>Ga0008651_10000522_pt1 | contig 23683 bp, 22 predicted proteins | sample SaaInlV_200m_DNA_6_FD_59173 | JGI IMG/M metagenome (GOLD analysis project Ga0008651, IMG submission 59173) | Marine microbial communities from expanding oxygen minimum zones in the Saanich Inlet - SI037_S2LV_200m_DNA | ecosystem: Environmental > Aquatic > Marine > Intertidal zone ...
GGCATTATACGCTTTCCATCTCAGGAGCAAGCTCCTGAGTTTTTCGCGTGCGATATAAACTTCCGTCGTGAAGTTTGAGTCCGAAAGAATCTTTATAAACGCCGTATCAGAACTCGTTGACTCAATCTTAATTGCCTCGCCCTCGTTTCCATTTAACTGAATAATTTCTCCAGAAATTGGTGAAGACAACTTAGCTAACTCTAAATTATATTTCGCTTTATCCACCTTAATCTGGGCTTGTGTGATCTGCGCTGACAAAACAGATAATGAAGTCTGTTTCGAAATTTCTTTTTCCTCCACTGACTCAATGGCTGTCTCCATCTGTGTCTCCAATTTCGTAATTGAATTCTCCGCCGTCACAATCTTACTCTGCTGGTTTAGATAGGCTGACTCAATTCGCTGAATTGTAGATGTCAGTGATGTCACTTCCGACAACACTTTCGAATTCATCGAGTTAATCTCACTTCGCACAGAGTCAATTTTTGACTGAGAAATCTTTGATGTCGCCATCGCTGTCCGCAAACTCGCAACCATCTGGTCTATCAAATCCTGAATTTCCTGTGCCAATGCTTGAGTCTTCCGTAACATATTCGAAACCTCCGAATCACTAATTTGCACTCGTTCACGGTAACTATTCTCCAGCTCATCAAAATTCCTTCTCGCATCTTTATACAAATTTTTCGCACGATAAACCCCAATAGAATCATTCGTCGCCGACAATACCTGATTGTTATCCGAATAACTCACGTCTTCCAGTAAAATCGAATCAACCATCTGTAATGCCGTTTCCAATGTCGGAAATACCACCTCCAAATCCACCACGCCCAAATCCAATGCTTGTTGCAAATCCTGATCAACCCCCCTTGTAATTGAATCAAGCTCATCCTGTTGTGACGCCAAACTATTTTCCAATTCTTTCACCTGTGTGTCCGTCAACATCGCTGTCTTTGCTTTATAATTCGCATACGCAATCTGCAGAGAACTTTCGGCTGATCTCAAATCAAATTCCAGATCCCGAGTATCCAATACTGCCAATTCTTCTCCCATCTCAACCCGGTCCCCCTCTACTACATTAATTATATCTAGCGTTCCACTTATCAAAAAGGACAAATCAATAATATTTGGATTAATTATCGTTCCATCCGACTCAATCGAAACACGTAAATCTCCATTTGTTGGCGAAATAACTTCCGCCACAGCAACCTTCTCCTCGATGGCCGAATCAGTAAAAAACAAGAAATAAACTACTCCCACCAAAACAACAATCGCCATCAATATAATCCACCACAATCGACTTTTTTGTTTTGTTTTTTTACTTTCTTGTAAAATCGATGCCGTTACATTTTTGCTCATTTAGGTACATTCAAATCACGATTTTTTCGTTCCAAGAGAAGAATCTTCTCTACAAACCCTTCTTCATTTTTCCAGAGACCAATCGGTGTTTTTTCCAAAATTTCTAAAATCTGAACCGACCGATCCTGCTTCAAAACCTTCACCCCTGCAGATAATGGAATCGAAATTTCTTCTGATTCTTCAATAAACTTCCTCATTTCCTCTCTCCTTGCGTTTCTTTCTTCTTCTGAAAATGTATGCATTTTTTCTCGAATCTCTTTCCGAGAGTGTCCCTTAAAAGGAGATGCCATTCTATCCAATGGTTTTAAAACTAAAAAGTCGCCTTCTATTCGCTGAAATTCTCCCATGAGATCTGGTTCTTTTGTCATTTCACGTAAAAATTTTTCCGATGAAAAATGCTGTGATGATGTTTTGTCATCTTTTAAAAAAAAATGAAACGCTCCAGCAACAACTGAAACCGCACAAATCCCAATTCCGAATCCGATGATTTTTTTGTTCATCCAAGGAAGTATACGCAAGAATAAAAAAATTCTTTCACATTTTTTCTGAAATTTTTTCTTTTTTTTCGCGTACCTACTCATGGCTCTCTTATTTTTCTAAAAATTATAACAAATGAAAACAGCCAAAGTCGTTTCCATTACAACGCTAACCAGCGCACTAAGTCTACTTTTATTTGTAAGTTCTGCGTCTGCCTTTTGGGAAAACGATATTTCAAAAAACTCCCAAAATCAAATCGTTGCACGCGGTCCCGGAGGACAAAATTCTGATATGAAAGGTCCGGGGGGGCGACCACAACTAGAACTTCCTGATGGCTGGGATGACATGACAGAATCAGAACAACAAGCGTATATGGAGGAAAACAAACCGGAAGGAGCACCTGAAGGTGGAGGACAAAGAGAAGGCGGACAGATGGATGGAACACCACCGAATATGGAAGATCTTCCTAATGATTGGGACGAAATGACCGACGCGGAAAAAGAAGAATATAGGGAAGAAAATCGGCCCGAACGAGATGAAAGTGAAAAAGTTGGACAACAAAATCGCACTCAAAAACAAACCCGAAATCTCACACGGAAAGCACTCCAAGGAAAAAACTATTCAAAATTCACAGGACAACTCAAAACAAAAAAACAGTTCACAGATGAAAATGATATGGAAAATCCTGAGCTCATAAGTTTTTTGCAACAACGGGGAATCATGGAAGGATATTCTGATGGCTCTTTTGGTGCAGAAAACCCAATAAACCGTGCAGAATCATTGAAAGTTTTACTCGAATCACTCGGAATTGATCCAGAATCGGGTGAAACTGACTTTAGCGATATCGATAAAGATGCGTGGTATGCTGGATACGTCAATGCCGCGAAAAGTCGAGGATTTGTAAAAGGATACAGCGATGGAACATTCAAGCCCGGAAACACAGTAAATCATGCAGAATTATTGAAAATTTCATTCGAAAGTTTTGGAATTGATCTTACTGATTATGACGTCACCGACTTACCAGATGGAATTGACGAAAGTGCCTGGTTCGCGCCCTACCTACAATACGCATTGGACAACGAACTTCTCAACGAAGAAGATATAAGTTTATCCGATGGAATGACTCGTGAAATGTTTGCAGAGGTTGTTGCTCGCCTCATTCAACAACAAGAAAGTCTTGAATAAGAAAGGAAAAATATTACGTAAAAAAGGGTCCCCGGCTGGGGATCTTTTTTAAAAGAGAAAATAAAAATCATCAAACCCGGAGCCTTGTTGGAATTTGTGGAAAAAATAGAAAAAATGCTGGAAAACTCAAAATCCCCACTCCGTTTTGAATTTCTCAAACTGATCGGTCAAAATCGACTCGCGCATTTTGCGAACAAAATTCTGGATAAAATGTACGTTGTGGTGCGTCGCCAACCGAATCCCCAAATATTCGTTCGCGCGAAAAAGATAATTGACGTACGCGCGCGTGAAATTTTGGCACACCTCGCAGTCGCAATTTTTGTCGATCGGAGAAAAATTTTCTCGAAATTCTGAATTTGTGATCCGAAGTTTTTTGTCCGGAAATTCGGAGGAAAAAAGAAGTCCGTGTCGCGCATTTCGTGTCGGCGTCACGCAATCGAACGTGTCGATTCCCCGCTCCACGCCGCGAACCAAATCGTCGAGATCGCCGATTCCCAAAAGATGCACCGGTTTTTCGGGAGAAATCCGCGCCATCACCATTTCCACGACGTCGTACATTTGCGATTTATTTTGCCCCAAACTTCCGCCGATGCAAATTCCTGGCGTGTTTGATTTTTCGACGAAATCGGTCGCGATCTCGCGCAAATCCGGATAAATTCCACCCTGAATAATTCCGAAAAGTTTCGTCGGCGATTTCAAATTTTCGTGTTCAAAAATGCAGCGATCGAGCCACCGGTGCGTCATTTCCATCGAATTGCGCGTGTAATTTTTATCGACGTGAAACGGCGTGCACTCGTCAAATGCAGCGATCATGTCCGCGCCGAGTTTATTTTGAATTTGAATGGAAATCTCAGGACTGAGAATTTTTTCTGCACCGTCGAGGTACGACCGAAACCGCACGCCGGATTCTGAAATTTCGAGCACGCGACTTTTTGAATGTCGGCGTTCGCGGGATTTTATTTCATCGGAAACGGTGCCGTGTCCCATCGAAAAAACCTGAAATCCTCCCGAGTCTGTAAACATCGGGCCGTCCCAATTCATAAATTTGTGCAGTCCGCCCGCACGCGCAACCAAATCTTCGCCGGGATTCAAATGCAAATGGTACGTGTTGCAGAGCACGCAGCCGACGCCAATTTTTTTCAAATCCGCCGGCGTCAAAGTTTTGACCGTGGCTTTTGTTCCGACCGTCATCAAACACGGCGTTTGCAAATCTCCGTGCGCCGTGTGAATCACGCCCGCCCGGGCGCGCGAGTTTTTGTCTTTTTTTTGAACGGTGAAAAAATTAGTCATTTTTTTTAATCAGTCGCGACAGGTACAAAAATGGCGTGTCGAGCGCCGCGATCGCGAGTTTGAAAATATACGCGAATAAAATCACTTCCGGCACAATTTTCCAGTCAAAAATTCCAAACGCCGCCGCGATCGTGCTAAAAACCACCGTGTCCAAAAATTGGGAAACGAAAGTCGACGCGTTGTTTCGAAGCCAGAGAAGTTTTTTTCCGGTACGCTGGTGAATCCAGTCGTACACGTGGATGTCAAGCAAATTGGAAATCGCGAACGCGGACAAACTCGCCACCAAAATTCCCCACGCCGGAGTGAAAATTATCGCGAGCGCGTTTTGCACATTTTCTGCACCATCGACAGAAAAATTTGTCGGCAAATGCAGATAAAATTGCGAAGAAAAAACGTACGCCGCCAGCGCGAGAAATCCGACTCCGACGCCGCGGAGCGCTGCTTTTTTACCGAAATGTTCGTTCAAAAGATCCGTCGCAAAAAAGATGCAGCCGTACAAAATGTTGCCGCCGTACGTCGTGAATCCGAAAATTTCAAACGGTTTCAAAACAAAAATATTCATCAAAATCGCGAGCGCCGCGATCAAACCGTACAAATATTCTTTTCCGAGCCGGAACGCACCGAGCGTCAGCGTCGCGAGAAAAATGAAAAAACCGAAATAAATCATTTCTGTCATTGCCCGCACGGTACTGATTTTTAGGGGAAAATCAACGTCACGACGTCAGCCACGTTTCTTTTTTTCGCAGCGCGGCGGCCGCCGCTTCCGTTTGCGCTTCTTTTTTGGATCCACCTTCCCCTTCGCCAACTTTTTTGTCTTCGAGGTACGCGCCCATCACAAAAGTTTTTTCATGATCTTTTCCCGATTCTTCCAAAACATCGTACCGCGGCGTAATTCCGAGCGTTCCCTGTGTCAGCTCTTGAAATTCAGATTTCGCGTCTCGGTACGCACCGCTGGTCAAAATATCGTCCAAATCGATCAAAACGTGCTGGTGAATAAATCGCGACGCAGCCGTCAAACCGTGTGTGAGAAAAATCGCGCCGATCACCGATTCTGCTAAATTTGCGAGCAAATACGTTTTTTCTGCTCCGCCGGATTTTGCTTCTCCGTGAGACAAAATGAGATGTTTTCCAAAATTGAGTCGCCGCGAAACCTGCGCGAGATGTTCGCCGCACACGAGCGCCGAACGCAAATCCGTCAATTCTCCCTCTGGACGTTGATCAAATTTTTTGTACAAAAAACTCGTTGCAACCATTTCGAGTACCGCGTCGCCGAGAAATTCGAGTCGCTCGTTGTGGTGCGTGAGCCCGGAATCCTCGTTGACCGCGGAACGATGCGTGAACGCTTCGCGGAAAATGGATTCCTGGTCGGATAAAATTTTGATTCCGAGATCGGCAAAAAGTTCGTTCATTTTTTCTCCTGTTTCAATCCAACATTTTTTCGAAAAGAATCAAGCACGGCGTTGACAAACGGCGCTGATTTTTCCTCGCCGAATGTTTTGGAAAGTTCGACGTACTCGTTGATCACGACGATCGGCGGCGTTCCAAGAAATTTCATTTCTGAAATCCCAAGAATTAAAATCGCACGATTGATCGGAGCAATTTTTTCAAACGGAAAATCTGGTGCGTACGCGCGAATCACGACACGAATTTTTCCTAAATTTTCCACGGCCGAGTGCAATAATTTTGTCGCGAACGGATCGTCAGCTTTTTCTGCCACTTCGTGCAGCACGTGTTTGAGCGCTAATTCGAACGGAATTTTTCCGTCGCGCGCCAAATACGCAAAAAGCGCTTCGAGCGCCATCATTCGACTCTCGCGCCGAGCTTCTTTTTTTTCAGTCATTTCTGAAATGAATTGTAAAACACACGATGAAAAATCGCAAAATTTACGCTTTAATTTCTTGGATCGGTGCATTTTTTGTGGCAACATCCACAATTTTTTTATCACCGTACCATCCACATTCCTCACACGCGAAATGTCGACGTTTTGTCGCACCGCATTTTTGGCATTTGTCCAAAACGACTTGATTTGAAAGTTTCACGCGCTGTCCACGAACGAACGCGCTGTGGCGAGATCGCGTCGAGGATGGACACTGTTTTTTGGACGGGACGGGTTTTTTGGACATTTTTACAAAAAATTATTTCTGCGATGCAGTTTTGAGTTGTCGTTTGAAACGCTCGACTCGTCCGGACGTGTCGACGAGTTTTTGTTTTCCGGTAAAAAACGGATGACTTGCGCTAGAAACATCCAATCGAATCACGTAATATTCGACGCCATCAACGGTTTCTTTTTCCTCCGAAGTCACGGTTGAAAACGCACGGAAATCGGCGCCAGCACCAGCGTCTCGAAAAATCACAGGATGGAGTTGCGGATGAATATCTTTTTTCATTTTTCACGAGAAAATTCGGGCGCAGTGTACGTTTCTGGGAAAACTTGTCAAACTTTTTTCAGATAGAAAAAAAGCGGATTTCTCCGCTTCTTTCCCGATATTTTTTAACCCCACAACTGAGTATCTATCTTTTGCGCGCCGAGAGCGCCATGATGCCAAATCCGGCCACCGCCAGTCCGACAAAAATTCCAGCAGGCCCCGTGCTCGGCAAAAGCGGGGCAGATGAATGCATTGTTGTTGTTTCTTCGCCAAAAGTTTCTGGCGCCGCAGCGGCAGGATCTTCTTCCGTCGGAGAAAATTCGCCCTCCTCCACCGATTCTTCCACGGGAGGCGCGGGATAATAATTCGAATTTTGACCATCCGTCGTTTTTTCTTCCCAAAGCATCGCGCGCAATTCACGCACGGCATTAAAAAAACCGGCGCGATCAAGTTGTTGTACTTCTGGTTCTGGCTCAGACATCCTGTGAGCTCCCGCAGAATTATTGATAATAATTCTTCGTTTTGTCGCCCCAGAAAGTCCTTCCGTGTCGTACATTTTTGTCTGATGATTTGTTCCTGTCAGACGAAAATATCCTGGACGCGCAGTATGATTATTTCCACTCGAATGCATTTTTAGTGCTGACCAAACATCTTCTTCTCCATTTTTTCTGACACATCCCGTCAAATCAACATTTGGAGTGAATCCTGCGTCACATTTGATGCGACAATCCGGAACACCACCAACGTATCCATTTGCAATTCGTGTATTTGAACATCGGCTGTACACGCGACGCACCAGCGCCACCGCATTGACCGAGGAAACCGAGAAATCACAAAATCCGTCCATCACAATACAAGAATCGTCCGCATCCACAGACCAACTGTCCGAACTTTCTGAATAATAAGCGAGCCAAACCTGCGTCAAATCAGACACGGCAACCGGCAACACAACGTACGCGTCTGGCGAAAACGAAGTAACTTCGTTCATCCCTCCCCAACTGTACGCGCCCAAAACCGTAAAATCATTATTCACCGAAGAAAAACTGGACGGAGCCGAAATTTTTTCTTTGGCAGGAACGCGTGATATTTTTGGCGTTTGCAAAATCCCAGTCCACCAATCCCGAGCGATCCCCGGTTCAAAAATTCTCTGATTTTCAATGGTTGTTCCTCCGTACAACATCAATCGTGGAAATCCCCCACCAGATTCATCGCCGATCGTCAGCGTTCCGGTCCCCTCGATCGTTCCAAAAACTGTCCCAGACAATGCATCCACATCACTCGGCCCATCTAAATCGAGCAACTGCACGCTTCCCGATGCGTAGTACAAATCTTCATCCACCGGAACAGGAACATCTGAAATCGCCGCACCGACGCCCGGCAAAACAAGTATCGCGGCAACAAATGTAATAATGTGTTTTTTCATGTTTTTTTGTGTTGGGGGTTCTGACTCCATTCTAGTCAAATTTTTTATTCTTGGGCAACTTTTTTGTACAATTATTTGTGGATAACTTTTTTATTCATTGTTTTTTAGTATTTTGAAAAAAAGAAAGTTGTGCGCATTCTCTCCGTGTTTTAAAATGAGCAAGTGAAAACTTTTTTTGGATTGATTTTATTTTTTTCGCTGTGTGGAAACGGATTTGTTTTTGCTGCGCCAAAAGAGCTGAATTGTCCGCGGATCCCCACCGAGGCGAATTGCCACGCCAGCAATTTTGTAAAATTATCGAACGCGTTGTTTGAAAAAGAACTGAAATATTTTGATGAAAATGTGCTCGTGCCCGCGTACGCCGACAACCGAAATAATCCGAACGAAATCGCACAACAATTAATTTTTGATTCGCGCGTGCACCACGAATGTTTGCGGAAAATTTGCGAAACAATTTTTTGGGCGTGTGCGCCGGAGGATTCTGGAAATCAATCGTTCGAACAATTAAATTCGTGTCAGGCCACAACAGAAACTCTATTCGAAATTCAGCGAGAAAAAGTATCCGCGCTCGCGACAGAAAATTCTGCACGAAAAAATCGAGAACTCACTCGAGAAAAATTCCGTGCGATCGAAATGAGATCGTCACGGTATTTTTTACCAAAACTGAAACAACTCGTCCGAGAATTTAAACGTTTCAATGATAAGGTGTCTTTATTTCTCTCGACACCACGGTGACAAAAATTGTCAAAACGTTTTCCACAATTTTCGTTGACTTTGGCCGAAAAAAAATCTAGGTTCGGCTCCGGTTTTACGAAACAAATTATGCACAAATTATTGACAGCGCTGGGAGCAAATGTTGCGATTATTGGTGCCCAGTGGGGCGACGAGGGAAAAGGAAAACTCGTGGACGCAGTCAGCGGAAACTTCGATTTTGTCTGTCGATTTTCGGGTGGCGCAAACGCCGGACACACAATCGTCGTCGACGGAACTCAGTTTGTTTTCCACTTGTTGCCGTCCGGACTTTTGCACAAAAACACCGTCGGCGTTGTCGGAAATGGAACCGTTGTGGATTTACCAGATTTGTTGAAAGAAATCACCGATCTGGAAAAATCTGGTCTCGCAAATGTGAGCGATCGAGTGAAAATTTCGTTGCGCGCGCAAATCTTGATGGAGTACCACAAAAAAATCGACCAAGAACTCGAACGACGAAAAGGTGATCAAAAAATCGGAACGACTGGTCGCGGAATCGGTCCCGCGTACGCGGACAAAGTGAGTCGCATCGGAATTCGATGCGAAGATTTGCTCGACCGAGATCTGCTCCGGGAAAAAATTGAAAATAACTGTACATTTCACAACAAACTTCTCGGACTCAATCTCGATCCAGAAAAAGAAATTGAAGCACTCGAAGCCGTCCGCGAGCAAGTCAAACCAATGTTATGCGACACGCGAAAGTTTTTGCACGATCAAATTGCCGCCGGAAAAAAAGTTTTATTCGAAGGCGCACAAGCACACCAACTCGACATCGATCACGGAACGTACCCGTTTGTGACGAGCTCGCCCGTCTCGATCGGCGGCGTGTGCACAGGACTCGGAGTTCCACCAAAAAATATCAACGGTGTGATTGGAATTGCAAAAGCGTACTGCACGCGCGTCGGAGCGGGACCATTTCCGAGTGAACTCGAAAACGAAACCGGTGAATTAATTCGAAAAAACGGACACGAATTTGGAGCGACCACCGGACGTCCGCGACGTTGCGGTTGGTTTGATGCAGTCGTGACACGAAATTCGATCGAAACTGCCGGTGTCGATACGGTTAATTTAACAAAACTGGACGTACTTTCTGGAATGCCAGAATTGAAAGTGGTGACAAAATACACACTGGACGGACAAGAACTTTTTACCGTTCCAACAACGCGAAAAGCGAACCAAAAATTAGAACTTGAATTTGAGACATTTCCGGGCTGGGAAGAAGATCTTTCTGGTGTGCGGAAATTTGAAGACTTGCCAGAGAACGCGAAAAATTACGTTCTCGGGCTGGAGCGCTTGTGTGGCGTTCCGATCCGCGCCATCGGCGTGGGTCCCGACCGAAATGATTTAATTTTTCGGTAAAAACACTCCCCCCCTTCCCGATATTTTCCTACCCCACAACACAAAATGGACAAGACGCAAGTCTGGGACGCAGCTTTGAATCAAATGAGCGGGAAAATTTCTCGGATGGAATTTCACACGTGGTTTAAAAAAATCCGTGTTTCTGAAATTTCTGGAACGGCGATCGTACTCGCCTGCCCGACCGAGATGAACAAAAACTGGCTCGAGTCGAAATATCACGGCGTAATTCTTTCGAATTTAAAATCGGTGCTGCCAGAAATCGACCGATTATATTTTCGGGTGGAACTGGGACTCGCCGACACGCCCGTGGGGAAAAAAGACACGCCAGCGGTTTTTGCCGAACCAAAAGCGCCGCGAAAACTTCCAAACAGTCCAGACGCGCGAATCGAACCCGGACTCGAAACACGAATCACGCAGCCAAAATTTACGCTGAAAAATTTTATCGTCGGCGAAGAAAATCGGTTTGTGCACGCCGCGTGCAAATCAATCGTCGACACGAAACCAACCGAGAAAAAAAAGTACAATCCGTTTTTTATTTACGGCGGCTGCGGTCTGGGAAAAACACATCTGCTGCAGGGAATCGCAAACGAACTTCGAGGGAAATATCCGAACGCGAAAATTTTGTACATCACATCGGAGCGGTTTATGAACGAAATTATCGACGCGATCAAAAATCGAAAAGCGGACGAACTTCGAAAAAAATACCGACGCGTCGACGCATTTTTGTTGGACGACGTGCAATTTTTTGAGGGAAAAGAAAAAACGCAGGAAGAACTTTTCAACACATTCAACGATCTGTTTGAGTTCAACAAACAAATTGTTTTTTCGGCCGATCGTCCGCCGTCCGAACTCACCGGAATCAGCGATCGCCTCAAAAGTCGGATGGGCTGGGGACTTCTCGCAGACTTGCAAATGCCAAAATTTGAAACACGACTCGCGATCGTGCAGGCAAAAGCGCAGGAACGTCAACTTATTTTGCCGCCGGATGTGCAGGATTTTATCGCGACAAACGTGCGAAATAATCTGCGCGAAGTGGAAAATATTTTGAATCAAATCGCTGCCGAGGGCGACATTTCTGGAATTTCTCCGACAGTCCAGACGATGGGAAAAATGCTGCGAAAAATCAATCCCGATCGATCGATGGAAATCACCGGAATGGGCTCACTCGCTCGCAGCACGGACGAAGTGATCACGATCGTGAGCGAATATTTTCAGATTCCCGCGACGGAACTGCTCGGAATTTCGAGAAAAAAAGAAATCGTATTTCCACGACAAATCGCGTGGCTGCTGTGCAAAGACGTTTTGAAAATGAGCTACGAAGCGATCGGAGCAGATTTTGGCGGAAAAAATCACACCACAATCATGCACGGCGTGCGAAAAATAAAAGATCTCGCGCGAAAAGATTCTCCGACCGCACGACACATCCACGCACTAAAAAAAGATTTGGGGATAAAATAAATTTGACTTTTTAGGCAAAAGATGTATTTTGATCCTAGTTTTCGATGACCTTTTTTTTGAGTCGTTGAAACATCGATCTTTGAAATTTCTGGAACGTTGATTGGGTCGGTTTTGGGTTTTTGAAAAAAAATTCAGGATCGACTCAATTAAATAATTTAAAAAAAAAGTTATGGAAAAACAAAAAGAAGTGCTGGATGAAATGGCAGCAAAAGAAAAAAAGAACAATCAATAAACTTGTACGAGTTAGCTCGTTTGATCTTTCTCGTGATCGGATGCTTTTTATTTGCAAAAGAAGCAATTGAGTACTTCAAAAATGATGTTTTCAGTTGCTGGTTTTTGATCTTTTTCATCGGAGCAATAATTCGAATACGCATCCTTCGGGATGGAATTAAAAAGGAAGCAGAAAAAGAACGTACGACTGCCCAAAAAGAAAAATCTGAAAAAAAATCCGATTTTCAAACCCGCGTTGAAAAAAGAAACGCCGAAATTAAAAAGAAGCAAGCCGAACAAAAAAACAAGCAAGTTCCAGAAAAAAACTGATCGAAAAAAGCCGACAATTTATTTTCTCGGCTTTTTTTATTTTTTCGAAACTTTTTTCTCCGCACGCAGCAACTGCACTTCCGCGACCAAATGTTCGTACCAGTTGACGGACAATTTTTCGAGTTTGAGTTTCAGCGCGTTCGCTGTCACCGTCCACTGTCGCGTTGATTTTTGAACGAGATTGAAAACCTGCGCCGCATCGAAATTTTTTCCCATCCGCAAAACAACTTCGTACGATTTGTGCGAAAGTCGGTGAATTTTTACGCCTTCCAGATTTGCGTCGCGCAAAAAAAGTTTGAGCGCAATCACGTGACAGAGATTTTCGACCGGCTGCGGAAAATGTCCGTAATCCTGGCGAAGTTCGTGTTTGAGATCTTCAAGATTTTCAAAATTTTCCGCCGCGGCAAGTTCCTGGTACACCTGAATTTTTTCGTTTTCGTTCGGAATAAATTCTGCCGGAATGTACGCCGACAGCGGAATTTCGACGGTGATATTTTCTTCTTCGACCAGATCGGAGGAAACTTCGCCGGATTTCATTTCGTCGACCGTTTTTGCGAGCATCCGCATAAAATGTGACACGCCAACATTTTTGATCGCGCCAGCCTGATTCACGCCGAGAACTTCTCCCGCGCCGCGGATTTCGAGATCGCGCATCGCGATTTGAAAACCAGAACCGAGCTCGCTGGCTTCGACGATCGCGCGCAATCGTTTTTTGGATTCGAGCGCGAGTTTTTGTCCGTGGTACAAAAAATACGAGTACGCCTGCGTCCGCGAACGCCCGACGCGACCGCGAAGTTGGTACAATTGCGAAAGTCCAAATTTTTCCGCACGGTTGACCAGCAGCGTATTTGCCCGCGGCAGATCGATTCCATTTTCAATAATTGTGGACGCGACGAGCACGTCGGCTTCGCCGTTTTTGAACGCACGCACGCGCTGTTCAAGATCTTCCGGTTTGAGCTGTCCGTGCGCCACCAAAATTTTCGCCTCCGGGAGCAACGTTCGCAATTGTTGCGCTTGTCCCTCGATCGTTCGCACTTCGTTGTGGAGAAAATACACCTGCCCGCCGCGCTCAAGTTCGAATAAAATTCGTTCGCGGATCAGATTCAAATTATATTTTCGCACTTCGGTGACGATCGGAAGTCGCCCGGGCGGCGGCGTGGTGATCGTAGAAATATCTTTCAATTTGTTGAGCGCAAAATTGAGCGTCCGCGGAATCGGCGTCGCGGTCATCGTCAACACGTCCACGCCTGTTCGAATTTTTTTAAGCTGTTCTTTTTGTTTGACGCCAAATCGCTGCTCCTCATCGACCACGAGCAGTCCGATATTTTTAAATTTGATGTCTTCGGATAAAATTCGGTGCGTTCCGATCACGATGTCCACCGTTCCCAATTCCATTCCGCGTAGAATTTTTTTCTGTTCGGCCGCAGACTGAAATCGAGAGAGAAGTTCGACGCGCACGCCGTAACTTTTGTCGGCAACTCGTTTTTTGAAAGATTGAAAATGCTGCTCCGCCAAAATCGTGATCGGCGCCAAAATCGCCGCCTGCATTCCGGAACGAAACGCTTTGAACGCGGCACGCATCGCAATTTCTGTTTTTCCGAAACCGACGTCACCACAAACCAACCGATCCATCGGCTGCACAGATTCCATGTCACGGGAAACATCGAGCCACGCGTTTGCCTGTCCTGGCGTGAGTTCGTACTGAAATCCCGCGCAAAAATCGTCGAGCATTTCGTCGTGATCAATAAATTTTTTTCCTTTTGCCAGCTCGCGCGCGGCGTACAATTTCAAAAGATCTTTCGCGATTTTTTCTGCTTCAACTTTTAATTTTTCCTGGCTGCGTTTCCACTCGTTCGCGCCCAACCGCGTCAATTTTGGATGTTCGTCACCGATAAATTTTGTGATTTTTTCCGCCGATTCCACCGGGACAAAAAGTTTGTCATTTTCGGCGTACCCGAGTTTCAAATATTCGCGCGTGCCAAAATCTGCGCCCAAATCGCGACGCACAATTCCTTCAAAAATCGCCAAACCGTGATCCGAGTGCACCACCGCATCGCCCGATTTCAACGCGTTCATCAATTCGAAATTCACACCAGAAATCGCCTTTTTTTGTCGAGAAGTTCGATAAAATTGGAAAATTTCACGATCGGTCAAAAACACAATTTTTCGTTCGTTGTTTTGAAACGAATGCGGCGTAAAATCTTTTTGTTCCAGCTGCACAATCTTGACCGTGGACGGCGCCGTTTCGGATAAATCTTCGGTGAACATGATTTCGTTTTCGCGGAAAATTTTCTCAATTTCGGCAAATTTTTTGGTCGCAATCACGATTTCAAATTCGCGACGAAACCGTTCTTTGATGTCGACGACGAAATCCGCGATCGTGTAAAATGGCAACACCGAGAAAAAATTCAGGTGAAAAAAAGTTTCGTCTTCCCGCGGAAAACTCGTGAATTTAATTTTCGGCATTTTGGTGCGCGGCTCAATTTCCGCGTCGAGATCGTCAGAAATGAAAAGTGTTTCCGCGCCTTTTTTCGGAAATGTTTCAAAAAATCCAGTCGCTCCCGCTGGAAATTTTTGCGGAAAAATAGCGACTTTTTTTTCAGAAGCAATCACCGATCCGCTGGTTTGATCGATCAAATGCAGTTTTTCAATTTCATCTCCAAAAAGTTCTGCGCGCACGCACGCGTCCCCGTTCGTGGGAAAAATAAATAAATTTTCACCGCGCCGGACAAACTCCCCCGGCTGGATCAAACGATCTTCCGCCGGTCGGTACCCATTTTTTTCGAGCGCCAAAAAAACTTCAAAAATCTTTATTTTTTCCCCGAGATTCAAAACAACTGTCGCTTCCGACAAATCCGCCGGGGACGGAAATTCCTGCGCCTGAATTTTTTCAAAATCTTCAAACAACAGCAGCGTCGGACGTTCTCGCGCCAACGATCGATGGATCGAGTACAACTGCCGGGGCGAAACCTGCGCGGGAATGACGAAAATTTCTCCGTCGAAAAATTGTCCCGCCGCCGCCGCGAGAGAATCAGCTTGCTCATCCGTACTCGCCCACGCGACATTCCGAAACGGAGTTTTTTGCAACACATCCGCGATGAGAAAACTTTTTGCCGCTGCGTTTGCCAAATTCACGAAAGTTAATTTTCCCGTTTTTTCAAGCACAGACAACGACTCGGCCAGATCGAGTTTGAAAGGTAAATTTACAAGTTTCATTTTCGAAACGTCAAAAAGTACGAGCTTCCCCGCAAAAAAAGTACGATACTGAAAAACCACTGCCCAACGTTTTGATGACAAAAATCTAGTACAAAAAAAGTGTACTTCGTTCTGGAAAAAAAGCAAGTTTTCTCTCGAAAAAATGCGGAACGCGCACCATTTTGAATTACATTTTCAGTGGCATGATCAGGTGAATAAATCCACCATTTTTCATTGATTTCACCACCGCGGGAGCCATTTTCCCGTCGAGTTCAATTTTTATATTTTCCTCGTCCGCCAGCGCGCCGAGAACATCCAAAACGTAATCTGCGTTGAGCGCGATCACATTTGAACTCCCCTCAACTTTGACAGAAAGTGTTGTTTTTTCTTCGCCGATTTCGGTTGCGTCCGTCGAAATTGTCAGCGTTCCGTCTCCGAGAAATTCCAGCTTCATGTGCTGGTTATTTTGTTTTGCAAAAATGGAAACACGCCGCACCGCCAGCTCAAATTCCGCACGCGGAACTTCTGCGACCGTCGTTGAATTTTTCGGAATAATCTGGGCGTAATCTGGAAATTGTCCGTCGATCAGCCGCGACGTGAGCTGTGTCGCACCGAACGAAAACATCACCTGATTTTCACCGACCGTGATGGAAACGCCCGATTCGCTGCCGGAAAGTCGATCAGCTTCAAAAACCGAACGCACCGGAATCACGCACGTCGTTTTTTCCACCGCCGTGGAAAGTTTCAATAATTTTTCGGACAACCGGTACGAATCGGTCGCCGCCATCCGAAGTTCATTTTTTTCTGCGGAGAAAAAGACGCCCGCCAAAATCGGTCGGGAAGAATTTTCTTGCGCCGCAAACGCCACTCGGTGCACCGCAGAACGGAAATCTTTTGCGTCGAGTTCCAATTTTGTTCCGGAGGCGACCGTCGCGATCGCGGGAAATTCGTCCGCAGAAATTCCCTTCATTTTCGTTTTCGACGATTTGGTTTTTATTTCCAAAGTTGCGCCGTCCGAAACGACCAACTCGACATCTTCTTCTTTTCCAAGAAGCGACGAGTACGCCGTCAAAATTTTTGCGGGAACGGTGAGCGCGCCCTCATTTTTCACGGTCGCCTCGCACGAAGTCGTGATCGACAACTCCAAATTTGTCGCGGAGAAATGAACTTTTTTATTTTCTGCTCGGATCAAAATGTTCCCCAGCACCGGCAGCGTGTTTGCGCCGGAAACCGCACGAGAAACAATTTTTAAACTTTCGAGCAACGAATCCTGAGGAATAACTACTTTCATTGTGTAAATTTTCAAGGTTTTTACAGGAGATGTCAAAAAATTTTAAATTTCCTGTGGATCTTCATTTTGAGAATTTGACGAAGTTCGTCAAGTCGATACAATAGATTTTGAAAAAAACATGGACAAACTTCCAATATTATTTTTGTTGCTCGCGCTCTCGGGATTCTTTTCTGGTGCGGAAATTGCACTTTTTTCGCTCGGTCCGGAAAAGATTCAGGCGCTGAAAAATCGCGCTCGAACAAAAAAAGAAAAACTTCGTGTCGCGCGACTCGAGGCGTTGAAATCTGATTCAGAAAAATTGCTCGTGACAATTCTGATCGGAAATAATGTCGTCAACGTCGCCGCCTCCGCGATGGCAACACTCGTCGCGCTGCGATTTGGGGAAAAAATGGGATTTGGTTCCGACGCAAATCTCGTGATCGGGATCGTGACCGGAGTGATGACGCTGTTGATTTTGATTTTTGGAGAAATCACACCAAAAGCGATCGCGCACCGGTACGCGCTGAGGTTTTCACTTTTTGCCGCGCCGATTTTGAAATTTCTCGGATTGATTTTGTGGCCGATCGTGACACCGATCGCGATCCTGACGAAGAAATTCTCCGGGAGCGCACCGCGACTGCACGGACTCAGCGAGGACGAACTCAAAGCTGCGATCGAGTTGAGCGAAAAAGAAGGCCAAATCGACGCGGATGAAAAAGAACTTTTTGAGCGCGTGCTGGAATTTGACGAACACGCAGTCGAGACGATCATGACGCCGCGGAGCAAAATTTTTTCACTGCCGGACAACATGCCCGTCCCCGATGCACTGAAAGAAATTGCGGAAAATGGATTTTCGCGCATTCCGATTTTTCACGAAAACTCCGACAACGTGACCGGGATTTTGAAAGTTCAATCGCTCGTCGACGAATTTTTGAAACCAGATTTTAAGAAAAAAAAGCTCGCAAATCTATCGCTGCTGGCACCGATGAAGATTCCACTCACAATGAAAATCGACACGCTGCTGCGCGAATTTCAAAAAGAAAAAACGCATCTCGCGCTCGTGCTCGACGAACATGGATCGCTGATCGGGCTAATCACGCTCGAAGATGTTTTGGAAGAAATTTTTGGCGAATTCGAAGACGAGCAGGACGAGCAACTCCAACTGATCCATCGCACGGGAAAAAATATTTTTGAATGCCACGCAGAAATCGAACTCGAACAGATCGAGAATTTTGTGAAAGAATCGCTCGGACGCGCCGCACCGCGGAAAAATTGGCCGTGGACACTCGAGGAAGAAAACAAAACTCTGTCGTATTTTTTGCTGGAAAAACTGGAACGATTTCCCGCACTCGGCGAAAAAATAAAAATTGAAGAAAACGGTCGCAACTTTTCATTTGTCGTCAAAAAATCAGACGACGAACGCATGGAAATAGTGGAACTGTCGCTGTCGTAAAATTACGAAATTTTAGTTGAGCGTCGCGTCCACATCCTGCGAAACTTCCGTCAATTCATCCGGAAAATCATTCGTCGCCGCCGGCTGAGGATTTTTAATTTCTGCCACCAGCGCATCAAATTCTGCGCGCAAAAACTTTTCCATTTCTTGTTTTGAAACTTTTTCGCCGTTCATTCCCGAATCGGAAAACGCACTGTGCACTTTCGCGACTTCTGTCCACGCAACATTGAAAAGTTTTGACAATGATTTTGTTGAACTTTTTTTCGCCAAAATTGTCGCCCAAAATAAATTATAAATCGATTCTTTGGTCGGATTATTTGGAAACCCGTTTTTTCCTATTTTTTCAATGGCTTTTTTTCCGATCTGATCGAGCACGTACTCATCAGTTCCTTCGATTGTTTTCAATGTTTCTTCCATTTTTTGAAAATTAAAAAATTCGGACGATTTTTAGCATTTTGAAAAATTTGTCAATTCTATTTTTTAGCGAAAATTTTCTGCTCGTATTTTTTGAGCATTTTTTTGAGTTTTTCTGGATCGAAATCTTGAACATTATTTTTGTTCAAAAATCGCGACAGCATCGACGGAAACTCTTTTCCGACGCGACTTGTGAACCCTGAATTTCCGCGCAAATCAGCTAGTTTCAGTGTTTTTGATTCCGCATCTGCCGCCGAAATCAGCCGCCACCAGAGTGAAATTTTTTCAGAAAATTTTGTCGGCAAATGCTCGTCTCGATCATCGACTGGCAAACTTTTTTCAAGGGCGGCAAACGCGATTTTTCCCGCGTCGTCGGAATCGATCGAAAACATCGCCAAAATCGTCAAACTCGGAACTTCGTGATCGATGAGAAATGCGACAAATTTGATCTGCGCGACCGAGAATTTTTTCAAAATTTTTGCCAACTGATCGTCAAAATTTTTCGATGTTTTTTCATCTTTTTGTACCGCCGCGAGCTTCGCCTGCGCCGCAGAAATCCGCGCCGCAAGTTGTTCCTGCGTCTCCTCCGATCCTTCAGAAACGTCCCCCATCAGGAGATCATCGAGGCCGCCCACCGATTCTTCGCTCATTTTTTTTGAGAAAATGTCGTCGAGATTTTTTCAGAAATTCCCCAAAAAAGCAACCCGACGATCGAAAAAAACAACGCTGCCAGCAGCCACGGCGCTCCCACCGGTGTTGAAATCGAAACAACGATCAAACCAATCAGCCCCACCGTTCCAGAAAAAATCAGTGCATTTTCGGAAATTCGGTGCCGACTCGCCCACGAAAAAATCACGAGCATCGCCACCACCATCGACACGCCCGCGAAAAAAATCGAAATGTCGACGATGTCCCGCCAGACAAATCCGAGCGCCAAAATCAGCACGCCCAAAATCGAAAGTGTCACGCGCATTTTTTTCTCAATATTTTCAGGCGAAAGTTTTTTGTGCGGATCGCAAAAATCGTGCACCACCGTCGCGTTTGTCACAAATAAATACGAATCCAGCGAACTCATGATCGCTGCAAAAAATGCCACCGTTCCGAGCGCCACAAGCGCCGGCGGAAAAAATTTCACAATTCCCTCCACGATCGCAAAATCCGGTTCGAGCGTCGCGTCGAACGTCCGAATGATCATCATGATCAGGCACAACACAATTCCAAACGCCAGATACATCACTCCAAATCGCGTCATCGCCGCGATCATTTGTTTTGATTTTTTGAGCGCAAACATCCGCTGCCAAACTTCCATCGCCGCCAACGGAAACGTCAGCCCCGCGAGAAAAAACGCCGCGATCATTTCCGTTCCTGCGTTCCAAAAATCCCACTGCACTGATTCGACCATTTTTAGATTTCCAGAAAAATTGATAAAAAACAAAACAAAAATCGTCGCAAGCGCGATCCACTGGAGATAATCGGTGCGAATGACATTTTGAAATCCACCGATCAGCGTGTACAACAAAACCGCTGCCAGCATCGCGATCGCCGCAAGCCAATACGGAATCCCCGACAAAATCACGATAATTCCCGCGCCGCCGACAAACCCGATCAGCGCCCACCCGAGAAAATCCACCGCGATCACCGCCGCGACGAATCGGTGAATTTTTTTTCCGTGAAAATCAAGAAAAAAGTCTGCCAGCGTGTTGTATTTTTTTTGAGAGATTCGATCAGAAATTTTTTTGAGAAAAATCGTCAACAAAATGTATCCACAAATTTTTCCGACAAAAAACCAAATCGCAGAAATCCCGAACTGGTAAATGTACGCACCGCCCACGAGCAAAATCCCACCGCCGATCGCGGTCGCTGCGAGCGAGTTGGCGGCAGCCCATTTCCCGAGTTTTCGATCCGCGAGAATAAAATTTTCCGCCGATTTTTTTCGACCAAAAAAAGAAATCCCCAGCAGCGCCAGAAAATAAATTCCGAGAAAAATCCAGACCTGAGACATTCAGAAATATTTTTGACAGTTTTTCAAAAAAACGTCAACTCACAAAAAAAACCTCCGCCAGCGGCAGAGATCATTTTAAAATGTTTTTCAAAAACTACGCGGCCTCGATGTTCACAAATCGTTTTGGGTAGCGGCGTCCGTCAAATCGGATTACTGCTTTTTCTGTGAAAACAACTTTTCCAGCTTTTTCCGCAAAAAGTGTAAAATCTCGTCCCAATCCGACATTTTCTCCGGCTCGGAATTTGGTTCCTTTTTGACGCACGAGAACTTCGCCAGCGCTGACCATTTGGTCTCCAAAACGTTTTACGCCTCGGCGTTTCGCATTTGAATCTCGACCGTTCTTGGAACTACCACCAGCTTTCTTGTGTGCCATTTTGAAGAAAAGTTATGCGCGAGAATTGTAAAAAGAAACGACAATTTGTCAAATTTTATTTTTGGCAAAAATCCCGAAATACCAAAAAATATCGCAGTGTTTTGTCCATTTCATCATCCCATCCGGTGTTCTGCTTCCAAGCACAAATTTGTTTTATCGCACCTGCCTGCGATTCCCATTTATCGGGAAAATGTTCGAGCATTTCTGAAATAAGTTTTTCTAAATCCGAAAAAAATGGCGGATCACTTCTCATGTAATCTTCTGGTGGTTCCACAAAAAAATCGTACACCGCATCCGAAATAGCAATTCCTCGCTTTTTAAAATCACGAAAATGGTTGTCTCGCTCCTGGTCCGACATCTGAGTTTTAATTTCTGAATCGATATCCGGAACTTTGAAATATTCCCCGAAAAATAATTTCAAAAAATTTGAGTCTCTTTTAAATTTCATTTTTTCCATCATTTTTTCTTCCATCTCAGGCGATAATATAATCTTTTTCGCTTTCCCAAAAATCCTTTTCATGAGCGTCTTTGTTCCACTGAGTTCTTGCCAAAAAACTCGTTCATTTTCTTCATTCATCCGAAACGGATTTTTGAGAAACAATTCAAAATCGAGAAATTTTTTATTGATCAAATGTGCAAAAATGAACGGCCATTCTTTCCCTCTGAATCCCGATTCTTGCGCTTTTGGAAAAAGATATTTGAAAATTCCTTTGTACAATCCACCGCCAATTTTTTCACCGCCGATCAAAAAAGCTTGAATTTCCTGCACTCCAAATTCTCCAGGAGAAGTTTTGAGAAAATGCGTCAAAAAACGTCCCTCCTGCTCCCAACTTCCCCAGTTGTAGCGGAACAAATCAATGCTCGGAAAATCTTTCACTGAAATTCCCAGTGTTTTTAAATATCTTTTCAAAGCGGTAAATTTCGTTTCATTTTTTTCTTTTTGTGCTGGAAACAAAACCTTCTCATCGACTTTTCGCAACGGCGTTTTCTTTCCTTCGTGAAAATCCGTGAATTCATTTATTCGCCACGGAACCGCGCGATCTTGAAGAAAGTTTTCCGCAGCATGTTTTTTTTCTACGTCAGAATATTCCTCCGCTTTGTTCCACTCAAATGCGTTTTTAAATGTTTCAAATTCTTGTTTGCCCAGTTCTTTTTCAAAAAATTCTTTCCGCTCCGTGAAGAAAAATTTAAGATTGGATTGTGTGTCTCCCTGCGAAAGATTGCGATCAAAAAAACTTTTGATTTTCCCATTCCCAAGTAATTTTTCGAAATTCCGAAGCTGTGTCAGCGTCCACGATTTCCCCTGATTTTTTTTCGCAAAAGAAACAAATACCGGAGAAACACTGCTCGCATTTTTCAAATCTTCTGTCTGCAGCACGATTTTATCACGAAAAGTACCGATGAATTGAGTGACAAATTCTTCGGGCTGCCCCATCTCAATCAAAGAAGATTTTAAATTTGGCAAATGTCCATGCGTTCGAGCAAAATTCTTGGGAGAATTTTTTATTTTAAATGATGTTGCAGCACTTCCTACACGTGTTTCGGCTTGTTTTTGTTTCAAAATCTGAATCACAAGATCAGCGACAACCTCTGAATTTTCAACAACTTCGTTTTTTCCATTTTCCAAAATAGCCAAACTATCCGTCGCCAACTCTCGCAACGCAGCTTCATCCAAAAATTCCGCAACGTTCTTTGAATTTTTATTCATTTCTCTCGTTTTATTTCACAACAAAAAATACTTTCGCACACTATTAATATTTATCTCGAAAATGTCAAGCAAAAACTCAAATCTGAGACAAAAACAAAAACCGGGCTCATTTTCCCAAACCCGGGTTCGACTCGCTGCACAATTCGCAGAACCTGCGCTCGTTTTCCCAAACCCGGGTTCGACTCACTGCACAATTCGCAGAACCCGGGTTAAAATAAATTCAAAATCATCGCGTCGTCGAGTGCAATTTCTCGATTTCATCGACCGACAAAATCCGATTGTACAACCGCACGTCACGAATCGAGCCGTCGAACGCTCTGTCGAGCGCGGCACGGTTTCCGATGAAAAGATTTGTCGTTCCAGCCGCAGGCGTTCCAGAATCCTGATCCGCCGTCCCAGAAAGTTTTCCGTCGATGTAAAAGTTCGCTGTTCCGTCTGATTCGCGCGTCACGAGAACGTGCTGCCACTCGTTGAGAGAAATTGAATTATTCGCCGAATCTACTTCTGTCGTTCGATCTGACGTAAACTCAATTCTTTCGTTTGCACCATCAAGATAAAAAATTGTTTTTTCATTCACAAAAACTCGCCCATAATTATTTTCGCCCCACCCGCTCGGATTTATCCACGCGCTCACGGTCACGTCGCCAGTCCCCACGATGTCCGCGCCCGTGTCCACGATTGACTCCGCGCCGTCAAAATACATCGACTCGCCGTCACGCATTGTTTGTTCATAATATTCTGAAATTTGATCCGTCGTCAAAATCCCCTCCACCACCGCGAGATCAGAAATTTGCCCGTCAAAAGTTCTGTCAGAAGTTGATCTATTCCCAATCCGAACAGTCGTCCCTGCCTCGGGCGTTCCACTGTTCTGATTAGCCGTTCCGCTGAGCTCAGGGACTGTTTCTTTATCACCGATGTATAAATTCACTATTCCATCGTATTCACGAGTTACAGCGAAAAATTTTAATTCATTGTGAGGCAACGTTCCACCATATGCAGTATTTGTAAAAGGCTCTTGCCTAGCAGATTTAGAATTTTTTAATAATTTTTAACATTTTAGCATAAAT
>Ga0008651_10000540_pt1 | contig 23384 bp, 10 predicted proteins | sample SaaInlV_200m_DNA_6_FD_59173 | JGI IMG/M metagenome (GOLD analysis project Ga0008651, IMG submission 59173) | Marine microbial communities from expanding oxygen minimum zones in the Saanich Inlet - SI037_S2LV_200m_DNA | ecosystem: Environmental > Aquatic > Marine > Intertidal zone ...
ACGCCGCGGCCGCCAACAAGACGTTCTTCTGTTACGGGGGAACGGACGGCGCCAACAGCACCCTCTACCACATGGTGTCCTACTACGACCACGCCACCGGACAAATTGCCCGCCCCACTACACTTCTGGACAAAAAGACCACCGATGCCCACGACAACCCGGTCATCAACGTGGACGATAGAGGCCACATCTGGATCTTCTCAAGCAGCCACGGAACTGGGCGCCCCTCTTACATATCCCGCAGCGTTCGCCCCCACGATATCGAGGAATTCGAGCTGGTCTGGACAGGCAACTACTCCTATCCTCAGCCCTGGCACATCCCCGGCAAGGGATTCCTCTTCCTGCACACCTATTACAAAGGTGGACGCGGTCTGAACACCTGGACCAGTGTCGACGGCGCCAACTGGACCGAGCGCACTCTCGTCTCGCACATCGAGATGGGGCAGTACCAGGTCAGCTTCCCATGCGGCAGCAAAGTCGGAACCGCGTTCAACATGCACCCAAAGGGCAAGGGACTGAACTGGCGAACCAACCTCTACTACATTGAGAGCGACGATTTCGGGGCAACGTGGAAGAACGTGGCTGGTGAGACGCTGCAGCCCCCCCTGGGGAAGGCCGACAATCCAGCCCTGGTGGCCGACTTCAAATCCAAGGCACGCAACGTCTATATGAAGGATGTGAACTACGACTCGAAAGGCAATCCCATCATCCTGGTGGTCACCAGCGGAGGATATGCCTCCGGCCCCAGGAACGACCCCCGCACGTGGACGACGGCCCGTTGGACCGGTGCAGCCTGGGACATCCGCGAGGGGTTCCGTTCCGACAACAACTACGACACCGGCCCCCTGTATGTCGAGAACGACACAACCTGGCGTGTCATCGCTCCCACTGAGACCGGGCCGCAACCCTACAATCCCGGCGGCGAAATCGCCATGTGGCGGACCGAGGATGCAGGACAGAACTGGCGTATGGTCCGGCAGATGACCACGAACAGCGAATTCAACCACACCTACGTCCGCCGTCCGGTCAACGCACACCCGGATTTCTACGGGCTTTGGGCCGATGGACACGGCCGCCAGCCATCAAAGTCAAGGCTCTACTACTGCAACCGTGCCGGAGATGTCTTCATGCTCCCGGAAACGATCGCAACGCCCCTGGCCAAAGCAACACGAGTGGAGTAGACAGTCTGGCCGCTATTCTTGTAGGGCAAGCGGCCCTCCGATCGCCGAGAGAGGATGCCGCCCGGAGGGCCGTGCGGCGTACAAGAAGCAAAACGATGCCGCCCCTGTCTCAGACGCGCTCACACACACAGAGGAATCGCGATAATGACCACCCGATCTTTCCTGAAACACGCGGCCTCGTTCGTCGCTCTGTTCCTCCTGGGCTCGTTGGTCCAGGCCGCCCCCAACCTGTTCCCTGAACCGGGCTTTGAGACGTCGGGAACAACAGAGACCGCCCACTCCGGCAAGCGTGCAGGGACGATGACCATCACGGGCGGCAAGGGCTGGAAAGCCATGGAGTTTCCGCCCGCGATCACGGTTGAGCCCTTCGCGACCTACCGCACCGAGGGGTGGGTCAAGGGGACAGCCGACGGCGGATCGGTGGTGGCCCTCTACAGCTACGGGTGGAACTCCTACGGCTGGTGGTTCATGCGCCAGGCCCCCATCAAGAGCGCAACCAAATGGCAGAAGGTCTCAACCACCTTCATCATGCCGGTCAACCGGGTGACCTTCCACCCTCTCGTGTCAAACGGCTGCCGCAACGCAAAAGCCTACATCGATGACGTCAGCATCACCCGCATCGCTTCTCCGGCGGAGACCATTGCCAGGCTCCGCGCAAAGTCCTCTCCGAACACTGAGGAACGCCTGCTGCTCGCACGCTGGTTCCTGGGGCAGAACAACCTCACTGCCGCCGAGAAGCTCATGGACGGCGCAGACAACACCGTCAGAGCCGACGTCTCCTGCCTCTTGGCCCAAGGCGCGACCGACGACGCCGAGAAGCTCCGCAGAATGGCAGACATGATCCGTTACGACTGCATGCGTTGGCCGGATGCCCCGAAACGCCTGCGCGAGCTCTCCGCGGATCTTGCGTTGCCGGACCGCCTCGGGCTCTGCCTCGAAGCCCTCAAGCTGGCCCAGGGCTCCAGTGGGGCAGCGAAGGCCATCGATGTCCTCCTCCCGTTCGCCAGTTTCGGCGATGGTACGCGCGCTGTCGCCGAACTGGATACAGAGCTTTCCGGTATGGAGCACGCCGTGGCCACGTTCGCAGCGGCGGGGAATACCGCAAGCGTTGCCCCGCTGAACGAGAAGCTGACTGCAGCCCGAACACAGCTTGAGGAGCGCAAAGCGACGATGGGGACAGCCCGGCTCATCATCTCCCGACGGCACGTCACTTCCGAAACGCACCAGATCGTCATTCCGGACGCCGCGACACCCCAGGAAGAGCACGCTGCGTCCGAACTGCGCTCACACCTCGAGATGATCACCGGAGTGTCGCTGACCGTTGCCCGAGACAGCGAAGCCGACTCGCGCATCCCCATCATCGTCGGGAAGAGTGCCTTACTCAAGAAGCGCGGGATCAGAATTGACTACGCAAGACTCGGTGATGAAGGCATTCGCATGCTGGTCGGAGAAAGAGCTCTGATCCTGACCGGTAACAAGCGCGGCGTGCTGTACGCGGTCTACACATTCCTCGAAGACTACTGCGGCTGCCGTTGGTTCACAGCCGATTGCACGAGAATCCCACGCACAGGCACGATCCGCATCTCCGGAGGGCTCGACGTCACCTACATCCCCCCGTTCGAGTACCGGGACACCGACTATCCGAATCGGCGCCCCCCCCAGTTCGGGGTCCGTAACAAGCTCAACGGGGCCTACTCCCGAGCCCCCGGGAAATGGGGCGGCAATCTCAAGTACCGCGGTTTCGTCCATACCTTCAGGAACCTGGTTCCGCCTGAGACGTATTTCGCCAAACACCCGGAGTACTACTCCGAAATCAAAGGCGTCCGGGTGGGCCCCGATCACAGCCAGCTCTGCCTGACCAACCCGGATGTCACCCGCATCGCGATCGAGACCGTGCGCCGCTGGATGCGCGAAAGCCCCGACTGCCAGATCATCTCCGTATCTCAGAACGACTGGCGCAACTACTGCGAATGCTCAGCCTGCAATGCGCTCGCCGAAAAGGAGGCTTCGCAGGCCGGACCACTCCTGCACTTCGTCAACGCCATCGCCGATGCGGTACGCGACGAGCGCCCGGACCTGATCATCGATACCCTTGCGTATCAGTACACGCGCAAGCCGCCGAAGATCGTTAAGCCCCGCCCCAACGTCGCTGTCCGGCTTTGCTCGATTGAGTGCTGCTTCGTGCATACGCTGGAGGACTGCCCGTTCAACAAGACCTTCGTGGACGACATCAAGGGTTGGGACGCCATCAGCGACCGACTCCACATCTGGGATTACGTCATCAACTACGCTCACACCATCCAACCCTTCCCAAACCTGCGCGTTCTCAAACCGAATATTGAGTTCTTCCGAGACCACGGGGTCACCGGCATCTACGAGGAAGCCAACTACTTCTCCCGGGGCGGCGAGCTCGCGGAGCTGCGCACCTACGTCATGGCCAAGCTCCTCTGGGCCCCCGAGTACAACGCCAAGACTGCCATCCGCGAATTTGTCACCAATTACTATGGCCCGGCTGCCGACCCCATCAGTCGCTACCTGAAGCTCATCCACAGGAACGTCTGCTCGAACAGGAAACGACACGTCCGCATCTACACCCCACCGTCAGCTTACCTGAACGATGAGAAAATGCTTGCCAAGGCGAGAGAGCTTTTCGATGAGGCCGAAGAAGTCGTGGCCGGTGATGCGACACTGCTCCATCGTGTCCGTGTCGCCCGGATGCCCATCCAGTACACACAACTGGCTCTGGGTAAATCCGCTTTCCGCCTTGTGGACGACGGCTTCGTGTCAGGCTCAACCGCCGCTGAGGGCCTCTTGGACACGTTCGTGGCCACGGCTCGAGCCGAGAAGGTGAGTCACATCCGGGAAGGGAAACGTGGCGATTTTGAGACGTGGGTTGAGGGGATGGAATCGGTGAATCGCCCGGTAAAGCTGCTGCGCCTGCGGACACCGCACCTGGAAACCGCCCTCATCCCGGGTCTCGGTGGGCGCGTGTGGTCCGTGAAACACGTGGCCACGGGGCAGGAAATGGTTCGTCAATTCGGCGACGACAAGAACGGTTGGCATCCAAGCAAGGGGGGCATTGAAGAATACAGTACCTCCGATTACCATGCACCCGGCTGGACCGAGGCCTACAAAATCGTGGAACAGGGCGACACCTTTGCGGTCCTCGAAGCCACCCTCTCCAATGGCTTCAGTCTGCGGCGACGTGTCGAGCTTGCAGCGGATCGCCCGGCCTTGATCATCACCTCCAACCTCGTCAACTCTGGTTCTGCAGCGCGCAGTGCGCAATTCCGCATCCACCCCGCCTTTGCCGTTGTGGACACCGCAAAGGCGTCGCTATGGATGAAAGGGAGAACCAAGTGGTCTGAGAAGTCGCTTGCGAACCCGGCAGACCCCAAAGCTGAGAACGAGCTTTGGTTGCGTGATGCTGCCTGCCCGAGCGGAGCTTGGGCCATCCGGGACAACAGCTGCGACCTCACCATTTTGAACACGTTCGATCCGCAGCAAGTCGCGTTCTGCTACGCCAACTGGAACGGTGCTCAGAAACGCGTCAACCTCGAGCAATGGTCACAGCGGGCCAAACTGGCCCCCGGCAAGTCCCTCACCATCCGCAACGTCTACGAGATCACGGACCGCCTGCCGGAGTAGAAAACGCCCGGGCGCAGTGGTCATTCTGCCCCCGCAGCGAAACTCCTGCCCCCGAAGCAGGAGGCAAGGACTACGCCGGCGCGACGATGAAACAGAACGAGTAACTCGCCGGTGGACAGGCATAGGTCAGACCGGTGTTGACGGAGACGAATGACCTCTCTCACGCTCTGTCCGATCACGTCCCCCCCCGCAACCGAGTGTGTCAGAAAGGACCTACATGACGGCCACGATCCACGAACCTGCTCGAGAGATTCCCGTCTCCCACGATGTCGACGTGGTTGTTGCCGGAGGAGGAACGGCCGGCGTTGCCGCTGCCGTCTGCGCGGCCCGACTGGGACTCTCCGTAGTGATGGTGGAACGGACCGCCCAGCCGGGCGGCATGGTTACCCATGTGACGACCTGGCTGAACGATTTCGACAACAAGGGCGGCTTCGCTACCGAATTCCGGGACCATGTGGTCGACACCGGCATCTGCCAGTGGCCCTATTACAACCCCTATGCGGTCGTCCCGTGGTTTGACCAGCTGCTGGCCGATGCCGGTGTCCGCCCGCTGTATCTCGCCTCAGTCGTGGCCCCGATTCTGACCGATGGTGTTCTGCGAGGAGTGATCGTCGAGAGCAAGTCCGGACGCCATGCCATTCGGGCCAAGATGGTGATCGATGCCAGCGGAGACGGCGACGTCGCCGCTCGAGCGGGAGCCGCATCTGTGGTTGGACGTCCGAGCGATGGCGCCTGCCAATCCGTCTCCCTGTCCCATCTGTGGCTCAACTATCAAGGCGGGAAGCTGGACAACGCGCAGTGGAAGCAGGCCGTCCGGTCGGCCGCCGACGCCGCTGGGAACGACTTCCGACTCGAGTACGACAACGGCCGACTGATTCCCTTTGCCGGGACCATACCGGCCTACTACAACGGGACACCGCATGTCACTGGCTACGATCCGCTTGATGCCGAAAGCCTGTCCGATCTACTCATCACCCTGCGGCGGCAATCCATGGACTACTTCGACACGATGAAAGGGCGGGTCGAGGGTTTTGAGAACGTCTTCTGTGGCCCATTCTCAGGTATCCCCGGCGTCCGCGAGACACGACGAATTGTCTGCGACGGCTGCATTACCGTGGATCAAGCTCGGGAGGGAGTGACCTGCCCCGATGGTCTGTTCAAGGTCACCCAGGCCGTTGACATCCACAAGTGCCTCCCGGACGAACCCCCGATCATCGTGGAGAGGATCAAGCCCTACTCCATCACGTTGGGCGCCCTCCTGCCCCGCGGCCTGGACAATATCGCCGTCGCCGGCCGCTGCATCGGCGGAGATCACGAAACGTTGGCGAGCTACCGGATCATTGCTGATTGCTTCGCCATGGGTGAAGCCCTGGCCATTGCCTGCAAAGGCGCGATTCAGGCAGGAGATACGCTCCGGGACGTGACGCCGGGAACCGTCGCCGACGAAATGCAGGCACGTGGGTACGAGTAGGAGCACAGGACAGTGACGGCCTGCCCGCGTCATCTGTAAAGGAACCGACTCCCCCCCATCGGCGGGCTCCCCGCAGCGCGATGCTCCACGGCTACGGTACCTGCTGACGACGATGCTTCGCCGCGGACCGACACGCCACTCACTCACCGCGCCTCACTGACCAGAACAACGACGCTGTGCGGCGGCATGCTGAATTCGTGCCGACGCGTCATCCCGTCGTGCTCAGTCGTCTGGATGGTGACTGCCTCTTCGTCAATGTTGTGCAAACCGGGATGGTCACCAACCAGAGCGTGGAGGGTGTAACGCGATGCTGGCTCGTAGGGGAGATTCAGGACAACGGGGGTCTGTCCACTCAGCCGCCGGGAAATGAACATGAAGCTGTAACGTTTCCCATCACGAAACGGATAGCAGTCGATCAGTGGGAGGTCGGGAAGCGCAGGAAAGGACTTCACCTTCCGATTGGCACTGTTGCTCTGGTTGACGACATCCGCCTGCGTCTCCGGAACGTCCAACGTGACCATTTCGACAGGCTGGGCCGTGATCAAGTCCCCCTCCAGAAGAGCATTCCGCATCCCCAGGGCTTTCCAGGCAATGTGCTCGCCCCACTGGCGATTGTGCGAGGCCCAATAGTGGCCGTTCTTGAACAGGAAGAAGGACTGATCGCCAAAGCCATTGCGCAGGTTCATCATGAAGATATCGAGAGCGTTGATGGCATGAGCCAGGGACTTGCCCTGTTTCTGCTCCTCCAGGTCAAACTTCCCCGGCCCCGGGAGGGTGTAGCCGGGACCGGCCTCGTAGACCAGTGCTTCCACCGCGCCGGGACGTCCCTGCTCCTCGGCTAGCTCATCGGCAGTCTGTTTGAACTGCTCGGCCCGAGGCAACAGCATCCGGCGCGAGAAGGTCAGGATGTTCATCCAGCTCTCGGCCTCCGATTCAGCCTTCATCAGACCGACCGAATCCCATCCGCCCGTGTAGTACGCCACGTCGATGGCCTCGGCGCTCGGGGCATTGCGGAGTGCCCGGGCGCCCCAGCCCCACTTGTTGTTCTTGGGCTGGGCAACCCAACCATTGATGACAAGCTGAAAAGCGTCGTCATCGAAACAGGGCGAGTTCTTCATCTGCCCGAACATGTACTCGCAGTAGGCTCCGTAGATCTCCGGCTTACCGGAGAAGCCCTGAGGCTGGAACATGCCGTTCCAGGTCTCGTTGCCCATCTCCAGCTTGATGTGGTCGAAAACCGTCGTCCAGGGAGCCGTCTGTCCCATATCCGCGCGCCGCCTGCCATACGGTGAATCCGCAGGTCCAGCCAGGTACTCAATCAAATTCTTCTGCTCTTGTGTGCTGAACATGGTCGACGCTATGATCCATGGATCGGTGCCGACCTGCTGACACAGCATCAGCTGCTGGTGCAACCCCAACGGATCGGTTGTGGCAGCCCCTCGCTGTTCCTTGAACGTCAGATTGGACTCCGTGGGCAGCCCCAGGGCATCATCGAGGCACTTCCCGAACCCCCGGTTCTCCTGCAGGACCCAGAGCCGTAGTGTATTTGGGCGAAAGCGTCTGAGTGTGTCGACGATTTCTGGGTAGAAGCCGTAGGGTGGGGGTCCGTCCTTCTCAACGATCGTGACATTGTCGATGTAGACCGTCCCCGCCTCCCGGGTGCCGATCGTGAAGGGCTCAGCGCCACGGCGTGGCGGAGCGCCCACGAACTCAATGCGGTGTTCCTGCCACTCGCCGCTGACCTTCAGGGTCGCCGTCTTCAGGGTCGCGATCTGCACCTCCACCGCCCCGCTCGCCAGCCCTTCCTGGCGGAGCCACATACGCGCAACGTAGATCTTGCCTTCGCGGAATCGGGGCCAGTCCGGCTGCTGTGCACTCAACAACCAGTACCCCACGCGCACCGGAGCCGCCACCCCATCAGGAACAGTCAGCGCCAGGCTTCCGCCACCGCCATCAGGCGGGGCGTCCTCGACGATCCGCAGCCGCACGCCTTGCTCCCAGAGCTGCTTGGCCTGCCCCTGGAGCTGGAAACCACTCACCAGCCACCACGGGTTCTTGCCCCATGTCCGCGTTACAGAAGATGGAAACTCGGTCCGTTCCGTGGTCAACACGTAGAAGTCTCCGGCTCTCGGAACCGGTCCCGTCTCGGCAAACGTCAGTCGGTTGGGACCGCCCTTGGATGCCTGGTAACGCTTGATGCCCCCTTCGCGCAACAACGACACGATACCGTCGCTATAGCGGTAGACGGCCACGCTGCCACCGTCGAAGAAGCCGTCCCTGAACACATCCCAGTACCCGAGTCGCGAGCCGGAGTTGTCTTCCAGGAAGTCGGCTCCACCCTCGGTAACAAACCCCTTGTGCCGCGCGGTCACGGGGTTGATGCTCGGGGCCAGCCACCACTGATTGTGCCAGGGCTCCGTATTCCAGTGAGTCATGGCCGGGGGATGCAGGTTGGCGCCGAATCGCGGCGGCGCGGCAACAACAACGGTGTTCAGAACACCAAAGATGGCCCGTTCGCCCTTCGGTTCCGGGACCTCGGCTGCGGTGCAGGAAAGCAGGGCCAACGACCAGGCCAGGAACGCGTGTCTCGTTGTCTCCATGGTCCCTCCGTTCTCATCAATGGTGCCGCTGCTGTGACGAAACGATGCGCCATTGGTGGCGTTCTTGCTGTAACCTGCCGCAGCAGGCATCGTTGATGGAGTCAGTTCCGAGCACAGAACCGTGGCGGATCGAGTCTTTGGTGTGTTGCTGACCGTAGACAAATGTAGTGATCCCCCCGAGAACGGCCAACACTCATCCTGCGACTTACTCATCCGCATCTTCACCCGATTTGAGCCCAAATCTGTCTGTCCGAGCCGGACAACCGCAAGTTACCCCCTCCGATATGCCTGCCGGACTCCCGGCAGAGGCACCCGTTCGTCTGTGCCCTCCTGATGTGGCAGTGCCCTCTCTGGAAGACGCAGTGTCCCGCAGCCTTGTACTGGCCTCGGCACCGCCCTACAGTCGATACATCCATTACCGGAACGCCCACATCGAGACAAGCACATGAGACGACATACACTCTTGGCCACCGCTGGAACCAGTCTATGCCTGCTTCTGTCAGCAAGAGCTTGGGAGGAATCGCAGCCGTATCGGATCGTGCTGGAAGTCCCGGACGACGGTCTTCGACCGGGGGCTGTCGTTTCGGTCCCGCTTGATTTCGGCGCCTTCATGCGGGGACTGGGCAGCACGAGCAACTTCAACCAATACTCCCTGCGCGTCAAGCCGTTGGACGGCCCACAGACCGGTCAAGAGCTCCCTCACCGCCTGGACCATGCCGTCAGTCGCACCGATGGCAGCGTCGATACAAACGGCAGACTCGTCTTCTGTGTACCGCCCGGGGGCGCAGAACGCTTCGCGGCCTATTTCGGTCCGGACGGCCCTGCCCCGGGAGAAGCGACCGCGCCGCCCCTGATCGGCGATGGAGACCAACTCCGCTTGGCAGGAACCGACAGGACGAGTCTTGCTGCACCCGGGCTATACCCTTGTGTGATCGATTACGATGGAGACGGGCGCCGGGACCTCGTCGGCTCTGACCGGTATGGGACCGGGGCGCGAGTCGTGTGGTTTCGCAACATCGGTACAAATCGGGATCCCGCGTTCTCTGAGCACGAAATCTACCCAATCCAGACCACTGATGGGCAGGATATCAGCAACCCGAACCACGGCTGGTTGCTGACCGTAGCGCTCTGCGACTGGGATGCGGATGGCACGCGAGATCTTCTCGTAGGGGGGTGGTGCCGATATCTCAGTTTCTACCGCAATAGCGGCACCGATACGCAACCGCGCTTCGCTGCCAAGAAGGTCATCTTTGACGCCAAGACATTCCCCGGGCTCGACTATGGCCGTAACCCGGATACGCCCTACCAGGGAGTCTTCATCGAGCCAGTCGACTGGAACGGCGACGGCCAAATCGACCTGCTGTGTGGAACCTACTGTCGAGGCCACATCTACCTGCTGCCCAACACGGGGCGCGACGCGGACGGCCTCCCCGTGCTCGGGCCGCCCGAGCCCCTGAAAGTCGCCGGGAAGGAGATCGATTTTCTCCTGCACAGCAAGCCATCTGCGGTTGATCGAGACGGAGATGGAGACGTGGACCTGATGTCCGGCCAGTACCACGTCAAAGGCAAGACTGTGGGTTGCTACTACTTTGAGAATACAGGGAGTCGGGACAACCCGGAACTGGCAGAGGCAGTGCAGCTGAAGGATGCCAACGGCGACATCATCCGCCCAGCCTACCACATGGTCACGACAATGACCGATTGGGATCTGGACGGCAGAACAGACGTCCTGGTGTCCAGCTATGCATCCACGTTGCTCTACCTGGAGGAAGGCGCTGCACCGGATCCCAAGCTGACCCTCACGTCTATCCCTTGCGTCGGCTATGAGCCCTGCCGCGTGCTCGGGTGCTTCGCCTACCCGGTTGTGGTCGATTGGGATGCGGATGGGGTGCCCGACATCGTCACCGGCGATGGCGAGGGGACCGTGCAGCTGTTCCGCGGCACAGGAAATCTGCAGTTCGCCGCCCCGATCCTGATCGAATCACAAGGCAAGTCAATCGACGAAACCGGTTGCCCCGACGGCGGAGAAACCCAGCGCGGATACGTCAAGGTCGCAGTGGCTGACTGGAATTGGGACGGTTTCCGTGACCTCATCATGTGGACCGAGAACGGCGAACGGGGATGGCAGCGAGGATGGAAGGAAGACAGCTGGTGTCTGAAGTTCTTCCCGGGAACAGACGACCCCATGGACTTCGGCGCTCCGTCCGAGATCCAGGCAGCGGGGGAACACATCCGGGCAGGCTATCGGTGCAAGCCGGACGTTGCGGATCTGGACGGCGATGGCCTCCTCGATCTTGTCGTCGCCTGCGGACACGGAAACCGGCGGGATACGGGCACAGTGGTGTTCTTCGAGAACATCGGCACGAAGCAGGCCTGGAGACTGGCAGCAGGAACTCCCCTGATGCTCGTGGACGGCTCGGAAATGCGCGGTCCCGTGCGTACGGCTGTGCGCCTGGTTGACTGGGACGCAGATGGTGACCTCGATCTCCTCACCGGCAACCACTCACCCCGGGGGATCCGCTACTGGGAAAACCAGGGCACCAGAAGCAAACCGGTGTTCGCCAAAGCGCAGACGCTCAAACTCGTCAATGACCTGATCAACAGCCACCACGAACTTGGGGTCGACGCCGCGGATCTCGATGGTGACGGAACGCTGGACCTGGTGGTCGGCCGTGGAGACACCGGTACACTGCACTTCTTCCGCGGAGCCTTCCTGGAGACACAACCGATTGCGCGAATCGCTGAGGCCGCAAGCACCTCGGGGAAGGTCCTGACCGGACCGCAGTTGCGTGCAGTTGGGGCGACAGACGGGGAGGCGGAAACGCGCGCCATCCCAACAGAGGCGGCCACCGATGGTGACCATTCACTCCTGCTCCTCAGCATGAACGGAACGCATGCGGATAGTCGCGGCCGGAAGCCGGTAAGGGATGAACCACGACGGTTCACTGAAGGCCGGTTTGGGCAAGGGCTACACCTGTCAGGCAAGGAGCGTCTGGCGTACGAGACGGCAGGCAGCTTCGATCCGACTGGGGGTGTCATCCAGTGCTGGGTGAAGCCGGATTGGGACGGAGGCGACGGACGCAACCACTACCTCTTCTCGGCCGAGGACCAATTCCCCAACAGCGTCTTCTGGTTGCTGGTGGGCACGCGAGGTGAACTGGTGTTGCAGACGTGCGCGGGACGACTTGGCAAGGACCCGACGATGCGGCTCACAACCCCCGCCCTGAACTGGAAAAACGGCCAATGGCACGTTGTCCGTTGCGAGTGGAACAAGCGGACCGCAAAGCTGTTCGTGGATGGCCTGCTCGCAGCCGTCACACAGGAGCCCGTCACCCCCACCAGCGTCGGAAAGCACGTGTTCGTCGGCAACCTCTTCAACGGCGGCTGGTGCCTGGACGGTGTCCTCGACGATTTCCAGATCCTCAGGCTCCGCGCCCAGCAGTGAGGGTAAAGCGGTCGTCCTGTCTCTCGTTCTTCTCTCCGTGGTTGCCCCCTACACTCTTGATCCGCCAGGAGACATGAGGGCAGCGCACAGCTCAAGGGATGTCAAGATGGACCCGCGCCTCAGTCGACGTTTCGTGAGGTCGCTCGCGGGGGAAGACCAGTTGCACGGTCCTGTGCCAAAGCCTTGTATTGATCTCGGCCTCACCATATAATCGCGGGGTCCATTCGCCAGTGGCGCTATCAACCGGAAGACTCCTCATGACACTCCGCTTCTTCGACGTGAACATCGCGGTCGGCCGACCGCGCAACGAGCCGTTGTTCGAACCGCTGACAACCCCGGGTGATCTGAAGGCACTGCTCGATGAGAAGGGCCTCCAGGGAGCCCTGATCTGGCACTGGGCCCAGAGCGAAGGACATCCGGAATCAGGCAATGCGCTCATTGAGCCGTTTCGGAAGGCGACCGAGAACCTCACGATCTGCTGGAGCATTCTCCCGCCCTTGACCGACGAGCAGGGAGATGTCCTCGAACGGATGAGGCAAGCCAACGTGAAGGCTGTGCGCCTCTTCCCCCAATCGCACCGCTACCCGATGAACCGTGTAGCCTGGGGGGATCTTCTCGGAACCCTCAGTGACTGCCGCGTGCCTGTACTGCTGTCACTCGAGAACGGATGTGGGTGGGATCACATCTACTCGCTCCTCGACGACTACCCCAACCTGACGTGTATCCTCTGTGACACGGGTACCTGGAGCATGGACCGTCTATTCTATCCGCTTCTGGATCGCTTCCCCAACGTCCACATTGAGACGAGTATGGTATCGATAACCGACGGCGGCGTTGAGGCCACTGCAAGCCGGTTCGGGGCCTCGCGCTTGGTGTTCGGCTCCGGTTTCCCGCGCCGCTATGTTGAAGCCGCTGCCCTGCAGTTGGCGCATGCGGACCTCGCAGAAGATGACCGCCAGGCCATTGCCGCTGACAACATTCAACGTCTGCTCGGGGAGGCCAGCCTGTGAACACCACTGACTCATTCCACGAACGCTTCTTCCGCGACGGACGACTGGACGACTGTCCGGTCTTCGACCTCCACGGGCACATGGGGCCGCTACAGGGGGCCCACCTCCCTCGCTGCACGCCCGAAGCAATGGTCGCAGCCATGGCCCGAGCCGGTGTGCGCCTGACTGTGTTCTGCCACCACGACACCCTCATGACGCCGGATGTCGCCAACCATCCCAACGTTGAGACCGTACGCCGTTACCCGGATCACTTCCGAGCTTACTGCGGAATCAACCCGAACTATCCCGAACAGGTCCGCCTGGACGTCGATTCCTTCGATCAGCATCGAGACGTGTACGTTGGCTTCAAAATGCTCGCCGATTACCACCAGATCCCGATCACGGATCCACGCAATGCCCCTGCCTGGGAGAAGGCGAACGCAGAAGGACTCCTGGTGCTGTTGCACACGTGGGGAGGCAGCCGGTTCGATGGCCCGGCCCTCGTTCGTGAATGCGCAACTGACTACCCGAATGCCCAAATCCTGATGGGACACTCATGCCATGGCCAGTGGCAGGAAGCCGCGGGTCTGGCCCAGGAATTCCCCAACGTCTATTGCGAGTTGACCGCTGTTCTGGATGACCGCGGAGCGGTGGAGATTCTGGTCAACGAGGCCGGGTCAGAGAAGGTCATCTTCGGCACGGATACGCCGTGGTTCAATCACCACAACTACATCGGCGCACTGCTCGGAGCCGAGATCACCGACGATGACCGTCGCAACATCCTGTACGCGAACGCCCGGCGACTGCTCGCCCCATTCGTTCCCCCTGAACTCCTGGAATGCCGTAACTGTTAAGCAAATCTGAGGGCTCCTGTCTTACCGTAGCGCCGCTCTCCGGGCGGCGTTCCTGACGGTTGCGACAATGAGAAGAGCTGCCGCCCGGAGAGCGGCGCTACGCCCGACCAAGTACGTCTTCACCGACTCAACGGTTACGAATACACCGTCCAAAAGGAACACTGAGCATGATCACACCACGGGATTTCCACACGCACACGGTCTACCTCAAGTGCGCCAATGACACCATGACGATCCCCGCCATGGTAGCCAAGGCCCAGGAACTCGGGATCCGGCAACTGGGTATCACGGACCACCTCAACACCCTCGAAAAGCTTCCTCTGCATGAACAGATAAAAGCTGATCTTCTGGCCCTTGAGAACCCCGGGCTGGACATCTGGTTCGGCGTGGAACTCAACTTCCTCGGCTGTGATGGCGACTTCGCTTACAACGAACAGGCGCGGGACAAAATGGGATACCAGTTCGCGGTCGGCGGAATCCACGGGACGTATTGCGACACCTATGACCTGAAGAACATCATCGATGTCCAGCATCGCCATCATCTGGCCACATGCCGTAACCCGCTGGTAAATGTGGTCGTGCACCCTTACTGGTTCGGGAAGGGCGAGTTCGACCGCCAGGACTGGCCCTGGTTCGATTCCGTCCGCCATGTCCCTGAGGCCTACGCCCTGGAGCTCGGACAAGTAGCCAAAGAGACCGGTACAGCCGTCGAGATCAATGGAAGTGCCAACCTGGAAAACGAGAGTAATCCAGTTGGCTACGTGGACGAGTACGTGGACTACCTGGCCGCCGTCGCCAGCACCGGGTGCACATTCTCGCTCGGCTCAGACGCGCACGACATCAATCGCATGCGAACCGCTCTCACAGCACTGGACGTCGCGGAACGCATAGGGCTCACAGACGATCGCGTCTGGACCCCGAAGATGCCGCCATTGGTGCCCGCCAAGAGCTGAGCACAAACGCGCCGCCAAAGAGGTCTCAGCTCGGCATTCTCTTGGAGGGCGCGTCGCCCCCGACCGCCGTGCCTTCTGCCTTCCTGGAGGGCGCGTCGCCCCCGACCGCCGTGTCTTTGCTTCCGGGCGGTTAGGCACGGGCGCTGGGGACATCGCCCCTTCATGGGACGGGCTTCCTTCTCTCCAACATGGCCGGCTACTCCGCGACGCGTGTCGCCAGCGCCGCCTGGACTGCTTCGGCGACCTGGCCGGCAAGCACCTTCGAACCTTCGGCGTGGAAGTGGCTGTTGACCGGCTTCTGAATCTCCTTCAGGCGGGGCAGTGAGAAGGCGTAGAGGTCATTGATCCGTACATCGCTCTCCTCCATGACCTTCCGAGCAACGGCGTTATAGGTCACAAAATCCACAGCCGGAGCGCCGCACACGGCCTCCGGTGACTGCGTCGTGCTGCACCACACCAAGACAGCCCCCGTCTTCTTCAGTCGAGCAACAATCTTCCGCAGATTAGCCTCATACGTCTCAATGGCCGTCTGGTTCACGCCATCACGCTTCGGGCACTTAATATCGTGGATTCCGAAATTGAAATGGATCACATCCCACTTCCCTTCCCCGAGCCACGTCTCGATGTTGCGCAAGCACGTCGTCGTGTTGCCGCAGTTTGTAGGTGGGCGGTGGACATTGGCCTTGCCGGCCAGCAGCGCACGTGTTGGCAGTGTGTACCCGATGGAGATCGAGTCACCGATCAGTAGCGCCCTGGGGAGGGCAGGATCGTCTTCGATCGGGGTAAGCGGAGAATCCTTTGCCTCAACCGCTACAGCGGAACCAAATGCCAAGACACCAACTGCAATGGCACTGAACGAAAATCCGGTTCTCATAAAAGCTCCTCCTGTGGAATCCTCATCCCGGTGGACGATGGCGGCGACGATCCCGGTGGACAAGGAGGTAGTCTCCACTCGTTATCCGTTCTCGTCGCCGTTCTCGTTGACCACTCCCGGTTCTCATACGTTTCATAGACGTGTTGAACAGTACAATCCAATCCCGAACACTCCCCACCTACTGCTGGGCCTTCCACACGGCCGACAGCGGAATAAAGAACGGGTCGCCTTTCCGAGTCGCATGAACAACGCCCTTACTGTAGTCCCTGCGATCCACATAACGGTCCACCAGCGACACATCTCCAATGCTGACGGTCCGCTGATCGACGACCTTCTCGATGCAGTAGCTCGCGTCGCAGCGTTCCTGATTCTGAATCACGATCGTGCGCCCCACCAGAGCCGTGTCAGGAAGGGGACTGTCGAGATGCAGCAGCACATGAAGGGGATCAGAGGCATCCCATCCCGTGAGCGTCCCCCGCACGGCATCCCTGGGAAGCTCGAGTACCGCATCCCCTGCTGCAACACGCTCGCCGCAGATAATGGCCTGGGTGTCGACCTCCCCCTCCGCAAACCGACAGAGCCCTATCCTGCCGGTCATCGACACCCCTCCGGCCTCGATCGTCCCCGACTCCTCCCGCACCAGCAACACATCACGGACGCCACTCACAAGCGTGACCTCAACAGCGGCCACGAACACACCATCCTGGACACGGTCCACGAGAGGCCGCACAGAACGGATGAACGGTTCGTTCCCATAGGGTTCCAACACGGAGATGAACTGTGACTCCAAGCCATCCCCAAAACGGGAACGCAGCATGTACCGGAGGCGCTCGGGGTTGCCTTTGAAGCGCGGCGGTATCCCGTCGCACAGCGCCACTTCATCGACGGGAGAGAGATTGTGAACGCGTAAATGTGCCTCCCACTCCTCGGGCATCTTGCGCCGCGGCTCGACCATCCGCCAGTCTACCCAGAAACCACCTTCCGGCTGGGCCCGCTTGACCTGTTCGAGATAGGAAAACCCCGTTCCCGCGTAGTGTGACGTCTGCTTCCCGTCGTACTCGGCGCCGTACGCAACACCCGGGCCGGCATACGTCCCCGTCTCCTGCGGCGTCAGTGCCAACCCACTGTGCGTCACCTGGGGTCCGCCGCCATTCTGAATCAGTCGATGATTGGTTCCACCCCGAATCCAGAACAAATCCAGTACATAAGAGTGCTGGGGGTCAACGTCCACCATGGCCAGGCAGCGCCGGTAAGTTGAGACGCCGTCGTAGACCTCCCCGCCATCGACATCGACCACGCGCAGCGGACCGGCCGCGTCGAACAAGCGCGTCTTTCCGGACCAGGATTTGGCGCTGGGATTCGTTTCGTTCACCATGCACGTGTTGTGGCTGATCACATGCTCTCCCCAGCCAAATCGCTTGCGCCAAGTCCCGTTGCAGTACAGCGGGTAGCCCATGTCCGGAGCCATGACAACATTCTCCGCAACCAGCAGGATGTTGAGGCGATCATGGTGCCCGTGTCCAGCCATACGCCCATAGTAGAAAGCCAATGCCCGGCCGTTCTCACGCCAGGGCGCCTGCAGCACGGCCATGCCATGGCCGCCCGAGTTGTAGCTGGACAACGTCGCGGGGGCTGCGCCGACCGCGGCCTGCAGATCAGCAAGCACTGACTCCGGATCAGCTGCGTACAGATGGAAATGGACATCCTCGCTGCCCCTTGCTCGCCCGGGCCGCACGTCGAACAGGTTGTCGAACGTCTTCCCGTTGGCAAACCATACCTCACGGGCGATCTCCGGCGTCCCATACAGCCGGAACCCCTCCAGAGCCATCTCGACCGGGATCGTGATGCCTGTCCGCCCAAAGTTCATGCACTTGTCACCATCCCCCCAGTTCGGGCTGTAGGAGTCCAACATGCGCACACTGGCACCCATGGTGAAGCAGGCCCGGAACTTTGCGTAATCGCGATAGAGATTCCCGCCCTCGTAAGCAGGATAGCGTCCCAGGAGCTCCGCCGTCTTCGAGAACGTCCGCGCCGGGATCCTGGCATAGCCCAGGGCCGCCTCGTCACTGAAACCTTCGCGGGCCAGGCGTTCGTTCAGTATAAAGGGCATGGCCCCGGCCTTGGGGGCGAACAACCAATCAAGGGCGTCGGCGCTGGCGACGGGATCGTCAAGCGCTATAGCCACGCAAGCCATCGCGTAGTGATGCATCCCGGGATTCCCCCGAATGCGCGCGTCGCGAATGCCGATAATGAACTCCTTGAGTAGGTGGTCCTCAACGTGCTTGACCACGGCTTCAGCCGATGACTTGTCTCCAGTCCCATAGGCCTGGGACATCCCGGACGCAAACGCGATCAACTCCGCATCGTGCAGCAGCGCGTCGTAGATGTGATCGTAGGTGAGACTTGCCTTCTGTACCGTCCAGGTCTCCCAGATTTTGCCTTGGATCCGCCCACGCCCGGATCCGCCCGTGGAACACTCCATCCCCCGTTTGAAGTGAGGGGCGAAGTCCATCTCCGGGTAGAGGTCGGCCATCCGGTCGAGAAGCACGGCAGCCTTGTGCGCGTAGGCAGGGTCACCGGTTAGCGTGTACACCACCGCCATCTTTTCCATCACATCCAGTGCCATTTCCCAAAGGCGAAATGCGTAGTTCGCGGCAAAGAACCAGCGTTTGCCATCGACGGCCGGCCCCGTGCCGTCATCGGCCCAGGAGGCAGGAGCGCCGGGCCCGACAGCCAGCAAGGCCTTGTCGCCTTTCCCCAGGCGGAACTTGTGTTGGCCGTCCAATGCACTTCGGTAGTAGGCCCCGAAGTCATTTTTGGGGAACCACTCCTTGCAGTTGGCGCACTGCACCTGCCAGGGACGGGCGAGCAAATCCGTGCGCCACCGCGAGGGATTGTATGGGGCGTTGTAGTGATCCTCGCCGCACTTCGGGCAACCGTCACCACGATTGACGGCCGCGTCACGAGGCATGTCCTGACTTGGCAGAAGCCGCCAAAGCTGCTCGTCCGACATAGCCATCCATGGGGCCACGTACTCGATCAATCGATCCCGGTAACGTCGAGCCCAGGCATGGGTCTCACAGTTCCTGACCGCCTGCTTCCGCATGGTGGCAGTCACCAGTACACTAGCTGTCTTGGAGTGGGCCATCGGTATCCCCATCGCGAGCACGGCAGGCCAGATGACCAACGCCCGCATTGTCTGCTTCGCTCGGGTTGCCATCATGTCTCCGACTCTCTTCCGCTCAGTTGTCGTACACGACTATCATTCCGTTCCGCCTCATCACTCAGCGGTTCCGGTGGGCAGCACATACCCCGCAAGGCGGCTGCCGACAGCGCAGGCCAGGGCACGGTCGCTCGTGAAGCAGACGTGAGTGGGAACCGCTCCCGGAACCACGGCTGCGGTCACGGTTCCGCTCCCCGCCAGCACGTAGAGCTTGCCATCGTCACAGCCAACTGCCGCCCGTGTTCCCTGAGCGTCGCCACACAGGATACTGTCAGGCAGCATGATTCGCCAGAGCACGTCCCCTGCCCCACTGACCGCGCAGACCGTTCCTGCGACCGTCGTACACAGGAGGGCTTCCCCACCACCCACATCGAGGGAACTGATGGACGTCACCGTTCCGCCGCAATTGGTATTCCAGGCCCACCCCTTCCCCACTTCCACTCGACGGACGTAACTGTCCTCAAGAGCGATGTAGGGTTCGGGCCGACCATCCGTGTCCGTATCGATCATGGCCACCGCGCTGGTGACCGGACCACCGTAGAGACGCTGAAGAAGCGTCCCATCAGGGCCAAGCAGGCGCGGCCACCCGTATTCAGTACCGGCCATAATCTCGTCACGCCCATCGCCGTCGATGTCCCCGGCAACCCCAACCGTACTCGCGTGGGTCGTGTCCTTCCGCCAAAGCAACTTGCCTCGCGACGAAAGCCCGTGGTAATGCCAGTTGTCCGAGCCGGTCACCACATCATCGACCCCGTCGCCGTCAAGATCAGCCCCGAAGACCGTACCGACGGATCCCGTTCGGCCGTGAAATGTCGCGCACTCATACTCCCACAGCACCTTGCCGTCCATCGCCTGGAGGACGACCACCTGCCCAAGATCCGTACCGACCAAGCAGCCATAGACCGCCCCTGCCTTCTCCGCAAAAGCCACACTCCGGACCTCGCCTTTGACCTCCCCTCGCCAAATCTCATTGCCTGCCCGGAGCAGCCCAACACGCCCTGCCGTAGTGCCGTAGAGAACGGCCTCGCCATGTGCCGCCATCGCGGTGACCGAACCCGCAACCGACAACTCCCAGTGTGCAGGTACCGGTGGAACGTCGACGGTTGGGAAGCGAACAGTCGGAGGATGCTCAACGGCTTGTTGACGCGCTCGGTCCAAGATCGCCTCGATCGTCGCCGATGACAGCTCCCGAGCCGGTCCCCCGGTCCCCGCCTGCCCCACGACGAAACCATCCCGATCAATCAGGAACATGCCGGGCGGGACGACGACGCCATCCGCCAGTTCAGCTGGTCCAAGGCCAACAACAGCGGGGTTCAGCCCTTCGATCAGCCACATGTTCGGGCCGCAGGAGCGGATGTCCCGGCGTTGCGCTCCGTCGTCGGAGGGGAAACAGAGATTGACGTAACGGACGCTCTCTCCGAGCCCCACACGCTGGTCCTTCGTCTGCGTGACAACGGACGTGTTCTTGCCCGCATAGGGATAGCCGGCATAGTAGCCGGCGCTGCCCCCGTGACCGTAATCAAAACACTCCCGCACCTTCATCCGGGAACCGTCCGCGTTGACGATAAAGAAGTGCCTGTCAGGGCTGACGTCCTGCTCTGGCTGGCGGGCCAGTAACGACTCCGCTTCGAAGACCTGTTCAGCGCCGTCGGAACCACGCACAATAACCCGGTCAAGCCGAGGGCCAGGCCCTTCGCGCAGAGAGATTCGGCAGAACTGCTCCCCACCAGCAGAAGCCACACCGACACCGGTATCACGCTTCTCCCAGGTGGAAGAGCTCGCCCCATACCGGTCCAGCGGAACATGGTGCGGCACAGGCTGTTCATCGCCGATCTGAAACCAGAACGAATCACTCCCGCCATTGATGCCCCGAGCCACGAGCTCAACCGTCACTGCCCCCGTGGGCAGCCGGAGCGGAAAGACCAGTTCCGCACTGGTCGTCGCAAACGTCACGACGCGTCGCCCATCGTCATCCAGCTCAACCAACGCGTCACGCGTTTCAACCAGTCGTTCGCTCTGGGTCACCTGAATGGTGTTCCCCCGCAGAGAGACCTGCCCCAGCGTACGCCAGAAGCAGCGCGTCCGGTAAGCCGCTTCCTTTGTTCGCTCTCGTACATCATCCACGACCACAAAGAAATCTCGTGCCTTCCAGAAGATCGCCCGTTCCCAGTCAGCCCCGCCGCAGTCATTCATGCGCGAACGCGTCAAGCCAACACGCTCATTTCCCCCGGCGCAGAGCAACTCCGCGGCAAACGGCTGGGCTGCGATGACTTGCGCATCCCGATTCGAAGCCGAGCGAAGATCAGGACTGACGCCGTCCCGGAGCCAGGCGATGCTGTTGTGGTGGCGCGGTTCGGAGCGGATGTAATCCATATCGACGAGCCAGTAGTGATCGCCCACCGAGTAGCGAATGATAGCATTGCCGTCCACATGCTTGTGGTTGCCGACATGCAGCCCGTCGAGCATCAGATAGTCGTCCTCCTTGCTCCAGCCGCTTCGCATCACAACCTTGTCGAGCACACGTCCCTCCGGCACGCCCTTCACGCCCAGGGCATCCGCCCGAAGCGGATCAACCAGGAAGCGGCGAAGCCCGACGTGATCAACCGGCGCCGTCGCCTTGCACGACGGGGCGTACTGCCACATGGCGCTCTCCGATCCCCCGTCCGTAAGCTTGAGTAGCCACATGCATCCCTCGTCCGCGTAAAGGGCCGCTCCCAGGCGAAAGAGCTTGGCCGCGACACTGCCGAACGCCTGCCAGGCATCCCCGTGCGTGGCTTCGTTCCCGAATGCATCGTGCGAGGCGATGGCATAGTCGAGGCACTCGCGCAGGACACCATTACTGAAGTACGCTGTCTGTCTCCCCGTCGACAACACATAGCGCGACGTATGACAGGGGACGCTCCACTGATAGTTGGCGCTGTCCTCCAACGGCTGGGGACTGTTGATCTGCCCGGCAAACAGGTTCTCCATCACCGCGGCCCAGTAGTCAGCCGCCTCAACATCATAGTGCGCCCGCAAAAACTGGGCAGCCAGAGCCACCCCAAGCGCGGGGTAGGTCTGGTGGTTCCAGATGGGGCGGAGTGCTCCCTGCTGGTAGCGCCGAACGGGTTCTCGCAGTTCCCAGAAGACCATGGAGTCTTCCACCATCTGCCGCAGCCATTCCGCCGCAAGCACACGGTCGGCATCGGTCAATCCGCCGCTCTCCTCACACTGATCGATGGCAATGACCAACTCCGCCAGCGTGAACGTGGGAGGGTGGTCAATCTCGCGGTAGTGCTGCACCAGAAAGCGCAACAGTGCCGCGCACTGCCGACCATGGCTGTCGTCGCCGGTCAGATGGAAATCTCTTGCCGCAGCCTGGAACGAGTGGCAGATACTGCGGTATTGGTTCACCTTGGATGTCCGGTAAGCTGAAAGCGTTTCCCGGGCCGCTTCCACCTTCGCGGCAATGGTGTCGTCACTCGGAGAGGCAGGAGGAGCCCAGCCCTGCGGTTGCCAGAGCGCCAGGAGCGGGAGCGTACCGGACTCCTCTGCCTTGAGACAAGCTGTGAACGCCTCGAGAGCCAACGGGATTCCGTCGGCAAAACTCGCCCCCAGGAAAACAACGTCCATTCCCGTGTCCATCGCGGAGGGGATTGCCCGAAGCTCGAAGCCCCCCTCGCCGGGGTAGAGACCATCAGCGCCAACGAGATGATTCGCGTACAGCCGCCGCACAAGCGGCCCGGTAGTGAAGTTCCCCAGAACAACCAGGACGCTTACGCCTTCCGGCACAGACCGGTAGTCGGCTTCGGGAAGCAGAGACACGGCGTTGCCGGACAAGCGCTGAAGCGAGTCCCGGATGGCCCGGGCTGGTCCGTTAAACTCTGGGACCTCCGGCAACAGCACGGCACAACGCACTCCCGTCGAGTTCCACAGAACGACCCGTTCAGGCACGCGGAAGGATACCGAGATGGCGCTCGACGTCATCGGCGGAAGTGCGCCACATGCCGTCTCTACACAGATCACGGCCAGGAGGCCAAAGACCAATCGGGAAGGGCGTTTCTGCATCAGAGGACTCCCTGTTGCTGGTACGTGATCAGGCTTTTCTGGAGAGCGGTCGTCCCCGACCGTGGTCTTGTGGAGAGCGGTCGTCCCCGACCGTGGTCT
>Ga0008651_10000551_pt1 | contig 23152 bp, 20 predicted proteins | sample SaaInlV_200m_DNA_6_FD_59173 | JGI IMG/M metagenome (GOLD analysis project Ga0008651, IMG submission 59173) | Marine microbial communities from expanding oxygen minimum zones in the Saanich Inlet - SI037_S2LV_200m_DNA | ecosystem: Environmental > Aquatic > Marine > Intertidal zone ...
GTATGCCACCACTCAAAAGCTCTCACATCTTTTTCTGCTATTAACCTGATAGCTGGCACATGATAACGCTCATCAAAAATATATTCTGCTGGGATGCCGAGATTAAATAAACGAACAATCAAAGAAAAGATAACTACAGCAAAAACTGCAAAACTATAAGGTAAAGAAAAAAGATATCTCATAAACCAACGGGATTTTCCCCTTGGGCAGATTTCAATAATGATACAAATTGTTTAGCATCGAGTGATGCTGTTCCTATAATAACTCCGTCTGTCACTAAAAGATACTCTGCAGCAGAAGATTCATCTACACTTCCACCATATAAATAAGGAACATCTCCAAAAAGAGTCCTGACTTTTTTTCCAAAACTTTTTACATCGCTCAAAGCTGCATTTTCTCCAGAGCCAATAGCTCCACTAGGTTCATAAGCCACCATACAACTAGCCATATCTTCTGCTGATACTTTTACAGCCAGATCATCAAGACTACCTTCATCAACACAAACAATCGGGATAATATCAGCAGAAAGTGCTTGAGTGATTTTTTTAGCAACTATTTCATTTGTTTCAGAAAAATATTTTCTTCTTTCAGAATGTCCTACCAAAGTATATTTCACACCTAATCCAACTAGATTCTGCACAGAGATAGCTCCTGTATATGATCCTGCTGGATAAGAACTAATATCTTGAATACCTAAAACTAAACCTGTCTCAGTACTGTTCTCGTTAACTAAATGTAAAAAAGGATAAGCTGGGGCAAGAACTGCATCTATTTTTGAAAAAGGTTTCTCTCCTGAGACAGACTTCTTAGAATCTTTAGCAAGAATATCCTTAAAATCAACAAACCATTCTCTCATTTGATTACTTGATTTATTTGATTTTAGATTTCCAAAAATAATTTTTTTTGTATTCATATACATATAACTATATAAAATATATAACTTCCATACAAGATCAGCTGTAAATAATGACTAGTTACTTTTATACAGGTCATAAGTCCCAATAGCATGATAGTATGACTGACATGACTAGTTATCTTGATGAATTAAATGAACAACAGAAAGAAGCAGTTGCCCATATAAAGGGACCAGCTGTTGTATTGGCTGGTGCTGGTAGTGGTAAAACTAGAGTCCTTACAACCAGAGTAGCTCATCTTTTGGATCAAGAAAACTTAAATCCAGAAGAAATCCTCTTAGTTACTTTTACTAATAAAGCTGCTGGGGAAATGAACAAGAGAGTTCTAGAACTTACTGGAAAAAAACTTCAGTATTCTGGCACTTTCCATAGCCTTTGTGCCAAAATTCTCAGAACTCATGCTAGCTCTGCTGGAAGAGATATGTCCTTTACTATCTATGATAGTAATGATCAATTAGCATTAATAAAACATATCTATAAAGATAGAGGTTTTGACCCAAAAAAATATAAACCAAAATTCATAAAATCAATCATTTCACAAGCAAAAAACGAAATGCTGACACCAGAAGAGTATAAAGCTTTAGCTCATGACTCAGCCCAAGAATTTGCTGCTAAAGTTTTCCAAATATATCAGTTATCACTTAAAAAACTAAATGCTTTTGATTTTGATGACTTACTACTGGAAACTGTCAATCTTTTCCAAAAAAACAAAGATATTCTTGGTATATATCAGGAAACTATTAAACATGTTCTGGTTGATGAATATCAAGATACAAACAAGGCTCAATATTTTTTAACCAAGTTCTTTGCCCAACCACACAATAATTTATATGTTGTTGGTGATTTTTCTCAAAGCATTTATGCCTGGAGAGGTGCTGACTATAGAAATCTCATGAGACTAAGTCAGGATTTCACAGACATAAAAGAGTATCGTCTAGAACAAAATTATCGTTCTACCCAAACCATTCTTGATGCTGCTACTCAGATAATCTCAAAAAATAGTTCTCATCCTATTCTTGAACTATGGACTGAAAATAGTCTCTCAGAACCAATCCATGTTGTAGAGGTAACCGATGAATCTCTGGAAGCCGAGAAAGTAGCTCAATATATTCAACAAGAAGTGGACTTCTCTTATAAAGATTTTGCTATTCTTTACCGAACTAATGCTCAATCCAGAGCTTTCGAAGAAGTTTTTGTCAGAAGAAAAATACCATATAAAATAGTTGGTGGAACTCGTTTTTATGATAGAAGAGAAATAAAAGATGTACTAGCTTACATCAGAGTTTTACTGAATCCTGCAGATGAAATAAGCTTTAATAGAGCAGAAAAAAAAGGTAAGCGTCGCCTTAATAAGTTGATTGCGTGGAAAGAAAAACAACAAGAAAGTATTGCTACTCTAAGTCCCTTAGAAATCATTGAAAAAGCACTCAAAGCAACTGACTATATAGGGACATTAGATAGTAATGATCCCCAGGATGCTTCTCGTATAGAAAATATTCAAGAACTAATGAATACTGCTTCAAAATTCACAGATATGACCCTATTTTTAGAGAATATTGCTCTTGTTCAAGATGGAATTTTTCATGATGTTCAAGATGCAGCTACAGAGGGGGGAGTCACCATGATGAGTCTCCATGCTGCCAAAGGATTAGAGTTTCCTGTAGTATTTATGGTTGGAATGGAAGAGGGGTTATTACCTCACCAACAATCTCTTTGGGATAAAGAACAAATGGAAGAAGAACGCCGATTATGCTATGTGGGGATCACTAGAGCTCGTAAAAAACTTTTCTGCACTTACGCTCAAAAAAGGTGGAACTTTGGAAAAATAACTCACAGCACTAGAAGTAGATTTTTATCTGATATTAAACCCAGCTTGATCAAAGAAGTCGGTATTTCAAAAAACTCAGATTCATTTAGAAAAAAATCAGCAGCAAACTCTTACAAACCAGAAAGAAAAGTAATAAACGATGATACTTTAGATGCTCTTTTGGATGGGGAAATGAATATTAAAGACTTTTTAAATTCATAAAAATTTCTCCTGACAAGCATTATAAAAAATCATATAATTGGATACCAATATGTTGATTAGATCTTTTAGAAAAGGTGAACAAAAGTTATATAACACTGCTGTTCATCACCCGTTACAAACTTGGGAATGGGGAGAATTCCGAAAGAAAACTAATGTTGTTGTTGAAAGACTTGGTTTTTTTGAAAATGAAAAACTACAACAAAGCCTCCAAGTTACTTTTCATCCTTTACCAATAATCGGCAAAACTGCTGGATATCTACCAAAAGGCTTTATGCCTAATGAAAACCAGATAGCCGCTCTAAAAAGGCTTGGAAAAGAACAAAATGCCCTTTTCATAAAACTAGAACCAAATGTATCTCAGCCAGCAGAGACAGCTGTGTCTGGACATAGTGAAATAAGAAAATTTTTACAAACTCATGGATGTCAGCCAGGGAAACCATTATTTACAAAACACACCTTTGAACTAGACCTACAAAGATCCGAAGAAGAATTATTTGCAAAACTTTCTAATAAAACTAGATATAATGTTAGACTAGCCTCAAAAAAAGGAGTCCAGATTTTTGAAAATTCTTCTGATGAAGGACTTGAAACATATATAGAAATTCTCAAAGAAACAACTACCAGACAAGGTTTCTATGCTCATACTCCAGATTACTTCCGCAATATGTGGCAAGAACTCAAAGATAGTGGCATGATGAAAATCTTTAATGCTGTCTATGAAGAGAAAGTTCTCGTTTCTTGGATTGTCTTTCTCTTTGATGGAGTTTTATATTACCCCTATGGAGCCTCTAGAAGAGAAAATCGGGATGTCATGGCTAGTAATCTAATGATGTGGGAAATGATTCGTTTTGGAAAAAAAGAAAACTGTAAATCATTCGATATGTGGGGATCTCTAGGACCAAAACCAGATCCAAAGAACCCTTGGTTTGGTTTTCATAGATTCAAAAAAGGTTATGGAGGACAACTAAGAGAATTTATTGGTACGTACGACCTTGTCTTAGATCCAACGATGTATCCTTTATTCAGAAAAGTAGACAAACTTCGCTGGAAATTTCTTAGATTACGTAAAAAAATTGGTTTATAAAAATAAAAAGTAGTATATTAAATTATACAAACTATGAGTAAAGAAAATAATATGCCAGTAATGGTCTTCAAACTTTTTGAAAACAATAACTTACAAAAAGCTATTAATGGTGAAGACATCGGAACCTATGTTGATAACAAAGTAAAAACAGAACTTGCTGATTAATACTTTAAAAATAAAAAATAGAAAAGTTTTAGTAAAAATATAGAAAGATATTTTTAATATGGCAAAAAAAACATTCGGCATTAATGGATTTGGAAGAATTGGTAGAAATACATTGAGAGTTTGGTGGGAAAAAGATAGAAATAATCTAGATCTCAAAGCCATCAATACTTCTGGATCAATGGATATTGATCAATGGGCTCACCTAATAAAATATGACTCTATTTATGGACGATTCTCTGAACAAGTCACTGTAGAAAAAACTCAATCAAAAGATGAAGTAACAGACGAGAATCCAGTCTTAGGAACTATAAAAATAGATAATCATGAAATAACTGTTACTGCTCAACGAGATCCAAAAAAAATTCCATGGGGAAAATACGGTGTAGAAACTGTTCTTGAAGCTACAGGAGTATTCAATAATGAAGAAAAAGCTTCAGGTCATTTTGAAGGTGGAGCAAAAAAAGTTCTTCTTTCAGCTCCAGCAAAAGGCGGAAATGTTAGTACTAGTGTACTAGGTGTAAACGATAATGATAAATCTGCAAAAGTTTTTTCAAATGCTTCATGTACAACAAACTGTGTAGCACCTGTAGTACAAATAATGACTAGTGTTTTTGGAGTAGAAAAAGCAACTCTCACAACTATCCATGCTTATACTGATAACCAAAATACTTTAGATAACTCACATAAAAAAGATATGAGAAGAGCTAGAGCAGCTGCAGAAAATATAATTCCTACCTCAACTGGTGCTGCAAAAGCTACGACCGGAATAATCCCAGAGTTAAAAGGAATTTTTGACGGTATCGCTATAAGAGTTCCAACCCCAACAGGTTCTTTGTCTGACATGGTCTTTATCACCAAAAAAGATGTCACTAAAGAAGAAATAAATAAAGCCTTTATCGATGCTAGTAAACAAGATCGATGGAAAGGTATCTTAGCAGTAACTAATGACCCAATTGTATCTTCAGATATTGTGGGTAGACCAGAATCATCTATTGTTGACCTGGAACTCACTAATGTGATTGGTGGGAACTTAGTCAAAGTTATTAGCTGGTATGACAATGAATGGGGTTACTGCAATAGATTAGTAGAGCAGTTAGCTCAACTTTAAAAAAAAATAAGCTTTTTATAAAGGTTTTATAGAAAACTCTGTGCCACCTACTGGATAACCAAAGCGGACAGCAGCTGTTTTCTCACTCATGTGGTGAACTCTCAAAAAGAGCTCTACAAATGGGTCATCATATCCAGATGAACCAAAATTAATAGCCAACACTCCACGATCAACCCCAAAACCACCAATCGCAACTATCCCAACCATCGTTACTCCATTAAGAGTAATTTGAACTTTCTGTCCAGGCTTTAAACCCATATTTTGTAGATGAGATGCTCTAGTTGTAGTTTTGATGTTTCCAAAACCATCTGTCCAAGCCACCTTATTAGGAGATACATCTGGAATAGAAGCAATATTGAGTTCTGTTGTCAGAACAGAATGATCACCATTCATAATCTTGGCCACTCTTTCAGGGAAGAAATCTCTTGAACGAAATTGAGAACCACCTGTAGGACAATCGATATCTCTAAACTCTACGATTTCATCTTTCATAAAACCAAAAGCATATTCAGAATATACATTAATTACCTCTGTTCCATTTCTGAGGCGAGCATATTTAATACCTTCTCCAACATTATTTTTTTTGGCTTTTGACTTATCTCTACGAGGAGCTGCATTTCCATAAACTATTCTTTTTCCTTCAAAAGGTAAAAGTGCATATTGAGCTGTTACAAACCCCAAAGCAGTTGTGTCCAAAGGAGGAACTTCTGTGGTATGCACTAGAACTTTATCTGGATTATCCAAAGTATTGAAAATATTAGTATTGATCTCCCCAAATTCCATTCCACCAGCTTTATAATCACAAACAACATGAAGTAATTTCTTTTCTTGAGACATTGCTTTTTCCTAACTTAAACTAAATTATTTATTTAAATAACTTGTTATATAAGGGCTTCATTGTACCAAGCATGGTATATCTTGCAATCTACGATATAATCGCCCCATGAATAAAACTACTTCTACCCCAAAACCAAGTAAAAAAAATACAAGGAGAATTGCGAAGCAAGAGAAGGTGCCCCGGGATACAAAAAAAGAAACTGAAAAACCAGAAAACTCACTCCTTTCTCCAAATACTTCAATCACAATTACCCTTAAAAAAGAAGTTGTAAAAAAGAAATATAATGAAGTTCTAAAAAGCCTTTCTAAAAAAATAAAACTAGATGGTTTCAGAAAAGGAGCTGTCCCTATAAAAATTGCTGAAGAACATATTGGTCAAGCAAAAATAATAGAATATGTATTAGAAGAACTAGTTCCTGACGCATATAAGAAAACTGTTGCTGATAGTAAAAAAGCTCCTATTACCAGACCAGAGTTCTCTGTAACTTCTACAGAAATCGGTAAAGACTGGATTCTAGAAGCTCATTTTGCAGAACTACCTGAAGTATCCATCAAAAAATATGAAACTCATGTCAAAGCTGGAGCAAAAAATGCAAAAAAAGCGCTAGCTGAAAGCAAAAAAGAAGCCAAAGAAAAAACAAAATCAAAAGATGATAAAGAAGAAAAAAAGGTAACTCCTTTAACTCCAGAACAAGAAAAAGAAACAAAACTACAACACATCTTTAGAGAAATGGTTACACAATTAAAACCAAAAGTTCCAGAATTACTACTCAAGCATGAGACACAACATGAATTCGAGCATATTTCTAAACAATTGAAACAACTAAACATGTCTGTTGAAGATTATCTAAAACGCAGAAACATGACTATGGATCAACTTTCTCAAGAGTTAGCTGTTTCTACAGTAAGTAGATTACAACTAGACTTAGTTCTTGGAGCAATAGCTAAAGAAAAAAAACTGGTAGTCTCTCAAAAAGATAAAGATGCATACCTAGAAACTATTAAAGACGAAAAAATGAGAGAACAAATGAAAAATGATGTTCATCATATGAGTCACTTAGAAACTAATCTACTAAAGCAAAAGGTAGTAGACCACTTACTCAGTCTTGCGTAAAATAGAACTATAAAAAGTATCTTTTTCCTGTCCAGAAAAGATTACTTGACAAAATGGGTTATTTTGTCCTATAATAATAGGTTATTAATAAACCATAAAATATAAAATGCAAAATCAAGGGCAAACTAAAAAACCAGCTGTCAAATCTTCCGGTATAAATCCGTTTGCTAAGGCATTGGTGGAGACTGAATCCCAAACAAATAAGACAAAGCAAAACACCAAGAGTGATAGTGAGCTCTTGAGTGAAGCTCTATCGAAAACTGGTGGAAAAGTAGATAGTTCTAGTGCAAATTCATCTCAAAAAGATATTTCAAAAAAACAACAAGAAGAAATGAAAATGAAGCAAGAGCGCGAAGCTCTTCGCAAAAAGCTTCATGACCAGATCAACCCTGTTGATAATCATGAAATTTTTGCTGCTAGAAAAGAAAGAGAGAACAAAGAAATAGAACAACTTAAAACAGATATTGCTTTATTAATGGCTGATCTTGGATCACTAGAAAAAGAAGCTGAGTTAACCCTCATGACACAAATTGTTGACCCTGGAGAACAGGGTACTTATTATAAGAATTTTTTTGCAAAACTCCGTAGTTTTATTTTATTGCTTAGACAAAAAGTAAAAAGTGCTCGTACTTGGGCAAAACAAACAAACTCTCGCAAAAAGAAAATGGCTAAACGTAGAGGTGGGGGAGCAACCACTAATCCAGGAGAAACTAAGTACGTTCAAGACCTCATGCATCATGAGAAGTCTAGTGCTTTTAATCCTGGGTAATTTTTTAAATTATCATTTTTTATAAATTATTTTTAAGTAATGCATCTGTCACTCAACCTATGTATAATTAACATTAGGATTAATCATATGAAACTATTTTCAACTTTTTTTAACGACTTTAAGTCTATATTTACTGGCTATAATAAAAATAATGTGGAAAAAGCATTTCAAAACATTATTAAAAATAGAGCTAATACTTTAATCAAACTAGATAAATATGACACAAGAGAAATCAAAAAATCCAAAGATTTGGCTCAGCATACCTCTGTGCGAAGCTATTTACAAAAAGTTCAGAAACTATCAAGCTAAAAATTCTTTAGGAGAACAACTACCACCTCTAAATACTAGATATCCTGAAAAACTGGAATCCCTTATTGGGTCAGTCAAATTAAAATCATATTTACTCTCCCATGATATACATCACATTGGTGCAACCTACTACGTAAAGCTAGCTAGAAGTCAAGTATTTTTAAATGGAAATAAACGAATGGCTGTTATTCTAACAGATTTATTTTTTGAACTAAATCAATATAATTCAAAGATTCACACCTGGATTGATCTAGCCGATCTAACGTTACTAGTATCTGAAGATAGACAAAATACTAATAAACAAATAATTGAACTAATCGTTAATATTTTTAAAAAAATTTATATTAAAAAAAATAATAAATAACTATATTTACTAGATAAAGCTAACCTATTAAAAAGAATATCTCTATAAAGAGTAATTCTATATTTATGAACCAGGAGCTACAGAGCTTGAACTTTTAAAACCACTTAGAGAATCAATTCTTTTACATTGGGAGTTGCAGGAATTTGATCGAGAGATTTTTACTGGGTCAGGGGAGTATCAAGGATTTGTGGATTATTTTAAGTATTAACAAATTAAAATAGCAAAACCCAACACTTATAACATTGGAATAATCCAGGTTCGTGCAGGCTAATATTTTTATATCCATACAACTACCAATGTGCGACACAAGTATTAAAAATTATGAAAAACAAAATTTGTCAATTTATCTTCTTAAACTTAGCTGTTTATGATAAAAAAACATTGTTGCATAGGTAAAACAACCATTTGTGAGCTCGAGGGGACTCGAACCTCTGACCTCTTCGATGTCAACGAAGCGCTCTAACCAACTGAGCTACGAGCTCGCATAAAACACGAATAAATCATGTTTAAAATATTAAGAATACGAGGGTGAATTATACCCAACCAAACTACAATACACAATCACAAAGAAAATGATATAATTACTGTTCGTTGTTACGGGATTTTTTCTCAGGTAGCATCGTTCAAAAGTGTTACCAAACACATTTGAACAAAATAGTATAAATTGATTGATAAACTAGTGATTAGAAGACCTTATAACAAACAAAACCGATTCGGTAAAAGAAAAAACTTTATCCAAGCGAACCACCATATTCGCTTCCCTGAAGTAAGAGTTCTAGCCGAAAGAGGAGAATCTTTGGGAATAATGTCCTCTCAAGAAGCTTTGCAAAAAGCTATGGCTGCTGAAAAAGATCTAGTTGTGGTAACTGAAAAAGCAAAACCACCAGTAGTCAAGATTATTGAGTTATCAAAATATAAATACCAGCTACAACAAAAAAAAGCAGAACAAAGAAAGAGTGCAAAAACTCAAGAACTCAAAGAACTTCGGTTCACCCCATTTATGGGTGACGGAGACTTTGAAACCAGACTAAGAAGAGTAATTACTTTTTTGGAAAAAGGCAATAAAGTTCGCTTAAGCCTGTTATTCAAAGGACGTTCTATTACTAAAAAAGAAGCTGGTTTCGGAATCTTCAACAGAGTTATAGAGCGCACTCAAGATATAGCAAAAATAGAGATAGCGCCCAAGCTTTTAGGAAAAAAACTAATTGCTCAGCTCACACCAGAAAAAAAATCAGAAAATAAAAAAACAGAAGAAGTTAAATCATAAATAAAGTCATTAACAGGAACAAAAAATAATGCAAAAAATTAAACAAAAAACTAGAAAAGGTGCTGTCAGAAGATTCAAGATCACTGGTAGCGGAAAAGTGATGCGTAGAAAACAAGATTCTCGTCACTTACTCAGAAATAAAAGCAAAAAAAATAAAAGAACTAAACGTTTAATGGTAGAAGTAAAAGGAAAATGGGCTAGAAAAGTCAAAAGAATGCTAGGAATAGCTTAAAATTAAAATAAATAGAGGATATATATGCCAAGAGTAAAAACAGGAGTTATACGTCGTAGAGCTCATAAAAAAGTTTTAGCAAGAAACAAAGGTTTCCGCGGAACTAACAGTCGTCTTATCAAGAGAGCTATTGAAGCTGATTTACATGCAGGTCAATATGCATACATTGGTAGAAAACTAAGAAAAAGAGATATGCGTAAACTATGGATTGTCAGAATTAATGGAGCTCTCTCTCAATTGGGCCACTCCCTTAATTACTCTAGATTCATTAATGGTCTTAAAAAAGCTAATATTTCTTTAAATAGAAAAATGCTTTCTCAGCTAGCTATCAAAGATATGCCAGCTTTCAAAGCTATTTTAGAAAAAGTTGAAAAAGCTTAGAAAATTTGTTATTGTAAAAATATCATGAATAAACTTCGTGTCCGTACCAACCACTCTTATTGCTCCTTTTTGTTTATTCAAAAGGGTAGTGGGGTAGTGGTATAGATGCGTTGAAAAAGTAATAAAAAGAACCACAACCCCGCTCCTAGAAGCGGGGCTTTTTGTGTTTCAGAAAGGAATCATGCGAGAAAGAATGTTTTATTTCTCACACTTAGCTAGTCAACACCAGTTCAGCCGCCACCTGGCAGCTGGAGATTGGAGAGTTGCTGGTATTTTAGAAAAAGCTCAAAAGGCTATGTTAGGAAATAAAATTCAAAAGAAGATTTCTCCACAAGAAAGGAAAAACTAGTCTCATTATTAACTCATTTAAAAAATAAATGGCTTTTAATAATTTTCTTTAGCCTGGTACAATAAACCAATTATGTCAGATAATTCTATCAACAATTTAAAACAAGCTATCACTAAACTACGTACTCAATTTGATAACGAAGACCTAGACTTAGATGCTAAAAAAACAGCTTACCTTGGCAAAAAAGGATCTTTTAATGAATTGTCTAAAGAAATAAAAAATGTTTCTAATGAAAATAAAAGAGAAGCTGGAAAACTTCTAAATGAGTTAAAACAATATTTACAAAAAAATCTTGTAGATAATTCTCAACAAAAAACTGAATGGACTGACCTAACATTACCTGGAATTAAACAAAAAAAAGGTCATATTCATCCTATCTCTCAAGCAATAGAAGAAATCTCTGATATTTTTCAAAAAATAGGTTTTACCAGAGTAAGATATCCAGAAGTTGATTGGGATTTTTATGCTTTTGAAGCTCTCAATATGCCTTCTGATCATCCAGCAAGAGATGAGTGGGAAACTTTCTTTGTCAAAACTCCCCAAAATAAAAAAATGGGAAAAATGGTTCTTACACCGCATACTTCTAACGGCCAAGTTAGAGAGATGGAAAGACTAAAGAGTAAGCCACCTATCAGAATGATTAATGTGGCTCGTTGTTACCGCCGTCAGCAAGATGTAACTCACACTCAAATGTTTCATCAGTTCGAAGGACTGGTTGTAGATAAGGGGATTACTATTCAACATCTCAAAGGAACTCTTGATTACTTCGCTGAAAAATTCTATGGTCCAGGAACTAAAAGTCGTATTAGACCTTTTCATTTTCAATTCACAGAACCTTCTTTTGAAGTAGATTTCAGTTGCCATATTTGCAAGGGAACTGGCTTAATTACTGATGAGCATGGAGATAAAAATAAATGTAGTTTCTGTAAATCTGGTTGGCATGAAGTTGGTGGAGCTGGAATGGTTCATCCAAATGTCTTGAAAGCTGGTGGTATTGATCCACAAGAATATACAGGTTTTGCTTTTGGTTGGGGTGTAGAAAGAACTTATACCCTTAAAGAAGGCTTAAATATTGATGATATTAGGTATTTTTATTCTGGTGAATCCAGATTCTTAAAACAATTTTAGAAAGAGATCATGAACATACTTATTCCCAATAAATGGCTTTTGGAACAACTAGAAACAACTCTCAAACCTGAAAAAATTCAAGAATTTGTTTCCCTTTGTGGACCATCTGTCGAAAGAATCTATCAAAGAGGCAACGATGAAGTTTATGACATTGAGATAACTACCAATAGGGTAGATAGCATGTCTGTCAGAGGAATTGCCAGAGAAGCAGCTGTTATTCTAGAGCAATTTGATGTTCCGGCAAAACTAGTTTCACAATCACTATTGAAGAAAGATATTCCTAAACCAACTGATTCAACCAAAACTCTCCAGCTACCAAAAATAATTGATCAAAAAAAACTCTGTAGAAGAACTATGTGTGTTGTTCTAAGAGATGTCCAGAGAACTGCTACTCCTAAATGGATGGCAGATAGGTTGTCCCAGATAGAACTAAATGTTCATGAAAGTGCTATAGATATTACTAACTATGTAACTCATGAACTAGGTCATCCTATTCATGCTTTTGATTATGATCAAGTCATGAAACTTGGTGGTGAAATAAATATTACGGAAGCCAAGAAAGGTGATGAGTTCACTACTTTGGATGGAGAATCATATACTTGTGTTGGTGGGGAAGTGGTCTTCAAAAATCCTGAGGGAGTAATTATTGATTTACCATCAATTAAAGGTACTTCAAATACTTCTATCAATGACTCAACAAAAAATATCTTGTTATGGATTGAAGCTATACATCCTAGTAAAGTCCGTTTTGCTTCTATGACTCATGCTATTCGCACTGTTGCTGCTCAATTATCAGAAAAAGGAATAGACTCACACCTGGCTGAACCCACTTTAGTAAAAGCAGTTCAACTCTATCAGGAGCTCTGTGATGTCCAGATTGCTAGTGAAGTTTATGATGATTTTTCTAAAGAAGAAAAACTGGCTACTATTATTATTGATCTCAAGAAAATCCAAGATTATTTGGGTATTTCTATCGAAAAATCACAGGTTGTTAGTATCTTAGAAAAACTAGAATGTCAGGTAAATGCAGTTAAAAATACGTTACATGTCACACCTCCATCTTTTAGAAAAGATCTAACTATTCCAGCAGATATCGTTGAAGAAATTGCTCGTATTTATGGATACCATAATTTACCAAGTGTTTTAATGCCAACAAGAATTCCTCTAAATAAACCTAAAGATGTTAATTTCGAGGCAGAAGAAAAAACCAAACACTTCTTGGCAGATACTGGTTGGTTCGAGATTTATAGCTATTCTATGGTCAGTGAACAGCTAGCAAAAAACTCTGCTTATAAAATAGAAGAACACTTGAAGCTAGCCAACTCACTTACAGAAGACAAAGTTTATCTCCGTCGATCATTAATTCCTTCATTAGAAGAGATGATAGAAAAAAACCCTCAAGAAGAGAATCTTTCTGTGTTTGAACTAGCTAATGTTTATCATCCTAGAACAGATCAACTTCCATTAGAGACACTTTACCTGGGAATGGTTTCCCAAAAATCACTCAGAAAAACAAAAGGAGACTTATCTTCACTACTACAAAAATTTTATATTACTGATTTTGAGGTAAAACAAAAAACAGATGAAAATAGAGGAAAAATATTAGTAGGGAAAATAGAAATCGGCAAAATATGGATAGATACCCTCAAGGGTACAGGTAAAAAAATGACTTGCATTGAGATAGAAATGAAAGCATTACTACCATTAATCAAAACTCATCCGGCTTACAAAGCTTTACCAAAAACAGCTAGTATAAAAGAACAACTTACTTTTACGTTACCAGCCAAAACTCAGATTGGACCGGTGCTCCAAACAATCAGAGAAATTGATGGAAACATAAAGCAAGTAACTCTAGATGATGTTTACCAAGCTAACCATACTTTTAGTATTGAATATTGGAATGAAAAGAAAAACCTTTCCAATGAACTAATCAAACCATTGAGAGAAAAAATAGTTAAAACTATAGAAAAAGATTACTCAGCAAAATTAGTTGGTAAAATATAAAAAATTAAAAAAGAATTTAAAATGGTGATTGGCTTATTTTTAAAACAAAAAAATATAGTCTACAACTGGCTAGTAGCTATTATTATTTTCTTGGCACCATTCAATTTATTTTACAAATGGTCAGAAAACTCTGCCTATATAAACGGTATTCTAAGTGACTACCTAATTCCCAAAATTTGGCTTGTAGAGATACCTATTTTACTTACCTTATTTATATGGGTGATAGATTATCTAAGAAAATTTATTACTGCCTCAAATTCTAAAAAGTCCAAAACTATTTCAGAAATATTACTAAACATAAAAAATAATAAACTATTTGTAAGTCTATTATTAGCTTTTTTCTTACGACAGTTATTTTCCATAAATTCTTTAAGTAGTTTACTAATTACTTTAAGACTCAGTGAATTATTTTTATTCGGCTTATTTATAAAAAATAATATTAAGTATATTTCTCAAAAAATAATTTATATCGCTATAACTATAAGTATTTTATTACAGGTATCTCTGGCAAACTACCAATTTTTTTCCCAAAAGAATCTCTTTCCTTACTTTGTATCTGGAGAGACAAATCTAACTGGCTCATTAAATATCGCAAAATTGTTCTTTAAAAAAGGAATTTATGTTGCCCCCTATGGCAGTACTGCCCACCCCAATATCCTGGCTGGATACCTAGTAATTATGATAATTATTTTGACAAGATTAATTCAAAAAAATTCTATTGTTAAAACAACTATTGAAGTTACCAGAAATGAAATAAAAAATAAAAAAATAATACAAAAATACTTAGTAGGTTGGCTCGGAATTTCTCTAATTAGTTGGACTTTATTCTTGACTCAATCCTACAGCGCTATTATTAGTTTCATAGTTTTTATAACTTTAAAAACATTCCCAAAATTAGTAAAAAAACTTTCATATCTACTATTCTTTATAACAGCGCTAACAATACCTATTATGCTGTTTTTATTATCCCAAAAAACTTCTTTTATTTCTATTGATAGAAGAGTTTTTCTAAACCAGCAAGCAATTTTATCTTTTACAGAGAATATTCTTTGGGGAACTGGTCTAAATAATTTTCTATACTCTTTAAAAACAATTAATACTTCAGAAATAGTTCGTTTTCTTCAACCAGCTCACAATATCTTTTTACTTTGGTTAACAGAAACAGGTCTGCTAGGGATTGCTCTAATAGCTGTTTTACAAAAACAAATAAGGAAACACGTATCACTGCTTACTTTGTTTGTTTTGCTACCAATAGTCAGCTTAGATCATTATTTTCTTACTCAGTGGATAGGTAATTACATGCTCATACTTATGGTGTATCTGTAGGAGTTGGAGTTGGAGTTGAACTAGGTTCTGGAGTAGGGGAAGGTGGTATATCAGTAGGCTCTGGATCTTTCCAATCAGCCCCACCAGCACCTATCTTGATAGTATTACTCTTAGATTCTTTACCATCTCTAGAAAAAGCTTTGGCATAAATTTCATGCTTGCCTGTTGAGAAATTAATGTTTCCTTTATAGCTTCTATCATTAATAGTCTCTTTCTTTTCACCATCAACAAAAATCTCTATTTTATCTATCCCAGCATCACTACCAGCCTCTATATTCACTTCAATATCATTCTCTCCATAGCTTTTTTCATTCTCTGGTTTTGAGACATGAACATAAACTTCACTAGCATCTCCACAATACTCTGTTGGTATCTTAAAACGAGAATCATCCTGTCCATTAATCCAGCTCTGGATTGATTCTTGCCATCTATTCTGACCATCCTGACTGAAAGGATCACTTTCTTTCAAGATAATAAACTCTCTATCAGAATAATCATTAGCGCTTATCTTAGCTTCTGTAGCCAATTTACCTTCATCACCCTTACACATCTTCAATTTTGAATGAATAGGATCTGGTAAAGAGGGGACCGTTCCCTTCAAAAAGTAATCTGATCTACTAGGAAAATCATCATGTTTGGGATATCCAGAAAGACTATCTACTTCTATCTGTTCAACATCTTCAGGTATCTCCCAAGCTGGAGCGCCATAACCATCATCAAGAGCTGCAAAAATAATTCTGCGCCAGATAGGGGAGGCACCAGTAATACCAGAAGCCACCTTGGTCATAGGACTATTATCATTATTTCCTACCCAAGTCCCGACCATTATTTCTTGACTCCAACCAATAGTCCAGTTATCTCGTTGATCGTTTGTAGTACCAGTTTTTACAGCGATTGGTCTACCTGTATTCAAAAGAGAATTAGCTCCAAAAGCCAGTAACCTAGCATTATTATCTGACAAGATATCATTAATCAAGAATGATTCTCCAGTAGTCATCACTCGTTGTCCTTCAACAGCTTTATGTTCAAATAGAACTCTACCATCTCTGTCTTCTACTTTCAAAATAGCAACTGGATTAACCCTAAGACCTGTATTTGCAAAAGAACTATATGCCGTCACAGTATCCAAAAGATGAACTTCTGCACCACCCAAAGTTACAGCTAGACCAAATCTTTTCATGTTGTCATCAGTTGGTTCCAAAGTTACAAAACCCATGTCATAAGCTATCTGTAAAAAATCTTTTACTCCTACAATAGCGACTCCTTTAACAGCCGGAATATTCAAGGAACTACCAAGACTATTTCTCAAACTAACCGGACCACGAAACTCACCATCATAGTTTTTGGGTTTGTATTCATCAGCAGATTCATTTGGTCTAAATACCGTTTCTACATCAGAGATCATTGATGCTGGACCATAACCTCTCCTGAAAAGTCCTAGATAGGTAACAGGCTTAATAGATGAACCTGGCTGCCTCAATCCATCTGCAGCCACATTGAATTGTCCATCAATATCTTTATCAAAAAAATCTTTACTACCTACCATACTAAGAATCTCACCAGTCTGTGGATTCATTACAACTGCAGAACCATTAGTAATATTAAAACTTTCCACACCCTCTACTTCTTCGGTAACGATTGCTTGAGCTTCTTCATGTAGACCTAGATCAAGTGAAGTAGTAACTTTAAGACCACCTTTTTCTACTAGATCCTCACCAAACATTTCTTCTAATAAGTCACGAACATAAAACACAAAATGAGGAGCTTTGATATCTGTATCTGTAGAGTTGAATTCTAGGGAATCAAGAGAAGCTATTGCTTCTTCCATTTGGAGTTTTGTAATATTACTATTTTTCTCCATTGCACGTAAAACACTCTCTGTTCGAATCCTCCAATATGGAGTTCCTTCATCATTTTTCTTACCTGCAAAAGGAGAATAGACACTAGGCCTTTGTGGCAATCCAGCCAAAAAAGCTGATTCCACCAAAGATAAATCTACTGTTTGTTTACTGAAATATAATTCTGCAGCTGTACCAACGCCCCAGGCAGTACCACCATAAGGAGCTTCATTGAGATACATTTCCAAAATTTGATCTTTTGTAAAAGTTCTTTCTATTTGAACAGATAGAACCAACTCCTTGAATTTACGAGAGATAGTTCTCTCGTTTGTTAAAAGAGCATTTTTTACTAGTTGTTGTGTCAAAGTAGAACCACCGACAACTCTTCTTTTAAAAACCATGTTGTAAGGAATACGAACAACAGTGAGAAAATCAAATCCGCTGTGCTTATAAAAATCTTTATCTTCAATAGCAACGGTAGCTTGTTTTAAATACTCTGGAACTTGCTCTAAAGTAATAGGATTTCTTCGTTCTGTGTCATAAAGATCATAAAGAAGTAAGCCCTCACGATCAAAAAGCTTGGTACTAAAACCTTCTCTACGAATGACTTCACCAGGTTTAGGAAGATCTTTGGAGTACCAAGCAAACATTGCCAAAAAGCCAACTATACCCACTACAACTCCAATCATAGAAAAGATAGCAATTAGTCTCATTTTTTTGGCCTTCAAAAGATCTTGTTGAACTTTAGAAAGTCGTGATTTTTTCATTTTACCTCTGGACATACGGATAATATGAACACGAAGTTTTCTAGTAAGCTTTTTATAATAAGCTCTACCTTTATCTGCTATAGCTGTAAAATTTATCTCCATAGGCTTCTATTGTAACAGAAAAACCTCCTGACGAAATCAAAGAGGTTAGTATAAAATAAGAAGCGTAACAATCGCTGTAATTAAATAAAAGAGAACAATAATAATATGAAAAAAACAACATTCCCTACAGAAGAAGTACTCTCCCGTGGAGTAGCAGAAATTCTACCAAATAAAAAAACTTTTGAAGAAAAAATAAATAAAGGGAAAATTCGTCTCTACCTTGGAATAGACCCAACAGGTAGTTCTCTTACACTAGGACATGCTGTAGTTTTACGAAAAATCCAGCAGTTTGCAGATCTTGGTCATGAAGTAATTATGCTTATTGGTAACGGTACAGTAAAGATTGGTGATCCTACTGGTAAAGATAGTACTAGACCAGAACTAACCGATGAACAAATCAATGAAAACTTTAAAAACTGGAAAGCACAAGCCAGCAAGGTTCTAAATTTTGACAAAATAACGATCAGACACAATGGTGACTGGCTAGACAAAATGACCATGCCAGATGTTATTAAACTAATGGCCAAAGTCACTGTTCAACAACTTCTAGAACGAGATATGTTCCAGGAACGTCTCAAAAATGGTCTACCTATTCATGGACATGAAATTATGTACCCAATGCTCCAAGGATATGATTCTGTTGTTATGGATGTGGATCTCGAGATAGGTGGTTCGGATCAAATGTTCAACATGATGGTTGGTAGAACTTTACAAAAAGTTTACAACAATAAAGAAAAATGGGTCCTTACTACACCGATTATTAATGGCCTAGATGGTCGTAAAATGAGTAAGTCATACGGCAACTACATTGCTATAACTGAAGATCCAATCAATATGTACGGTAAGCTTATGAGAATTGCTGATGAAATGATTATCGAATACTTCACTTTATTAACTGATATTCATCAAGAAGAATTAGATGAAATCCAAGCAGACATTTCTGCTAACGGTAATCCAATGCTCTGGAAAAAGAAACTAGCCTGGGAAATAACTAATATCTATCACTCAGAAGATGAAGCAAATAAAGCTCAAACTCATTTTGAAGATACTATTCAAAACAAAACAGTCTCTGAAGCTAGTGAAAAAATACAAAAAAATGAGCTTGAGAATAAAACCGTTTTAGAAATAGTCTCTATGTTAACTAAAGAAAGTAACAGTCAATCTAGAAGACTTATAGAACAAGGAGCTTTTACTTTACTTCCAAAAGAAGAGAAGATCACTGATCCTCAAGCTGTGGTAGATTTATCTACGGTAACTGGGCTTAAGATAGGTAAAAGACGTTTCTATACATTAGTTTAGAAAAACTAGATTTAAAAACTATAAATAAGGATAAAATGTCTCGCAAAAAAAGAGAGAAAATGATTAAAACATTTGCGATAGTAGCTATTATCGGCATGATTGTCAGTAGTATTGCTAGCTTATTCTTTTATCTGTAAAGATTACTAATTTTTGTTACACTAGCAACTAATGTACCGTTTCGATGAATCCATCAATGTAGTCAAAGGTGTTGGCCCAACTTTGGCTAAAGATCTGAATAAAAAAGATATCTTTACTATCTTGGATTTATTATTACGCCTGCCATTTCGTTATGAAGATAGATCTCAAATGGTCACTATTGATCAGCTGGAAATAGGGGAGTTGGCTACTTTTAGAGCTCATGTAATTAGTATATCTACCTCATATCGTGGCAGAAGAGTGATGGCTAGAGCTACTCTTCAGGACACAACTGGGAAAGTCACTGCTTTTTGGTTCAATAACCGCTACATAGGATCCCAGCTAAAAAAGGGTAGTGAGTGGTATTTTTCTGGAAAACTAAACGAAAAAAGAACTATTACCCAAGCAACTGTAGAAAAAATATCAAATGAAACTATTCATACTGGCAGGCTGGTCCCTTTATATTCTGTAATTGGTGAACATATGAAGATAGGCACCTTCCGTAGAATAGTCAAAGAAATTACCGATAGGCTAGATGATCCTACTCAAAGTTTAGATACTCTTTTAAATGAAAATAAAGAAAATCTACCAGAAAAAACTTTATCTTTATCCAAATCGCTTAGAACTCTTCATTTCCCAGAAAATACAGAAGATGTCCCAGCTGCTAGAGAAAGATTAGCTCTAGAAGAATTACTCAGTCTGATTCAACACTCTCATAAAATAAAAGCAGAGTGGAAAGATAAACACAGTTCATTTCCTATAAAACTTCCAGATGAAAATACAAAAGATTTCGAGAGTTGGTTGCCAGACAAACTTCCGTTTTCACTAACTCAGGCTCAAGATAGATCTACTCATGAATTACTAGAAGATCTGCAAAATGATATTCCAATGAATAGATTATTAATCGGTGATGTTGGTTCTGGAAAAACAGTGGTTGTCGGTATTGGGTGTTTTGCAGCAGTAGAACTTAATAAAAAAAATGCTGTGATTGTGGCTCCTACACAAATCCTAGCTCAACAACATATTAAATCACTAGAAAAACTATTCCCATCACTTTCTATCCAACTTCTCACAACAAAAGAAACAAAAAAATTCACAGTAAATAAAAAACCAACTCTTTATGTTGGAACACATGCTGTATTAAATAAACTAGAAGAAATCGATCCTGTTTTTATTGCTTACGATGAACAACACAGGTTTGGTGTAAAACAAAGATCTGTCCCACTCATGAGTCACGGTACACCTCACATCATGACTCTTTCTGCTACACCTATCCCTCGTAGTTTGATGCTCACTCTTTTTTCCCATCTAAGTCTGAGTGTAATTGATAAAATGCCACCAGGTAGAATTCCTACTAAATCATGGCTCATTAAAGACAGTAAAAAACAAGACTCTCTTGCTTGGATTACCAAGACTTTACAAGAAACAAAAGGTCAAGCACTTATCGTCTGTCCTTTTATCGAGCCATCTTCTCAAGAAACATTATCTGCTGTAGCTGCCGCAAAAGACTTATTCAAATCCACAAAAAAATACTATGCAAAAAATGCTCCAGAATTTAAAGTAGGGTTGTTACATGGGAAACTTCCCGCTAAAGAAAAGCAGCAAGTAATCAAAGAAATATTCGATCACTCGATAGATATTCTAGTCACAACTCCAGTTGTTGAAGTAGGAGTAGACCTACCAAAAGCCAATATCATTGTCATCGAAGCTGCCGAAAGATTTGGTCTAGCTAGTTTGCATCAGCTAAGAGGAAGAGTAGGACGTGCTGGGCAAGAAAGTTTCTGCTTATTATTTAGTAACTCATCTGCTCCAGAGACAAAAAATAGACTTAAGATATTCACACAAGAAACAAATGGGTTGAAGCTAGCAGAAAAAGATCTCAGTAATAGAGGAGCAGGTGACCTTTTTGGATTTCAACAACATGGTTTTGATTCTTTACGTTTTGCCTCTTGGACAAATATAGAATTAATAAAATCTGCTCATACTTTTTTTCAACAATTAAAAGATACAACCTGGAAACCTCTTTTTGTCTTTTCTAGAAAAGAGCAGACACCTACAAATAATTGAGTTTTTCAGTCTTGTTTCTTGAGAAAATTATCCGTATCATGGTATTAATATGAAAAGATTTCTGAGGTTTTATAATCATAGTAATTCTGGTCAGGTAGGCCTAATTATTTTACTCATCATGGTGGTGATTCTTTCGTTAGGACTATCTCTAGCTACTAGAACATCACAACAAGCAGAAATAGCTATCCAACAAGAAGATACAACCCGTGTGTTTAACGCTGCTGAATCTGGAGTAGAAGCAGCCTTAGCAAATATTTACCAACATGAAGAAGCTGGTGATGTTGATGGTATTTCTGAAGATATTTCATCTTTAGATTTATTAGAAAGTAACTCTGATATCAACTACAACATTACTAAAAGTAATATCCTAGAAACTCACCTAAAGCAAGGAACTAGCACAGAACTGCAAGTGCCTGCAGCAGGTAGTATTAGTTTCTACTGGGCAACAGAACTCAGTTGTGAAGATACCGCTTCTATTCTACTTTCAATCTATGCAGATGATGGCTCTGATGTAACTGCTAGACATTATGCTGTTGGAGATTGTACCGGAGCTAGTACCAGAGGAGATAACTTTATAGCCAACTCAGCAGGACCTGCCCCATATCAATATGCATACACTCTTTTTACATCTGCAAATGATGTTTTTGTTAGAGTGAAACCTGTCTACAGTGATACCGATATAAAAATAGTTGGTTCACCTGCTGTCAGTCAATTTACCATTAACTCTCAGGCTCAAAACTCTTTGGCCGGAGAAGAAACTAGAACATTCGAAGTAAAAAGAACTCTTTCTACTGCACCGGCATTCATGGAGTATGCCGTGGTTAGTGGAAGCTCTATTATTAAAAACTAGAAAATAAAATGCCTGCCACAGCTATAGATATCGGCACTTACGCCGTCAAAGTCATCACTGCTGATCCTGGAAAACAACCTAATATTCATAGAGTTGTTGAGGTAATAAACCCATTTGGGACATCTCTTCCTACTGATGATTTACAAATAGAACAAATAGGAGAGCTTGTAAATAATCTTATTTTTGATAATAAGATACCTCATAACGATGTTAGATTGAGCTTACCAGAGTCAATGGTTTCCTCAAAAATAATTTCTATTCCACCTCTTACTGATGCAGAGTTAGCTTCTGCCATAGGCTGGCAAGCAGAGCAACATATTCCTATTCAAAAAGAAGATCTTTCCTTGCAATATAGAATCTTGTTCAGACCAGAAAAAGGAGATACTCAAACCCCTATGAGAGTCCTTCTCATCGGAACTAGAAAATCTATTGTAGAAAAATATGTAAACATGTTTATCTCGATGGGAATAGAACCAACTATTCTAGAAACTCATGTTCTCTCCATCCTAAGATCTCTAGATATAACTCCAGAAGAACCACCTACAATGGTTCTTAACATGGGAGCAACTAATATGGATGTTGCTGTTGTTTTCAAAGGAGAAATTCAATTTGTTTTCACTCACACAGGAGTTGGTGCCTTACTTACAAAAACACTCCAACAAATTCTTGGTCTTGACCTTCAGCAAGCAGAGCAATATAAACGCTCTTATGGAC
>Ga0008651_10000571_pt1 | contig 22668 bp, 9 predicted proteins | sample SaaInlV_200m_DNA_6_FD_59173 | JGI IMG/M metagenome (GOLD analysis project Ga0008651, IMG submission 59173) | Marine microbial communities from expanding oxygen minimum zones in the Saanich Inlet - SI037_S2LV_200m_DNA | ecosystem: Environmental > Aquatic > Marine > Intertidal zone ...
GGAGCTGGAGGAAGTATACGCATCACCACTGTGACGATCGCCGGATCGGGAACGATCGCGGCCAACGGCGGAACGGGCGCTGGTGACGCGGACATCGCGACCGGCGGAGGCGGCGGAGGGCGGGTCACTGTCGTGGCCCAAGAGCACGGGCTGTTCACCGGAACCATCAACGCGTCAGGCGGTACGGGCGGCACCGGCGGGAACGGTGGCGGAGCCGGAACGGTCTGGCTCAAAACGGTCGGCGAATCCCTCGGCGAGCTGCATGTCGACAACGCCGGCGTTGCCTCGGCAATGACCCCCACGCAGATCACGGACATCACGTCGGTCAAGGCATTGACGGTCAGCAACGCAGCGGCCGTGACCACCACGGGCCTCTCACGAGCCGACACGACTCTGGTCGAAGCCGGCGCTTCCCTGCAAACCGATGTGACATCGGTGGTCGATCTGACCATCGATAGCGCCGTACTTGAACAGACCTCCCCGAACGCGAAGCTCGTGGTCACCGGTGACCTGAACGTGCTCCAGGGAGGAACAATCACGCACCGGATCGCGACGATCGCGACCACGTACAAGGTCAACATGGAAGTCAGAGGCAACGCCACCATCGACAGTGACAGCGCTATCGATGCAGACGGTCGAGGCTACCTGGGCGGGAGCCAACCCGGCAATCCCTCCTCCGTGGGCTACACCAGCGGAAACATACCGACGGACGTCACAACAGACGCCGCCGGTGGAAGCCACGGCGGGCCGGGCGGCGCTCAGACAAGCACCTACGACAGTCCTGTCGACCCGACCCAGCCCGGTGCAGGAGGAAGCGCCGGCACTGGCCCGGGGGGGAACGGCGGCGGGGTCATACGTCTTGTCGTGTTGGGAAGGCTGCACAACGACGGTCGCATCTCGGCGAACGGCAACGCCGCGCCACAGTCCGAAGCAGGTGGTGGAGCAGGTGGAGCGGTCTACCTGCATCTGCCTGACTTCCTGGGCACGGGGACGATCAGCGCCAACGGTGGAGATACAGGCCACGCAACCGCTGCCCAGACGCACGGGGGCGGCGGTGGGCGGATCGCCATCTACTACACCTCGACACCTTCCTTTACCGGTCCGATTGAGTGCCGCGGCGGAAGTGGCGCAAACGGCGGCCAAAATGGAGGTGCGGGAACGGTCTACCGGAAAGAAGCAGACATAGGGCACGGGGAGCTCACGCTGGACAATGCCGGCTATGTGGCGGACCACGCCTATTCCACCGCTCCGGGGCTCCCCCGACTCGACACGCTATCGGTGGCCCGAGCCGCACGCCTTTCGTCTTCTGAGCTTATTGAGACCACGGACGTGTCACTGCTTTCAGGGGGCGTTCTCCGAGCGCCGCTCGAATCCGTCAACACCCTCACGATAGACGACGGCACGTACGTCGACTGGGGCACAGGTCAAACGCTCACAGTCAACAGCAACCTGGACCTCGTCAACGGCGCTGTACTGACCCATGAGACGTCAGACGAGAGCGCCGTGTACGATTTGATCCTGCAGGTCAACGGCGACCTGGCCGTGGATGCAGAAAGTGCTCTGGATGTGTCCGGGCGCGGCTATCTGGGAGCCAACCGTGGAGACAACGCCCCAAGCCAAGCCGGCCGTACCGACGGAAACAGTACGAGCGCGGGCAGCACGGGGCGTGCGGGTGGGAGCCACGCGGGCGGAGGAGGCGATCCTACTCGAGCCGTCGCCGCGACGTACGGTGATATGCAGACTCCGACAAGCCCCGGCGGAGGCGGCGGAGCGCTGGACACCTCAGGCGCCGGCGGCAACGGTGGTGGCGTCATGCATGTGAACGTGATCGGCACGATTACGTACGCAGGGCGCTTTGCTGCGGACGGCGCGCCGGCATCAGGACCGGCCGGCGGCGGAGCCGGCGGATCCATCTGGATTATCGCCCCAATCTGTAACGGAACCGGACACATCACAGCCAACGGCAGCGACGGGAGCAACGAAGGAACGTCGACTGGCGGAGGAGGCGGAGGACGCATCGCCCTGGACGCCCCTGATGTTGACATCACCGGCACAATTACTGCCTTCGGCGGCGCGGGTGGGAACGGCGGGCCGGCGGGCAATGATGGCACAATCTACTACCCTTACGAAATCTACTGGAATGGGCTTGGAGACGGGACGTACTGGAGTAACACGGCGAACTGGGACCCGCCCATCCTCCCACGCCCATGGAACGATACCTACATCATTCTCGAATCCGGCGCCAACGCGATTCAGGATATCGATGCCCACGTCAAGAGCCTCTTCCTGGGAGGCGCCAACGGCTCCCAGAAGCTGACGGTCCAGGACAGCACGCTGACATTCGACGGCGCCTTCGAGATCGGCGCGAACGACACACTCATGGTAGCCGACAGCACGCTCAACGGAGCCAACCCCATTGACAACGACGGATCAATCGGGCTCACCGATGGGGCCGTCGTGAACGTGGCGGTCGACAACCGGAACGTGGTCAAGGTCGCCCCCGAATCAGCGGCCGAGCTCAACGGCGGCCTGACGTCCATCGCGGCTTCCGTGCTTGAACTCCTCGGTCCGAATACGTTACTCAAGATCACTGGTCCAACCATCAACAACGGGCTGATTCACCTGGAAAGCACATCACCTGAAACATCGGTCACCCTTGAGATAGCTGGCGGCTCGTTGACCAATGCGACCGGGGGCCGTATCCAGACCAGCGGCACCGGGGAAGCACGCTTCCACGCAGAGTGTCACAATGCCGGAACGCTCGATGTCGGCGCAAGAACGGTCCTGCAAAAGGCTGACGCTCACCACAGTAACGCAGCCGACAGTACGCTCAACATTGCCGCTGGGCAGGAGTTGATCGTCTCGCAGGTGGGCACCGATCCGGACTTCACGAACAACGGCGCCATCACCATCCCCGCGACCGCTCGGCTGCAGGTTCTCGGGGGCACTTTACGCGAGCCCAGCTGGGGCGTCGACGGCACAGGTGACATACACGTCGAAGACGGAACCTTCGACATTGGGGCGGCCGCTTCCTCCGCAGTCACCTGGACGCTGCTCAATGCCGAGCTCAAGGGAGCCGGATCAGTCACGAACACCGGGACGGTCAGCCTGCAGGGCGGAGCGCTGGTGAGTCTGCCGATGACTAACGAAGGAACGATTGAGGCCACTGCAGGTACAAACACGTTTGCCGCCCCGCTGACCGCCCCCTCCAGCGGCCGGATCGACACCCGAGCCGACGCCACACTTGTCCTTGACGCCCCCCTGACGAACCAGGGGCAACTCGCCATCAGAGATGCGAGTACAGTCTCCTGCGCAAAACCCCTGACGAACCAAGGCACGATCGAACTCATCCCGGAGATCGGCTCCCGAGGCACGCCTCTGCTGTCAGTTACCACGGGCGGACTGGCCAATGAAGCAGGCGGCGTTGTCCGCAGCACTGGTGGCCCCACAGCGGCCATTTCGCGCATCGGTTGCCCAATCAACAGTGCCGGCTCCATCGACGTCGAGGCACCCCTCGAGTTGACGGCGGAGGGCGTTATCCACACCAACACCGGAGTTGTCAGTGCGATCCAGGCACCCTTGCTGGTCACGGGTGCCCAGTCATTTGACAACGCCGGAGACGTCCTGGTCGCCGACCCGGGTGGGCTTCAATTCACCGGCACACCATTCAGAAATCTCCAAGCCGGAACTCTGTCGGGCACAGGAACGGTCGTAGTCGGAGATGATGGCGTCGAGAACGCCGGGACAATCTCTCCTGGGGCCTCCGCTGGCAACCTGCTCATCGATGGCGACCTGGCTTTGACCGCAACCAGCATCCTCGACATTGAACTCGGTGGTACAGTCCCCGGGCCAGAGCATGACCGAATCCAGGTCACCCAAACCGCAACGCTGGATGGCACGCTCGTGGTCACACTCATCGCCCCCTACGATCCGCCAGTGTGGACGGACTACTCTCTGGTTGAGGCAACCGACGTCGTAGGTGAGTTCGCCGAGATGGATCTGCCGCCCTTCTCAGCCCTGGATCTGGACCGCGACTGGATCATGGAGTACCACCCGCCCCAGGCGCTGCTGCGAGTCGTCTACATCTCGGACCTGGTCATCACCCACCAAGTGTCACCGGCAGTCGTTATCCCCGGCAACGATGTCACCTACACACTCGAAATCACGAACAACGGGCGGCTCGATGCACCGGGCTCGACACTGAGCGCGACGTTGCCCGCGGCGTTCGATGAAATCACCGTCTCCGTTAGTGGAAATGCCCCCATTCCGTGGACAGGTGATCTTGCTCTTGGCGAACTGGCGTTCCAATCGGTCACGCAGGTCGTCGTCACTGGGACGGTCCGGCCGGAAACGACAACGGATGTCATCTCATCCTTTGAGGTCTCTTCCGACCACTACGACCCGAATCCTCCTGACAACCTGACCGGCGACCTCGTGACCCCGGTCGTGCCGATGATGGCCATCTTGAAGAAGGACCGCACTATCGCTGCCGATGACACCACGTTCGACGGGTATGACCTGACCATTGGGGACGGGGAGCGTGCCGTGACAGTCACGATAGACGGCGCACACGACCTCAAGCGCCTGACGGTTGCGGACAGCGCGATCCTCACCCACTCCCCCGCCACAGACGAGACAACCAGTGCGATTGATCTCAGCATTGAGGAGGATCTGATCGTCAACTCCGGTGCCGTGGTCACCGCCGACGCCCTCGGGTATCTCGGCGGGAACCAGCCCGGAAACGCGTCACCAGTCGGCCGGACAAGTGACAGTGTTGCGGCTGGCGGAAGCGCTGGCGTGGCGGGTGGAAGCCACGGGGGGCCGGGTGGAGGGCACGCGACACCGTACGACAGTCCAACAGCCCCGTCTGAGCCCGGGGCTGGGGGAGGATCTGTCACAACGCCCGGAGGAAACGGTGGTGGCGTTATCCGTTTGGCAATAGGAGGAACACTTCACAATGATGGACTCATCACGGCATGCGGTGACACGCCCGAACCCGGCGAAGCCGGTGGCGGCGCCGGTGGATCCATCCGCCTGAGTGTCGACAGCCTGGCGGGTGCGGGAGAGATCAATGCATGGGGAGGCAATGGCGGGACAACACCCGCAGCCGCAACCCACGGAGGCGGAGGAGGACGCATTGCCCTCCTCTATACGGGCGACACACCATTCTCCGGTACGGTGACCTGCTACGGCGGCGGCAGTGGCAACGCAGGCCAGAACGGCGGGGCCGGAACGGTCTACTGGCAAGATATCGCCAATGGGACTGAAACACTGGTGCTCAACAACCATGGGGCAAGCGCCAACCACGCCTATTCGGATGCTCCGGGCCTGACAGCGTTGACCACTCTCAGCGTATCCGAAGGCGCGCGCCTCTCCTCGGAATCCTTGACGAACGTCGGAGACGTCGACCTCCTCACGGGCGGAACGCTGAAAGCCCCGCTCCAGTCCGTGGAAACACTGACGATGGACGGAGGCTCCTACATCCACTGGACCGGCGACACCACGCTGAGCATCAACAGTCCTCTCAGTCTGCTAAACGGGTCTCTCATGACTCACGAGGTGTCACACGCGGGAGCAGTCTATGGACTGGACGTCTACATCAGCGGCACACTCACTGTTGACAACACCAGTGCTATCGATGTTTCAGGGAACGGATACCTGGGCGCAAATGTTGGGGACAACCTTGCCAGCAACACGGGACGAACGCAGGATAACACGACCTCCGGAGGAAGCTCCGACACGGCCGGAGGAAGCCACGGGGGAGTCGGTGGAGAACCCTCACGGTCGGTCTCTGCAACGTACGGCGACATGACCGAGCCTTCACTTCCGGGCGCGGGAGGCGGGGCCCTTGGGGACCTCGACACCGGCGGAAACGGGGGAGGCACCATCCGGATTCAGGTGACTGGAGCACTCAGCTATGCAGGAACGATCGCTGCCGACGGTCAGCCCGGCGCCGGGATGGCAGGAGGCGGAGCAGGAGGGTCCATCTGGCTCGAAGCCCCGGACTGCAGCGGGACAGGCCAGATCTCAGCCAACGGCGGGAGCGGGGGGGCCGGCGGAGCCCCAACCGGCGGAGGCGGAGGCGGGCGCGTCGCTCTCGATGCCCCAAATGCCACAATCACCGGGACCATCACCGCGGCTGGAGGAACTGGGGGCAACAGCGGCCCGGCAGGGCAGGACGGAACGGTCTACTACCCCTATGGCATCACCTGGAGTGGTCTGGGAGATGAAGTGCTCTGGAGCGACACGGCAAACTGGAACCCTCCGGTCCAACCAAACGCATGGAACAGCGTGTTCCTGACCTTGGAAGAGGGAATCCAGGCAGCCCTGGACATCGACGCCCAGGTCGCCGGGCTGCAAATCGGTGGAGACACCGGTACGCAAACATTGACCATTTCGCAATCTTCACTGACGCTCGGCGGCAACGGCGATGTGGGAGAAAACGGTGTCTTGATCGTGGACGGCGGAACGATCGACGGAGTCGGGGTGATCGCGAACGATGGGGCGATCACGCTCCGGGACAACACGGCAATCGAGCTGGTCGCTGACAACCGCGGCAGCATCTCCGTCTCTTCCGGAGCAGTCGCACACCTGAATGGAGGCCTGACAACCGGCGACCAGTCGTCCCTAGTCATAGCAGGAGGCGATACGCAGCTCTACATAGCCGGGGACTTCAGCAACCGTGGACAGCTCCGGATAGAGGCGACAGAACCGGGTGACGCCTCTCTGTATCTCGAGTCCGGGGTGTTGACCAACCTGGCCACTGGGGCGATCGAGACCCAGGGGACGTACGATGCCCGCATGGTGAGCGAACTGCACAACGCCGGGTCAATCAACGTTCGGACCACCACCACCATCGGCGCGGACGGTGCTCAACACACCAACACCGGGACCATCAACCTGCAGGACGCCAGCCTGGAACTCTCGTTGGAGGGAGAAGGCGGGAGCTTCAGCAATGGCGGCCCGGTGTCAATCGCCGATGGATCCACACTCAGAATCCGCAATGGAGCTTTCCACGAACTGGATTGGGACATCAGCGGGGCAGGTGTTCTGGACCTCGAGCAAACGGAGTTCACTCTGGATGGCACAGCTGTCTCCCTGCTCTCCTGGACACTGCTGGACACAGACGTTATTGGTACGGGAAGCTTGACCAACCAAGGCGACCTCGATCTCCGGGGGAGAAGCAGGATCGCGGTCCCAGTTGCGAACGAATCCGCCGTCCATGTACAGGGACTCAGCAACGAACTGACCGCCCCACTCACCACCACCGAAGAGAGCATGGTAACGTTGCTTCCCGGGGCTGCGCTGACGATCACAGCCCCGTTGACGAATCAGGGCCTCATACTGCTGGAAACGAATGAGGAAGCGTCACCCGCTACGACATTGACCGTTGAGTCCACACCCTTTGAGAATGGGCAGAACGGGATCCTGCGCACCGCGATTGGCGCTCAGGGGAGCCGGTCACCTACTCTGGGTGGTAATCCGGTGTCAGTGATTGGCGCCCTGCTCAATCGGGGATTGTTGGATCTGCTGGCTCCGTTGGTACTGTCGGGCTCTGAAGAAACGCATGTGAATGAGGGAACGATCAACGCGACGAACGCGCTCCTGCAGATAGACGAGGCGGCTCAGTTCGACAATGCGGGCGTCATTTTCCTCGACACAGCGGGGGGGATGGCACTGCAGGGAACCCCGATGGAGAACACTGCAACGGGGGTCCTCTCGGGCAATGGACTCATTGATCTAGGTACTGGAACTCTCACCAATGCCGGCCGGATTGCCCCCGGAACGTCCCCCGGCGAGCTTCACATTGACGGCACGCTCGCTATGACCTCCACGAGCGTGTTATCCCTCGATCTGGCCGGGACCACACCAATCACTGAGCATGACAGGCTTACGATCACAGGCTCGGTGGACTTGGCTGGAACCTTGGAGGCCAACGTCATCCCGCCTTACGACCCGCCTGTCTGGTCCGACTTCGTGTTCCTGAACGCTTCTGCCGTCACGGGAGAGTTCAGCGATTCCCTCTTCCCTTCCTTCAGCGACAGCCGCGAGTGGATCCTGACCTACGGGCCGACATCCGCAACCCTCAGGGTCGTCTACAAAGCCGACCTGGCAATCGTGGCTGACGGCGCCCCCTCACCAGTGGTCCCCGGAGGTGACTTGGTCTACAGCATCGCCATCCAGAACAAGGGGCCGGTCGCCACAGAGGATGCCATCCTTCAGAGCGATCTGTCAAGCGCCTTGGATACAGCAATGGTCTCCCTCGACGGCGGCGACACGTGGGCACCCCTGAACGCGACCACAAGCCTCGGATCGATCGCTGTAGGAGCCACAGCCAATGTTCTGGTCTCCGGGGAAGTGGCTCCCGAAACAGTGGTCCCGATCAGCAGCCAGTTCAGCACGTCGTCAGAAATGTATGACCCAACCCTCGAAGACAACCTTACCGGTCCAGTGTCAACGCCGGTCGTCCAGGCCGCGGCAATCCTGCGCCATCCCAGGACCATCAACGCGAACGACCACACGTTTGAGGACTACGACCTCACCATCGGAGACGGAGTTGTACCCACGACCGTGGTCCTTGACGGGGCTCACTCCTTCACGAGCCTGCACGTACAGTCCGGCGCCACCATCGAGCCGTTACCAACAGACGCGGGCCAGATAGGCCTGCTCGACGTGACCGTGGAGGGAGATTTCACTCTCGACGCGGGAGGCATGATCAACGCGTTCGGGCTGGGCTTCCTCGGGGGCTACCAATCGGGCAATCCAAGCATTGCCGGACGCACGACCAACAACGACACCGTCGGAGCCAGTGAAGTGGATGCAGGAGGAAGCCACGGCGGCATGGGTGGAGAGGGTACGGAGACCGAGGCGGGCGTCACGTACGGCTCGTTTGCCGTTCCAGGGGAACCCGGAGCAGGAGGAGGAGGCACACCAGATGGCCCGGGAGGAAACGGAGGCGGGCTGATTTGGCTCACCGTTACAGGAAACGTGCTCTGTGATGGCTGGATCTGTGCTGACGGGGCAGGTAGTTCAGCCGGAGCGGGAGCGGGTGCAGGTGGGGCCGTCCTGATCGATGCCACAGAATTCCAGGGCGAGGGCATAATCACGGCCGAGGGAGGAAGCGTGTCACCTGACCTCCAAGCCGGAACCGGTGGTGGAGGAGGAGGAGGAAGAATCGTCGTTTACGCGAACAACACCTTCAGCGGGAGCCTCCGAGTCGATGGTGGGCAAGGCGTGGGCATCGGTGGAGACGGAGATCCGGGCACGGTGTACCTGGATGACCGAACGCCACCGTCAGTCGTCAACATGACCCGACTCGACGCATCCCCCACCAACGCCAGCTTCATCAATTACCGAATTCGCTTCAGCAAACCCGTCTACCCTGTTCGGGACGAGGACTTTGTTCCCTACCAGACCGGATCGCTTCTCGCTGTCGGAGTCGTGCAGTCAGAAACGGTGATCTTGGAGGAGAACCTACCTGGAATCCACTACGACCTCGCGGTTGACACCGGGAGCGGAGATGGAGAACTCCGGATTGACCTGCTGGATGGTGATCAGTCTATCCGAGACGTGCTCAACAATCCTCTGACCGGGGGATTCAGCGAAGGAGAACGCTACACAGTCGACCGGACACCCCCGACAGTCGTGCTCGTGCCCGTCCTGCCCGCGCTGCGAAACACACCGGTACAAGCCCTGACCGCAACGTTCTCTGAAACTGTCTCCGGCGTCTCGCCTGCCGCTATTACGTTGCTTAGAGACAGCGTACCCATCCCCTTGGATGAGTCCGTCACGGCGCTGCCGGAGCACGAAACAACAATGTGGACGATCTACGGACTGCAGCCGTTCACCACCGGAGACGGCGAATACGCCCTGACAATGTCGCCGTCACCCAGCATCGTTGATGAAGCCGGTAACGCCATGGCAGAGGGAGCAACCGTCGAGTGGGTGATGGACACCCAGGCCCCGACTGTCAACACCGTCTTCTCTGAGAGCCCCGATGGGTTGTACGGCGCGGAGGCGGAACTGCTCCTGGCTGCGGAATTCTCGGAAGACGTCACTGTACAATTTGCCCAGGAAATGCCGGTGCTGGCGCTGGACACGGGCTGGCCGGAACGGACGGCAGTGGCGACGACGTTCACCCCGCCGAACCTGCTCAAATTCCGCTACACAACGCTGCCAGGGGATGTCACCGGCCAGCTGGACTACATCGACACGACCGCACTCCAGCTCAATGGGGCACTGGTTCAGGACCTCGCCGGCAACCTTCTCATCACCGAACTGCCAGAGCCGGGAGATGCCCAATCACTGTCTGGAACAAGTAATATTGCGGTCAATGCTGCATTGCGTGACACGATGGATGTGGCCCTTCTGACCGTTGATGGGGCTCAAGAAACACAGGCGCTGGCCATCAATCAAGAAGGGCAGGTTGCCGGCTTCGCATGGGCAGACTCGGGGAGGCTTCAAGCCATCCGGTGGGAGGAAGGACGGGGAGAAACGACGCCCTTAGAGGACATGGGGGCGGGGGCCGTTGCCTACAGTCTCAACGACTCAGGTGTGACGGCCGGGTACATGGCGGTGTCCCCAAGCTATGTTCCCGCACCAGCGCTGTGGACAGCGGCGGGTGAAGCACTGCTGCTGCCCACACTCGGCGGGGATGTCGGGGTCGCATACGACATCTCAGGCCCACAGGCAGCCGGTTTCTCAACCACGGATGCCGGCAAACGCCAAGCCTGCCTCTGGACGTCAACAGCCCCGACTGATGCCCCGCGCGTGATCGGCTCCCTGGGAGGCGATGAAAGCGTTGCCTACGGCGTTGCCGGAGAAGGGAGCACCGCCGTTGGACAGGCTCAGGATACCAGTGGCCTCTGGCAGGCGTTCATCTGGCATGCCAATGAGGACGAGACGATACTCCTCCCCAGTCCCGACTCAGCCCTCGGTGAAACCGCTGCTTTCGGCGTCTCGGACTCCGGTTTGGCCGTTGGCTACCATCAGCACAGAGACGGCACAAGACAGGCTGTTGCCTGGTGGGGCACGCGGCCGCAGACGTTGCCGAGTCTGGGGAACGGCAGCAGCACAGCTTTGGGTGTGAACGCCGGAGAAAAGGTAGTAGGCTGGGCTGAAGACACGCAGGGGAACAAGGTGGCAATGCTGTGGGACCGCTACGGAGGAGTCAATCTGAACACCATGATCGACAGCAGCAGTGGCTGGACCCTTGAGACAGCAACAGCCATCAATGACGCAGGACAGATCACCGGCTACGGACTCCATCAAGGCAGGAAACAGGCCTTTGTGCTTTCTCCTCCCGGCAGGAACCTCCGACCGGCAGTGGAACTTCTTGCACCTGACCCCGACCAACAGATTCCGGCCGGCAATGACCTGTGGATACACGCCGCCGCCATAGATGTAGACGGAGACATCGCAGAGGTAACGTTCTTCGTCGACGGCGAGCTCGTCAGTACACAGACCTACTCGCCATTCAGCATCGAATGGCTCGCGCCCACTGCCGGATACCACACCATCGTCATCCTGGCCACGGACAATGACGGAGACATAGGTGGGACGGAGACGATAGCCGTGGAGGCCCTGCCGGATCAGTCACCCGTCGCACAAGCAGACGCATATACGGGAACCCAATTCGCCGTTCTGGAGGTCAGCGCCCCCGGAGTTCTCGGCAACGACAGCGATGCGGACAATGATTCCCTCACAGCCGTCCTGCGCGTGTCACCACGGCACGGCTCGGTTGTACTCGAGACGGATGGGAGCTTCCGCTATACACCTGAGCCGGGCTTCTCGGGTGGGGATACGTTTGTCTACGAGGCCGTCGACCCTCTCGGCCTGGCCGAAGCGGCAACGGTGACAGTTGATATTCAGGAAGCGGTCCTCACTTTTGACTTAGTCATAGCCCCCGGCTGGAACATGATCTCCGTGCCCCTTGCTTTGACCACACCCGAGGTAGAGGCCGTGTTCCCCGGTCGTTCACGTTACACCGTCTGGGCCTGGGATGGCTCGACCTACTTCCGCCCAACCGTGCTCCTCCCAGGTCAGGGATACTGGCTCCGCTCGGCGGGGAGCACGGATGAAATCGTGCAGATCAGTGGAAAAGCCGTGTTGGAGGCAACGGTGACCGTGGCAGCAGGCTGGTCACTCATGGGAGTCGCCCCGACTCCCGGCGCGGATGGGACGTTCGCGCCGATCCAGCCGGAATGGCTTGCCCGGCCGGCAGGAACTTACACCCCCCCCGCCTACACATGGCATCAGGACGACTACGAGACCGCTGACGAACTAGTCCCCGGGCGAGCCTACTGGATCTTCACCAATCAGGAGGTGGAACTGAACATCGCGGAGTGATCCCCGGGGGCAGATGGGGGTGGGCTCCGCGAGATGCTGCGCCTGGTCCGGCTCATTCCCCGAGACCGTCTCCGCAGGCCTGGTCCATTGGGGCGTCAGCTTAGACACCTGAGTATATATCCAGGCGCGTTCTCTTCCCATGCAGCTTGGCCGTCGACACGCTTGAGCGACACGCCCCCCTCTCTCCCCTGCCCCCCCGAATGCCGCAGTGGCTATGGCGTCCCCACCGGCTCTTCGGCTCTGTCGTCCTTCTCCTCCGGGTCCTCAGGAGTCCTCCGGTAGTCGATCCCATAGATGGCGTAGGTGGCAGCCACCGTGAAGCAAAAGAGCATGAATGAGCCGGCGTAGTTCTTGTCGGCAAAGCTCATGCTGACGAAAATCAGCAGCAGAATCAACACGAGCAGTTTCATCGTGTTGGGTAGGCCCGGCCAGATTCGCTGGCCGAAGTGCCGGTAGCGAATGCTGCAGACCATCAGGCCGGAAGTCACCAACACCAGTCCCGCGGCAAGCAGTGGCAACCGGTCCGAGAACAAGAGGATAGATGCCCCGGCCAGCATCGCCCCCGCCGGCGAAGGCATCCCTCTGAAGATTCCCCGCGGTAAGGGAGAAGGTGGATTGAGGAAGCGGTAGAGTCGGTAGCAGACACACAGAACATAGACGGCCGCCAGCACAGCCCCCTGGAACGCTGAAAGCGAAGCGGCCAGCTCGTGGAAGATAAGAAACGCGATAACCAGCCCGAACGTCGTTCCATCCGCGATATCATCGAACACCGGACCGTGCCTCGTTGAGCCGAATTTGCGCGCCATTCGGCCATCGAACAGATCAAAAAACTGCCCCACAAAGACGAGGATAAAGGCCCGCAGGGGATGATTGCTCTGGATGTTCCAGGCGGCGGCCAATCCACACAGGAAGTTGGCCAAGGTGAGAGAATTCGCGTACCAAACGTCGGGGACAACCTTGCAGTAAAATGAGAGGAAGGCAAGGAGCCCACAAGATACCGTTAACAAGCCGATGAACCGCGGCGACATAAACCACAGCTGCTGCATCTGATTGAGAGCGATCAGCGAAAGAAGGGTCGTGATCAGCGCTGTCTTCGCCTTCCCAAAGTAGTTGGCCGCCTTCTTGTGCGTGAACAACCTGGACAATTGGCCGATGGAGTCGGTCACCACCAGAACGCCTACCCACATCTCCGGCAGCACGCCGCGTGCGGCAAAGTAAATCAATGGGGGAAAGTACATGCACTTGTCGCTCAGGGGGTCCAGCCACTTCCCGGTCTCCGTGGCCAGATCACAATTCCGCGCGATCGTGCCGTCGGTCAGGTCTGTGATCATCCACGCCGAGAACCAGAGAATCGCGAGTATCTCCCAGCCTGCCCACCAGAAAGCGACGCTGACAGCCCCCATCGGGATCCGTATAAGAGAGATGGAATTCGGGTGAAAGACCTTGTGCGAGCGAACCCATTCCCGACCCTTGGGATGGCGTGTAACAGCCCCTACCGTCAGACGCTCAAACACCAGTGCACCAATGACGCATAGAAAGATGATCCAGACCGTTACCATGTTCTTCCTCAAGGCTTGTCGGGAACAGAAGTCAGTGCCATCAAGGGCAGGAAGGACGTGACTGTTTCCTGTTTACACAACGCACAGCGCGCTCACCAACGACGGCGGGAGACGATTCAGACAAAGGCGGTTCCGATCCGCTCGGGGACACGTCACACGCCGTCCATGATCGCGCCCCCCTCCACCTTCCGGATCTTCACGGTCAGGACACGGCGGGGATCTGCTTCCATTACCTCAATGCACAGCACGTCCGTCTCGATCACTTCACCGGCCTCTGGGATCCGGCCGGCGAAGGCTGAGATGTACCCGCCAATCGTGTCAAAGTCTTCATCTTCAGACAACTCAAGGCCGAGGGCTTCATTCAGCTCGTCGACCCCCAGTCTGGCATCCATGACGACATGACCGTCCGGAAGAACCTGGCGAGTGGCCTCCGTTTCGTTGCTGTCAAACTCATCACGAATTTCGCCCACGATTTCCTCGAGGATGTCCTCGAATGTCACGATCCCCGCAGTTCCGCCATACTCGTCAAGCACCACCGCAAAGTGGTTGTTGTTCTGCTGGAACTCGGTGAGTAAATCACCGATGTTCTTTGTCTCCGGGATAAACACCGGCCGGTGCAGGAGGTCCACAACCGACGAAGCGCCAGTGACTCGAGCATCGTCCAGGAGATCCTTCGCAAACACGACACCGGTAATCTGATCAATCGTGCCCTGATAGACAGGAATACGGCTGTGCCCTGAATCCACGATTCGGGCCTTGATATCCTGCACGGACGTCGCCTCATCAACGGCGTCGACATCAACCCGTGGGGTCATAATCTCATGCACAAGGGTCTCGTCCAGGTCGAAGATGCCACGGATCATTCTCCGCTCATCGGCCTCCAGGTCAGCCTTGTGCGCCGCTTCCTGTTCATCCTGCTCGACCAACGACATGATCTCATCCTCAGCCGTCGCTTCCTCCGCCTCTTCCGCGTGCTTCGCACGCCAGGCCTTGGCCCAACGGTGGCCCGCACATAGAGGGATGGACAGCGGGAACACGAGCGCGGCACAGAAACGAACCAGAGGAACGGAGAAAGACAGTAGACGTGCAGTTGTCAGGCTGGAAAGATGACGCCCAATGACCTCTGTCAGCACGAAGAATGCGAGCATACCCAACAGGCCTGGGCCAAGTCTGGCCGCCAACCCACGATCAGCCGAAGCGACATCCCAGGAGGACAGACAGATCAGGAGGAACGAAAAGTCCAGCAGGAGAAGCAATCGGACCTGAATGCCAAGCTCCTCACGCTTCGCTAACCACCTCTCCAGCCCTTCAGCCAAGGCGCGGTCCCTGAGCTCAAGCTTGCGAACGGCCCCCCCGCTGAGATTGGCCAAAGCGACGCGCGTGGCCGACCACAGTACTCCAAGAGCGAGTCCAAGGGCGGCAAGCGGCAGACTCAAGTGTCCAGGTATCATATGGCGGTCAAGCGAGCTCGCTCTGCTTGTTCACGCACGGACGGGATGCCATCTCGGTCCGGCGGAACGTTGCACTTCCGACATCTGAGAACTACTTGGGAGAGCAAAAGGAACGCACTAGTATCCGAAGAGCTCTTCCAAAGGCCAAGCCGCCTGAAGACACGTCATAATGCGACGCTCCGCAGACCGCATGCGACGTCGGTCTCGATCATTTCGGTCATCCTCGCCGGCAAGGTGCAGCATGCCATGGGCCGCATAAAGTAGCACCTCGTAACCGACACTCGTAGTATAGGTGACTGCCGCCCTGACAGCTACGTCAAGGCAAACATAAACCTCAGCAACAACCCACTCTGTGTGATCCACGGGCGGACCCTCTCCGCGCAGATCAAAGGTCAGAACGTCAGTTGGTCCTGAATGCCCAAGATGAGACTCATTGAGGTCAGCCATCGTCGCCCCATCAACAACCACAACGTTCAGCAGACCATGGTCTGCGGTCTCAGCCGGAAGCGTGTCCGTTAGGCGACTCATCATCAGAGCCTGGTGGGCTGCCTTCATCAGGAGCCTCCGGTTCTTCAGAGCCGGTTTCTTGGACTGCTTCGAAAAGATCAGCTTCATTATCGTATTCCTTCGGGTACCGCACACGACCGTGCAGCATCATACCTAGCGCGCGCGCGATGGTCTCCTTAGCCACGGCAAGCTCGCCAAGAGTCAGGTCCGCATCGTCCAACTGGTGGTCTCGGATACGCTTCTGCACGATCTCATCAACCAGTGCGTTGATCTTCGCAGGTGTGGCCTTCTCCAGCGAACGCGCGGCGGCTTCGCAGGAGTCAGCGATGCTGATAAGGGTGATCTCTTTGCGCTTGGGGCGAGGCCCGGGATACCGGTAGTCTTGCTCGCCGATCGGGCCCTCGCCACCACCATTCTGCTTCGTCACGGCACGATGGTAGAAGAAAAACACGAGGTTTGTGCCATGATGCTGCGCAATTGCTTCACGGATAGGCTTCTTCAGCTTGTACTTCAGGGCAAGATCGATGCCTTCCTTCACATGGTTCAGGATAACTAGGCTGCTCATGCGCGGCTGAAGCTCCTGATGGGGATCAGCGCCACGCGCATTCTCGGTGAAATACTCTGGGTAACTCAGCTTCCCAATGTCATGGAAGTACGCGCAGACCCTGGCCAGGAGGGGATCAGCCCCGATGGCTTCCGCAGCCTGTTCGGCAAGCGTGGCCACCATCAAGCTGTGGTGGTATGTCCCCGGTGCCTCGAGCTGGAGCCGCTTCAGCAACGGGTGGTTCAAATCGCTCAATTCGAGCAGACTGATCTCGGTCGTGATCCCGAACACATACTCGAAAAACGGCAGAACTGTGGACGCCAACGTTGCCATCCCAATCCCGTTGAGCAACGCCAGGCCAAAAATCTTCGGAAGCACTTCAAGGGGTATCTCAGTTTGGAAAAGGAAAAGTACATCGACCGCAAAAACGGTGGCACTGACGGCGACCCCAGTCCGAAATGCATGGAAGCGCTTGCGCACGCGACGCATCAACACTGCCGCAACCATGGATGTGAGGGCGCCGATCACAAAGAGGCGCAGAGACTGCTCGTTCTGCAGAGCACCAATCACCCCCGCGAACGTCCCTGCCCAGAGTGCCACGCGCAGCCCTACCAACGGAGACAAGAGCATCGCGGCAAAAGACAGAGGCATGATGGGAAAGAGGAAGAAGGAGGAGCTCCAGTTCATGTAATAGACGTTCGCAATGCCGCGAGAGAGGAGGATCTGGATAATCATCACGACGCCGACCAGGACAACCATCCCTCGGTCTCGAATCAGATCCTCTCGGAGCGTTTGCAGGGCCTTTGCAGCAGCCAGGCAGAGCACCAGACAGATCCCGGGGATCAGCACCATCTCAAGGGGGTTCTCATGGAAGGAAGGACGGCTGTGCCGCTCTTTCTCGTGTAGTTCGAGGCGGTCAATGTCTTCTTGCGTAACCTGCACACCTCGTTTGATCAGCAGGACCCCGGCAGGTACGAGCTTCTTGATGTCTTCGACGGCCGTCCGGGCACTATTCTGCGCTGCTTGCGTTGCATCGGGATCGGGGACAACGTTCGGCTGGAGGAGGTCGAAAAGCAACCCCCTCAAGGCCTCACTTTCCTCCGTCTTGTTGATTCGCGTCGCGGAAGAGACTTGAGCCACAATCTCCGCGATCGCGGCAGCCTTGGGTTGAAGGTCCTCAACCGGGCACTCCGACTTCCGGTTCTGCTCGTCGACCAACACCACAGTCTGCGCACTTGGGACGCCGTCGCCAGTCGTCTGGAGCGAAGCCAACGCATCTCCCCAGACTCCGCGATTCAACGCCTCAGTGACGCTCTTCCCAAGGAGACGGCCCTTTTCCGGCGCTCCGAACAGCCGCTCCAGTGTGACCGCCTGTTCCTCGCTCAGCCCGGCGACAAAGTCCGCCACGTGCTTGCGTACAGGTGGCTCCGGCTTCAGCTCCTCCCCATCATCGACATCCTTGGGTTTCTCCATCCGGGCAGCAATCGACTCCCGGACCATCCGGAATTCCTGCACCACGGATTCTCCTGGACCGGTACGATTGATCCGGAAGACCAGAGGGACGGAACGGATCGCGTCACGCCGTCGGGCCTCGGTCGATACCCCATCCACAACAAAGAAATCCACTTCGCTGTAGATGTTACGGTCTGCCACTTGGCCGGCAACGTAACGAGAGGCGGGGTGGCTGCGCCGGTAGAGAATGCTGAAGCTCGCAGTGAACCACACGCCGATGAAGACAGCGACAGGGATCAACACGGCAAGGAAGGAGCGGCCCATATGAGGCGTGCGGGCATGAGCAGGCTCGACTCGGCGGATCTTGCTCGTCTGCGCAAAACCTTTGCGAGCCAGCTTCCGACGCTTGCGGGAACGAATGAAGTCAAAGAGCCCCATGATCCCACCCCGTATCATGCATGGGCCTTAGCGCGCAGAGCTCTGGTTCAGTCGGTGACATGGATGGTAACCCCCGGATCAAGACCGGTCCTCAGAGACGTCGTCTAGAGGAAGGGAAGTTCGAGAATCATCCCAGGACGAAGCTGGTCAGGATTGCTCAGTTTGCTCTGGTTCTGCTTCAACAGACTCTCCCAGTGCCTCTCGTCCCCCAGCACCTTGGCCGCAATCCCACGCAGAGAATCGCCCTTCTTTACGGTGTAGGTCTTCCCACTTCGGACAGGCGGTGGAATCGTGCCATCCACGGGAATCAACTCGATGTCGTCCTCGCCGACCTCGTTGCCTGGGCCCTGAACGGGAATCGCTTCCGTCGGTGCGATCACGGCAGCACGCGAGTCGTAGGCCCGCAGGCTCCAGCTGGAATCCTCGCCGCCGCGCAACATGGGAGCCAGATAGGGGGCTCGCCAGCCCGGGTAGCTCCGCGTGATCGTCTGAGCCCACGTGGACTCATGCCCAAAGAGCCGCCGGCCGGCCAGTTTCGGGCGCAAACACCCTACACATAGCATACTGATGGCCAGCAAGAGGCACGTACCAAAAAGGGCGATCGGTCTCATCATCCGTCCCCTTTCTAAGAAGGGTTGACCCCCGCCGTTGTGGTCGGGGGTCATACATAGTCAACCTGAAAGTAAGCTGAGGGAACAAACAGCGCGCGCGCTCACCGCGACAGAAGACTCGTGGTCCAGCCCTACTCCCAGCGTTTGAAGAGCAAGGCTGCGTTGTGGCCACCGAAGCCCAAGTTCGTGCACATCGCGGTCCTCACAGGGACCTCACGCGCGCAGTTGGGCACGTAGTCAAGGTCGCACTCCGGATCCGGATTCTCGTAGTTTATCGTGGGATGGACCGCGCCGTTGATGAGCGACTGGATACACACGATGCTCTCCAATCCGCCGGCAGCGCCGAGGTTGTGCCCGATCATCGACTTCGAACTGCTAACCGGAATGGCGTACGCGCGCTCACCCAGAGCAGCCTTGAACGATGCCGTCTCCGTCTTGTCGTTCAGCGGCGTTGACGTCCCGTGAGCATTGATATAATCCAAGCCCTCAGGCCCGATCCCTGCGCCCTTGAGCGCGTTGGTGATGGCCCGTGCCGCGCCACTCCCGCCAGGCTCAGGAGCCGTAATGTGATGCGCGTCGCCTGTCAGACCGTAGCCAACCACTTCCGCCAGGATTTCGGCTCCGCGAGCCTTCGCGTGTTCCAGGCTCTCAAGCACGACAACACCAGCCCCCTCAGCCGGGACAAAGCCATCCCGCTCCGCATCGAAAGGCCGACTTGCTTTGGTGGGCTCGTCGTTGCGCTTGGTCAGCGCCTTCATCGCACAGAAGCCAGTCAGTCCCAGAGGAGCAACGCATGCTTCCGTCCCACCGGCGACCATAACGTCCGCATCGCCGCGACGAATCATCCACATCGCCTCACCGATCGAGTGTGAACCAGTCGCACAGGCCGTAACAACACACAGGTTAGGCCCGGAGAAGCCAAAACGAATTGAGACAACTCCTGACGCAATGTCGACGATCATCATGGGGACGGTCATCGGAGAGTTGCGCGACGGTCCACGAGTCATCAAAATCTCACATTGATCCTGCAGACTCTGAATTCCTCCGACGCCGGAACCGACCATAACGCCGGCCCGGGTCACGTCGATGTTGTCTGCCGATATGCCAGCCATCGCGACCGCCTCATCCGCCGCGGCGATCGCATAGTGACAGAACGCATCCATCCGGCGGGCTTCCTTGGCGGGCATGTACTCAGTGACGTCAAAGTCCTTTACCTCGCCGGCGATCTGACACCGGAAAGCAGAGGCATCGTACTTTGTGATCGGGCCAATACCGGAATTACCCGCCAACAGGTTTTCCCACAGCACTGATGTGCCCATGCCAAAGCAGGACACCGCGCCAGTGCCGGTCACCACTACCCGTGGATGTTCGCTCATGATCGTCCTTTACAAGCTGTAACAAGATAGAGAAAGGCCACATACCGAAGAAACGAACGCCGGTAGGTGACCTTGAGTTGCCCAAACAGAAGGGGATCAGCCCTTGATCTTCTCGATGTAGGCAATCGCGTCGCCGACGCTCTGCAGTTTCTCGGCTTCCTCGTCGGGAATCTCGGCCCCAAACTCTACCTCAAGTGCCATCACCAACTCGACCGTATCCAGCGAATCAGCTCCCAGATCCTCAACGAACTTCGCCTCGGGGACGACCTGTTCGGAGTTCACACCGAGTTGATCCACGATAATCTCACGCACACGTTCAGCAACCGAAGACATGTTGCACTCCCGTCCTGCTTCTCTGTTTCTGGTTCAGAATTCCGTTTCCCGTCCGGGCGGGCGAGACGCCGTGCCCGTATCACCTCAATAACCCGAATAATTTGTCACCAAACCCCTAGCTATGCAAGCGCTTCTGCCGATATTTGCTACATCACCAGTCCGCCATCGATGTTAATCGTCTGGCCGGTTACATACGCGGAATCCGGGCCGGCGAGGAAGCAGACAACCCGGGCGACATCATCCGGTGTCCCTGGACGGCGAAGCGGAATGGCGGTAAGAAACGCATCACGTGCCTCAGCGGAGAGCTTCTCAGTCATGTCCGTCTGGATATATCCCGGGGCAACAGCATTGACCGTAATATTCCGCGCCGCAAGCTCCTTGGCTGCTGTCTTGGTCAGCCCGATCACACCCGCTTTGGAGGCGCTGTAGTTCGCCTGCCCTGCGTTGCCCATCACCCCGACCACCGAAGCGATGTTGACAATCTTGCCACTCCGAGCCTTCATCATCGGACGAGCCACCGCTTTGATGCAATTGAACGTCCCTTTCAGATTGACCGCAAGGACCAGGTCCCACTCCGACTCCTTCATCCGGATCAGAAGGTTGTCACGTGTGATGCCGGCGTTGTTTACGAGAATGTCGACCCCAGAAAAGGCCTCCACCACCTCGGACACCATGCGCCCCACGTCCTCGACATTGGCCACGTCGGCGGCGAACGCCTGGGACTCAATCCCGCGCGCTCTGAATCCCTCGGCTGCTTCCTCCGCAGTCTCCTGCAGAATATCAACGACAGCAAGGCGTGCGCCTTCCTGAGCCAGAGCTTCGCAGATGCACAGCCCAATGCCGCGTGCGCCTCCCGTAACGATGGCAACTTTTCCCTCAAGTTTCATTGTCCGACTCCTTTGTTCGGCTGGCTGAAATCTGTCTACCCGACTCGGCGGCATGCCGACGGGATGCGACGCTCAGAGGGCCGCGACAACAGCGGCGACATCTTCGGCATTGGCCACGTTGTAGGTCGGGAAGCGACGATCAATTCGCCTCATGAAGCCGCTCAGGACTTTGCCCGGGCCAAACTCGATCAGGGCCTCGATCCCTGTTCCCATCATCGCTCGCACACAATCTTCCCACCGCACACTCCCCGTCACCTGCCGACGGAGATTATCACGAATGGCATCCGGATCACTGACCAGTTCGCCAACGGCATTCTGCGCAACCGCACACCCAGGGACAGCGAAAGGGGTCTCCGCCAGGACACCGGCGAACGCCTCGGCCGCGGGAGCCATCAGGCGGGAATGGAAAGCCCCGTCCACCTGCAGCATGATAATCCTCGCCACACCTGCTGCGCTCAACCCTTCGACCGTCTTCTCAACCCCAGCCTTTTCGCCACTGATCACAATCTGCCCCGGACAGTTGAGATTGGCCACGTCAATGCTGTTCTCGGTGCAGAGCTGCTGCACCAACTCAAGTTCCGCGTTCAGCACAGCAGCCATTGCGCCATCCGACGCTCTGCAGGCCTCTCCCATCAGGGCACCGCGGGTAGCAACCAGCTTCAGTCCCTGGCTGAATTCCAGGGCGCCAGCGGTCGTGAGGGCACCGAATTCGCCCAAACTTAACCCACCACAGGCAACAGGTTCCAGTTCGACCTGCTCACGAAGTGCCGCCACACACGCCAGAGACATCGTGTAGATGGCGGGTTGGCACGTGGCACTCTCGGTCAACGCCTCGAGGGGACCGTCGAAACAGAGGGTAGAAAGCTCCCGCCCCAAAACCGTGTCAGCCATCTCAAACAGAGCCCGAGCGCCAGCAGACTGCTCGGCCAGATCTCTCCCCATTCCCACACGCTGAGCGCCCTGCCCCGCAAACATGAAACCTACGCGCTTAGCCATTGGAGGACCTCCTGCTCAGTTAATTACCTGAAATAGAAACGACGGAAAGAAAAAACACGTGAGCGAGGGCAAACTCACCAGCGCAGGAGCAGCGCTCCCCATGTGAGGCCGCCCCCAAAAGCTGTCAACAACACGTAGTCGTCCTTCGAGACAAGCTCCCCGCGAG
>Ga0008651_10000623_pt1 | contig 21640 bp, 21 predicted proteins | sample SaaInlV_200m_DNA_6_FD_59173 | JGI IMG/M metagenome (GOLD analysis project Ga0008651, IMG submission 59173) | Marine microbial communities from expanding oxygen minimum zones in the Saanich Inlet - SI037_S2LV_200m_DNA | ecosystem: Environmental > Aquatic > Marine > Intertidal zone ...
CTACCAAACCATAACGATCAGGATGCTCATCCAGATCTCTCTCAACCAAGCTATTGAACATCTCTTCTGTTGGTAATTTTTGAACAACAAATTGATAAATTAAGTTATAACCCTCTTGACTATCAACAATCATAGGTTCTTCTTCTGCATCGAGAAATAACTTGAAAGATAAACCTTTTGCGATACCTATCTCGATAAGTTCTAGACCAGCATTAGAGCTTGGTAAAAAATGTCCAGAAATATCTTCTGCTGTAAGACTAGGATAATCAGCCTCTATTCTAATATTCCCCATGTTTACACCTTGCTTATCTGCTACTCCAAAAGCAACATTCCACTCAGCCAGAAATGGTTGTTTATAGCGTTCAAGAAGTTCTTGATGAATAGTTTCTATATCGATATCTTCTCCAGATCTAGATGGTTTTAAAAAATGTTCACCATTGGCAGAAAATACAACATCTGATGCATATAATACGAGCTCTTGATTCTCTTTTTCAGTTGATTGGAATAGTTCCAAAATTCTATTAAGTTTGAACTTTACAGCTTCAAAAGGATCCTCACTTTCTGGCTCCATTCTGAACTCTGCCTCTAGAGATGGCTTTTCAGGGTCAATAAAATAAATATTATCTAAGGACAATCCCAAAAGGCCCATTACTATGGGTATTAGCTCTCTTTTGTTGCTGGCTAAAATAATAGCTTCGTATTTTTGGGGGGGAATAGTATGTTCAGTCATTGCTTTTAAAATAAAAAAGAGCACCTGCTGTCTTTCGGCTCGGCTTGGTGTCCATCCTGGCTTTCTTTCCAGGAATCGTTACTTGGGAGCGAAAGCATTTGTGCCCTCGCAATTTCTGTATAAGGTTATTATAACACTATCAATAAAACTAGTCAAATAGTTATAGGACTACTTGCAGTTGAATTTATAGAGAAACAACTATATAATCCATGCTCTACGGGGATGTATAGCATCGACGTGACCGCTCTTTACCAATTGCAGACCATCTTTGACTAAAAGATGTAAAACAGAGTCAAAACACAACTGCAAATTCTATTCGCAGTACAGTTGCAGGTATCTTGGATACATCTCGTGAAGCTTTAGCTTCTATGGGTTCCATGTTTACCCCAGCTCCAGCTCAGCTTTTAGCTTAACTGGCATTTATAGAGCCTCTCTCATTGATGGAACTTTATAGGTGGAAACACAATCAATGTACAAAAGAATATTTTTGCACGGTATTCTTCCAAGCATTTGTGCAGGTTTTTTGGGAATGGTTTGAAAATATTTCCACTCAAAAAACAACCAAAAATTTTATATGTCTGTAGAAATTAGTAGAAATGTGAGTTTACGGACGGGGGTTCACTGCCCCCCATCTCCACATCTATAGTTTTGTATGTTTTTATACTCAAACTTTTAATATCTCTTGATCCTCTCTAATCCTGTTAACTATTGCAAATATACGTCTTATAATATATAATATTAGGTAGATTTTAATCATCTGAGCCACAATGCCGTGGCTCTAATCATACAAAAGGAGAAAAAGATGCCCAAAAAATCTAAAGAAAAAAAAGAAATAAGAATTTTTAAAAATTTCCCCGGAGAACGTACAGCCAGATTCAAATATGTCACTGGGACATGGATTGGTTTGTATATTCTTGGATGGAGAAAATACGATTAATATTTCTTTGAAACCAAAAACCCCGTCTGTATGACGGGGTTTTTCTTATCTTAATATAAAAGATGAAAAGTGATCCTAAAAAGGATAATTTATAAAACCACCTCATTAATCTGCTCCTTCAACTCTTTCGCTTTACCTTCAATAATCTCCAAATAATTATCCTGCCCTTGTGCTTCTTTGGGAAAAACAATACCTCTAGAAGAATTAATAATTGCCCCCAAACCTTCTGGATCAAAAAATACTGCCAATGAATTCAAATCTCCACCTTGTGCACCTATACCAGGAACTAAGAAAATAGACCTAGGCATTAGCTCTCGCAAACCTTTGGCTTGTTCAGGAAACGTAGCTCCAACCACTGCTCCAATATTTGTATATTTTTCATCAGAACTATAATTGCCAGCATGTTTATTTAGCATCCCTGCTAATTTTTCTGAAACAGTTTTTCCATCTACCTCTAGATCTTGAATATCTTTTCCGCCAATATTTGAAGTCTTCACCAAAACAAATATTCCTTTGCCATATTTCTGACAAGTATCTATAAACGGCAAAAGGCTATCTTCACCAAGAAAAGGATTAATAGTCAAAGCATCTGCATTGAAAGCAGCTTTTTCTTCTTCAAAAATATTTGTTTTACCAAGAAAAGCATTAGCATAAGCCTGTGAAGTAGAACCAATGTCACCGCGTTTTGCATCTGCAATAACCAATAATCCATTGTCATGAGCATAAGCAACAGTATCTTCAAAAGTAGCTACCCCTGCAGAACCGTACTGCTCATAAAAAGCCAGTTGTGGTTTTATTATCGGCACATGTGGAGCTACTACATCAATTACCTGTCTATTAAAAACACGAATTGCTTCTGCAGCTGCTTGAAAAGTTTTACCATGTTTTTTTATTGCTTGTTGCTTGATTTTTTCTGGAATAAGCTCCAAACGTGGATCAAGCCCGACACAAACTCTAGAGTTTTTCTGCAAAATAGCAGTAGTTAATTTTTTTGAAAACATATTTTTTTATCCCTGATATTTCTTTTCCCACCCTTTTGGATCTTCCATCCAATCAAGCATTACTTTTTTTTGGTCAGCTTTTATTTTTCCATTTTTGATACCTTGTTCTACAATCGTTGGAAAATCTACTAAGCTATGTAGCTTTGCATTATGTTTACCAAAACTTTCTTCAACAATTGGAAAACCATAATCACTTATTGCAAAACAATCCTCTACTATTGCTCCTTCATTTCTCAAAGACTCTACTGCAGCAAGACTACTAATTCCTGTCGAAACATGATCTTCTATCAATAAAACTCTTTTCCCAGTGACATCACCACCTTCTACCATTTTTTTTGTTCCATGTCCTTTTACCTGTTTTCTAACAAAAACAGAAGGTTTTTTCATTGCGAAAGACAAAGCTGCGCTATGAGGAATACCTGCCGCTTCAACTCCTGCTATGACATCAAACTCAATGCCTTTTTCTTCAATAATTTTTTTAAATGCAAAGATAATTTCTGCCCACTGTTCTGGGTAAAAAGGAAAACGGCGATTATCCAAATATACCGGAGATAAAATTCCTGATTTAAAACGAATTGGTTTATCCAGTACAAATCCCACTGCAGAGATATCTAACAATGCTTGAGCTACTTTCTCGGAAGTGTTTATTTTTGACATAAAAAAATTCCCGCCTATTTAGCGGGAATACCTTTCTTTTTAATCACCCATACTCTGGGTGGAACCTAAATATTCCTGTAACCTTTGTTGATGAACTTCTCTAGGCTTACTCCCATCTGGAGCTCCTACGAATCCTGCTTCAAATAACTGATCTAATATACGAGCTGCTCTGGCATAACCCACAGACAAACGACGCTGAATCAGAGAAGCTGAAGCCTTGTCATATTGTGAAAATAACTTGGCAGCATCATTAAATAAAGCATCTCTATTTTCTCCTGCAGCTCCACCAGATCCACCTTTAACTATTCCCGGTTTATATTTTGAAGTGATATCTTCTTGATAATCTGGTTTCTGTCCTTGAGACTTCAAGAAGTTTGTTAAGTTACGAGTTTCTTGCTCAGAAATAAATGTTCCTTGAACACGACTCGGCTTGGCTTTATCAGGAGAGATATATAACATATCACCCCGACCTAACAATTTTTCTGCTCCAGAAGAATCCAAAATAACTCTAGAATCTGTCTGAGAAGATACATTGAAAGCAATTCTAGTAGGAATATTAGCCTTGATAAGACCAGTAATAACATCAACAGAAGGACGTTGAGTTGCCAATACCAAATGAATACCCACAGCCCGAGCCATCTGAGCAATTCTAGTGATACTTTCTTCTACTTCGTTAGGTGCAAATAACATCACATCAGCTAACTCATCGATCACGATCACAATGTTTGGCATCGCTACTAATCCAGCTAGCTCATTATATGAATCAATATTTTTCACCCCAACTTCGGCCAGTTGTTTATATCTATCTTCCATCAGCTTCACGGCCCACTTCAAGGCAGAGACAACTTTACTAGGTTCGACAATAACTGGAGTCAAAAGATGAGGAATATCATTATATGCAGTCAACTCCACACGTTTTGGATCAACCAAAATAAATTTAACTTCTGAAGGACTTGCTCTAAATAAAATAGAACTCATGAAAGCATTGATAGCTACAGATTTACCAGAACCAGTAGCACCAGCAATCAATACATGAGGCATTCTAGAAATATCTGCGGCAACTGCTTTTCCAGAAACATCAATTCCCAGAGAAACAGCTAACTTTGAAGGATGCTTTTTCAAGGCAGGAGAACTCAACATTCCTTTGAGAGTTACAAACTCTGCAGAATGATTAGGAACCTCGATACCCACTAATGAACGACCAGCAATTGGAGCCTCGACTCTAATCTGCCCTGTTGGTGCAGCAAGAGCCAGAGCTAGATCTGTAGATAAACTGGTAATCTTGGAAAGACGAGTTCCTTTAGAAATTTCTAGAGCATATTGAGTCACAGCAGGGCCAAAATTAACCTCTGCTACTCTAGCTTTAATACCAAAAGAATCCAAGGTGTTTTCGATTATTTGAGCATTTGCCTTTACATCACCTCTTTGGGCTTTACCACCGGGTTTATCTGATAAAAGACTTAGTGGTGGGTACTCCCACAAAACAGGCGTATTTGATGGCATTGCGTCCGTTGGGCGAAGAAGATTTTTACCTTCAACTGGTTTCTTTTCTGAACTGATTTTTTCTTTAGTTTTGGCTTGATCAGAGAGTAACTCTGTTTCTGATTCTATTTTTTTGCCTTCATTAACAGCAAAACCTTTTTTTATTGACTTACCCATTCCTGGAATCTTCAATTGCTCTAGGCTAAAGCCTTTTTTCTTATCTGAAAAGAGATCTTTAGTTTCTTTATCTGCTTCTTTCTTATTCTTTTTCTTACTGAAAAACTTGGTAATTTCTGCAACTGACCATTGAGTCATAACCAAAAAACCAATCACTCCAAAAGAAAAAAACAAAACTATTGAACCAATAGCAGTCAACAGATTAGCAAAATTTGTATAGAGGGCTCTACCAATTTCTCCTGTACGACCCAGACCTAAAGTCGAGAACATCATCAGTAATGTACCAAGTAATACATGAGGTTTTGACCAAACCCACTTTGCTCTAAGTGTGGCCAATCCTGCGGAGATAAACACAAAAGGTAAAAATAACATTGCTAAACCAAGTTTTTGAGTTAGTAAATTATTCATTTTTTGTAATAAAAGACCTTGTCCAGAGAACGAAACCAAAATAAGCACTCCAAAAGCCATTAGAAAAATAGCTAACACAGAATGAGATGTCTCTGGAGGAATCACTAATTTAAGCTGATGCTTTTTTCTTCTTTTTCTCTTTTTTGCCATATTTTCCCTAAGGAAATCTCTGTCTGTGATCTTAAAATAAGTTTTAATAAACTTTAATTAAGATTTATATTTAAAATATTATAGGATATTATGCCCAAAGTCAAGCAGTTCATAAAAAATATAATCCACCATCTGGTAAAAACAAACTATAACTCTTCCAATATAGCATAGCCAGAGAACGGCTTACACATCTAAAATAACTGGAATAATCATTGGCTCTCGACGAATAACCTTGAAAAGTTTTCTAGATAATTTCTTTTCTAGAATACCCAAGATATCTTCCTCTTTCTTGATTTTCTTTGAAGCTTTCTCGAAAATAGCAACTGTTTCTTGTTTTACAAAATCAATAACTTCATTAGATTCCTGTACAAATACAAAACCTTTAGAAATTACATCCATTTTACTAAGATCTAGTCTGCCATTAATTCTAGGTAATACCAAAACAACCATTCCTGCTTGAGAAAGAGAACGACGATCAGATAGCACTGATGGACCAACATCTCCAATACCCAAACCATCTACAGTTCTTGGTTTAATAGTAATAGAGTCAACAACTTTTATCTCACCATTACTAATACCCAAAACCTCTTCATGCTTAGGAATAAGAGTAAATCCTTTTTTATATCCCAAAGATTGACTGACATATTCTCTAAATTTGGATCTATGACGATCTTCACCACCAATAGGCATCACATACTTGGGATGCAAAAGCTTTACAACCTCTCGTTGCTCTGCTGCACTAGCATGACCAGACTTATGAAGATCTGGAACAACATCAGGATAAACAACAGTAACGTCATTACCAGCTAACTCATTAACTACTCTGTAGTAAGGAATTTCACTTCCAGGAATAGCTCCTGCAGAAAAAACAACTTTATCGTTAGGGAAAATCCTAATTTGACGATGTTCACCAAAAACAGCTCTGGTAAGAGAAGAACCTTCTTGACCCTGACTACCAGCAATAACAATACATAATTCTCTATCACGATATTGCTCTATATCTCTTTTATCGATCATCACACCATTAGGAATCTTTAGTTTTTTGAGTTCTAGAGCAATCGTTACATTCTGCTCTACAGACCTACCAATGAAAGCTACTCTTCTATTCAATTTCTCTGCAGCATCAACTACTTGTTGAATACGATGAATGTGAGAACTCATCAAGGTAATAACATATTTACCCTTGGTATTAATCATTTGTTTTTCGAGTTCCGGACCAGTAAGAGATTCAGAACCAGTTGGCTCTAGTTGCTCAACTCTGAGACAATCTAGTAAAGCCAAAACAATACCTTTATTCCCAACTCGTTTCATAGTCTCGAGATCTGTCTTTACACCATCTATAGGATTATCATCTAACTTGAAATCTGAACCATGGTAAACAGTTCCTTCTGGAGTCTCGATAACTAGATGTTTTGTATCTGGTACAGAGTGAGTTACAGCCAAAGACATTACAGAGAAATGTTCTCCAAATTTTACAGGCTCCAAATCTTTAAAAACATTCAGTTCTACCGCTAGTTTCTTTTCTTGAATTTTTTTCTTAACAAAACCAATTGTTAAAGTTGATCCCCAAATTACAGGCATCTTTTCAAACTCTGGCAAGATATATGGCAAAGCTCCCATATGGTCTTCATGACCATGAGAAATTACCATTCCTACTACTTTTTTACCCTGAGCTATCTGCTCATGAAGGTAAGTTGTATCTGGAATAAGAGTATCTACTCCAGGCATATACTCATCTGGAAAACCAATTCCACAATCCACAATGAGAATTTCATTCCCATATTCATATAAATACATATTTTGGGTTACTTTTCCTAGGCCACCCAATGGCACTATTCTTAATTCTGACATTTTGTCCTTTCTTAATTAAGTGAAGTTAAAAATCAAAACTTTTTTACAAGTTTAAAATAATATTTCTTCTATATTTCCTTTTAATTTTTTTGTTTGTTTTTGTTGTCCTATCCAGTCTAGAATCTTTTCTATCTTTTGAAAATCAGCTAAAAAGGATATTTTTGTTTTTCCAGAGTAAAGTGCTGCTGCTGGATGATACATTGGTAAAATAAATATATTTTTACCTTCCCAATTTACCTTGTGTAAATGACCATGAACCTGAGAGATTTTTACATCTGGTAAAAACTTTCCCATACTAAACCTACCAAGCGTCACGATTATTTCTGGTTGTAAGATCTCTATTTCTTTGTTTAGAAAAGGTCTATAAGCTTCTATTTCCTCTGGTGTAGGATCTCTATTCTCGGGAGGTCTTACTTTTACAATATTACTAATAAAGACTTTTTCTGGTTTCAAGCCTACTTCTGTAAGAGTTTTTCTGAGTAGCTTTCCAGATCTCCCAACAAATGGTCTTCGTTGAATTGCTTCATCTTTACCTGGTGCTTCTCCTATCAACATAATCTTTGCACTGGCGTCACCTTCACCATGTACTAGATCTTCTTTTTTTGTAGCTAAAGGGAGAATATGATATGAATTTTCTATTTCTTGTTGCAAATCCTCGAGCAAAGCAGCTTTATCCATTGGTATATGATAACACAGAAGTGGGTTTTTTCTTGTTTTTGGTGAAATTTAAGTATTTAGTACCTAAAATAGCAAAAAAGTAATATGGATAATTAGCTAAAATAAATACCAATACAAAAGGGAGCCGGAGGGCTCCCTTTATTTAGTTTTCTGTTTTAATAAATTTAAAAACTAATTATCTTCAGCTTTTTCTTCTACTATGACTTCTTCCATTTCTTTAACTAATTCACCAGATCTATCAGCAGAATCTGCTTGAGCTTGAGTAAGAGCAGCCATTGTTCGAAGTTTCTCTTCAGAAACACCCAAATCTTCAATATCTTTATAAAAATCATCAGCGGATTGAGTCTGAGAGTTTTGTGCTTGTTGGTCTTGCATAATTTTATCCTTTTTTTATTTTATTTAGTTAAACTTAATAACTACTTAAATGCTGCTAATTCTTCAGCCATTCTACTAGCCAGCTCATCTTGACCTGCTTCTCTGAGATCTTTAACTATTTTCCTCAAATTTTTAACAGCCTCTTTATTATCTTTTTTAAGAGCAGCCTCCTCTTTTTTAGCTGATTTACCAGCTCCTATACCTACTTTTTCTGCTAATCCAGAGAGAATATTTAAAGAAGCCCAGCCACTTGATATACCAGCTGCTACTTTTACTGATTTTGGAGAATTATCTACAATAAATCTAGCAAATTCAACAGCTTTACCTGTAGCTTCAGCTCCAACGGCTGATGCACTAACTGCCCATACTCTCAATTTTTCTAAAATATCAGGAGCTGACTCAACAGCTACTCGTGATCCTTCAGCTATGGCTTGACCAGAACTTTCTAATAATCCAGGGCCTAGCTCTGCAATTGCCACTCCACCAATAGTTGCCAATCCTGCAGCAGCAAAATATCTTATTATTTTATCTACAGTTGGTTTTTCATCTGTGATTCTTTTACTAAGGCGCTTGAGAATTTTTGTGTAGTACTCTCTTCTTTCTTTTTGAGTTTTAAGTTCAGATGCAGTATTTTGTTTCTCTGAAGAAGATGCTTCTTTTCTGTTTGTTATAATTCTTGACTGAACAATAACTTCTGAAGCTATCTTATTTTTTGTAAACTCTAATACTGACTTTGCTTGCATAATTCTCTCTGCCAGTACCATGAGTTGATCAGCTGCTTCTGGATGATTTTCTACATGATCTCTCAAACTATCATAAGATATTAGCAATTTGGCATATTCTCCATAAGCTTGGAGTGCATTCTCATACATAGATCCAGGAACAACCTCATGTTTATCATAAATTTTTTGGTTTTTATTTTCGTCAGTCATCTTTCCACCAACTTTTTCCATAACCTCTGTTTTTTGATCTCTATTAAGAGCACCAAACATTTCATTTGGTTTGATAAGTTCTTTGAAAATATCTCCAGAGGCTTGTCTCATTGTTTCTCTATCTAAAACAATAGCTTCTGAAACTCCATTAACTACTCCCTTTGATACTTGCCATGGGGCAATTGCTTCAAGTAATGCTGCTCTAATTTCTTTGGCTTTTCCTGGGAAACGTTGTTCCATACTCATAGCAATCTTTTTGAGAGGACGGATAACATCCATAGATTTTCTAGAAAAATCAATTGCTTTAACTCTAGCAGTAATTAACTTATCAATAGTAAGATCTGCAGCAGATTTTGGAAGAGCATCTACTACTTCCCAGCCTAATTCAAAAGCTTCTTCTTGAGCTTTCTCGCTAGACTCTACCTGCTTACCTTCATACTCCCAAGAAAGATCTTTATCTTCTCCTCTAGAATCAAGAACTAATTGTTTAGTTTCTGTAATACTTTTCAGAGCATCATTAAATCCTTCTAAAAGCTCAGCCATACTTACATTACTTTTTTCAAGTTCTTCTCTTGTTGCTGGATCATTCAATAATTCACTTAATGATTCCATTGCTCCGCCTGTTTTTCCACCAAAACTAGCTGATTCCATGATTAATGCTGTTAAAGATTTCAAAACAACTGGGCCAACTTTTTTTGCGAGTTCAGTACTTCCCAAACTTTTCTCCAAAAGAGCTGGAAGTTGACTATCTCTAACTTGATCAAATTTAACTGCAGCATCTAGGTTACCCATAATGTCACTGATAAGTTTTGATCCTTCAATAGTGCTTTCTGCTCTTCTTTGAGAACGCTCTGATGTTTCTTCTTCTGGTTTTTCATCAGTAGTTTCACTAACTTCTTCTGCAGCTTTCTCCTTCTTTAAACCTAAAGTTTTTAGAACTGGAACAACTCTCTCTGCTACTAAACTAGAGATTCTTCCTTTTATCTCACGACCAATTACTGCTTCAACTTCCGTTCTAATTTTCTCTGTAACTTTTATTCCAGCTTCCTTCAATTTAGCAATTATCACTTCATCTGAAAGATCTTTATGAATAGAGTCCTTTAGATTTCCTGCTGTTAATTCAATATTTTTACCAAGTTGTCCTGCTCTATCTCCTACAACATCAACTCCTTTTCCAAACTTATCAGCAACTTCACCAGCTGCATGTCCTGCCTTTACAGCAGTATCAGTTACCAAATTCACCCCTTGGGTAGCTCTTGTTACAGCAGCACCTTCTTCGGCTCTTTTCCCCAAACTATTTGCTATTTTATTTTCTTTAATTTTTTGACCAAATCCAGACATTTTTTCTTTAAAACTTGGCTTTGGAGAAGAACCTTCTGTCATAATTTCTTTCTTATAATAATTAACTTACTTACTAAAATTACTAATAATACATACAAGATCTATTAGACATCAAAACTACCCCTTCAGTCAATATATTTAAATCATACAAACTAGATCAGTTAACCCAAGAAGCATAATTTATAAAAAAATAAAACAAAAAACCTAATACCTAGGCATAAAAATCTTGGCGTTTTCTTTGGTAATAACTACCTTTTCGAAATCACGTTCTACAATAATTCTGACTGCTTTACGAACAGCACCCATTAGGGTTCTTTGCAATGTACGAATACCCATGTCATACCCCAAAGGACGAGTAATCATTTTCCAAACATCTTCCTTCAGAATAAACTGTTCTGGTTTGAGACCAGCATCTTTTAATAATCCAGGAAGAATATATTGCTTGGCAATCTCTATTTTTTCATTATCTGTATAAGAAGGCATTGTGATTTTTTCCATACGATCCATAACAGCAGTAGCAATCTTGGTTGTATTATTTGCCGTAGCCAAGAAAATACAATGACTCAGATCTACTGGATAATCTATATATGAATCTGTAAAAGCATGATTTTGAGCAGGATCTAGTAACTCCACCAAAACACCCATTAGATCCATATTAGCGTCTTCCGCTCCACGATCTATTTCATCAAGTAAAATAACTGGATTTTTTACACCAGCTTCAGAAATACCTTTTATAACTTTACCAGGTTCAGAGCCAAGTAGTAAACGAGAATTACCTCTTAGTTCTTTGGCAGAACCCATACCACCAAAAGGTATACGAACTAACTCTCTCCCCAAAGCTTCTGCCAGAGAATAAGCAAAAGTTGTTTTACCAGTACCCACCAAACCAACCAATAATAAAATAGGAGCTTTAAAACCTTCTCCTGTTGATTGCTTACCACGAAGATTCAGAACAGAAATATATTCTAAAAAACGATCCTTAACCTCCTGCATACCATAATGATGCTTATCAAAAATCTCTTTGGCTTTTTGCAAATCAGTGGTATCTGTAGTTTCTTTTACCCAAGGAATACTTAATACCCAGTGAATATATCTAGAAACTTTTTCATATTTCTCATCATAACTACCCAGTTCAACACTTCTTTCCAGAGAGACAATTTCTTTGTCTACTTTTTCACGCATTTCTTCTGGTAAATCTGCTTTACTAGATTCATCACGAAGGTCTTGAATTTCTTGTTGGAGAACTTGTTTGTAATCAGTCATGGGCAGTAGACTCTACTATATATATTTCTGATACTTCTAAACTTCTTGATCGTTTTCTGAGGCTTCTTCTTTTAGAACTTCCTCATCTATTTCTTCTGACAATTCTGTAACAGGTAATACTTGTTGAGTCACAACACCCATTCCCATCAGGAATAGTCCACCAACGATCATTAAAAAAGTATTTTCTACACCACCAGAAACAGGTAAGGTTGCAGAACTACTTTCTGTAGCTCCACCAACACCAGTATCTGTAGTAGTCGTCGTGGTTGTTGTAGTAGTTGTTTCAGAGGTTCCTGAATCTATTAACAAAATATAATCTAGTGTTTCTAGATTGGAAGCAATCTTCAGAGTATGTGCTGCATCAGCCAATTCACTGATAGGAGTATAGGTCCAGTCTCCATCAACATCTGCCAAAACAGCAACTGTCAGATCATCAATAGTAATATCAACTGTAGCATCTGGAGAAGCTTTACCTACCAAAGTAGGAGTAGAGTCTGTAGTGCTGATACTAATCAAAGCACCAACAGTCGTTCCTCCTGCGCTAATAAGCTCTAGAGTTGCGGCGAGAACATAGCTATTTGTCATCAACAAAAAAGCCAAAAATACCATTGCTATCTTAATAATTTTATTCATATTTATGTATTTTTCTCTTAAATTTCAAAAAGAGTACTAAGGATCTAATATACCTCATAACAAACCCTCAAAACAACCGATCAATATATATCAAAAAAATAATTAGCCAAAATTATAAAAAATAGAATGATCTAACCCTTAATTCTATCCCTACCTAATAAACCAGTCTGAGCACCAAAATATCTAATTACAGATCCTGCATTTCTAACTCCCCACTCGACTGATGTTTTGGGAGGTAAGTTCAAATATTGACCAGCTACATAACCTGTTGCAAAGGCATCACCAGCACCAGTATCATCAACAGATTTTGATTTAGCTCCAAAAAACTTCAAAGATTTTTCTCCATGAATATATACCTCACCACCTTCAGCACCTTTTGTAACAACTATTTGAGGAATTTCTTTGATTAATTGCTTTTGCTGCTTTCTAACCAACTCCCACTCTTTTGCATTCAGAAACAGAATCAAACAAGGAATCTCCTCAATATTTATTTTTCCATCAGCTAGCAAGGCTAATTCTTTACTACCAGGATTCCAAGAAAGCTTTAATTCTGGGTTTACTTTGACAAGTTCAAAAATACGCTTTAATGTTTCTAGACGACCAGAAATACTAGATAAATGAACCCAACGAGCCTTGGTTAATCTATATGGCGAGATATCAAATGAATCTAGCATAGAAGCAGCACCTCGATGAACCATGACTGTTCTTCTACCATTGCCAGAAACCAAGATCACAGAACCACCTGTAATCTCTCGTTTCTCTTTGATAATAAGACTGGTATCTACTCTATTTTTTTGTAAATTTCTGAAAATAACATTAGCAAAATCATCTTTACCGGTCTCACTAATTACAGCAGCATCAAAACCCAATCTAGTGAAACCTGTAGCTGTGTTAGCTCCTCCTCCGCCAATTCTAACCACAAAACTCTCGATATCTACTTTATCTCCCTGCAAAACAAAACGATTTTCTCCATCCAAATCATCCACTTTGAACTTATCAGAATGAATAAACATATCAACTAAAGAAGAACCGATAGAAATAAAATCATGCATACTAAAAGTGTACTCTGTTTATGATCTGCTAGGCAACCGACAACGATTGGCGAGATCTGATTCAAACTCATTCAAAGCTCTAATTAACTCTTCTTCATCTCTAGCTATTTTATAAACCAAATGTTCTTTTTCACCAATAAAAAAGTTTTCTCCAATTACTCTCATTACTTCATGCCAAAAATCTCCATATAAAATCATTGGCTTATGATTTCCATAATACAAATGACCCAGCAACCAAGCTGTAGCCCATTCACTAAGAGTACCTGTCCCACCTCGGACACAAATAAAAGCATCTGACTGATCCATAAGCCCAAACATTCTTTCTATATAGTTTGTAGCTTTTATTTCTTTATCTACGTGATTCTGATCATCTGCACCTTCAAACTCTGGCATATCTGTAGGATTAAGTGTGACCGCAACTGTCTCTCCTCCAACAGATTGAGCTCCCTGAGTAGCTGCTAGCATTGTTCCTGGACCACCACCATCTACCACAGTTTTACCCTGATAAGCTAAAAAACGAGCAATCTTAAAAGTTTCTTGAAAAAGTGGATGTTTCTCATCTACATCCGCACTACCAAAAACAGCAATTCTTTGGATAGTACAAGTTTTTTTTACCTCAGGAACAATAATATTAGTCTTTATCATAGAACTATACTAACAAATTTTGCTAACCTCACCTATTAGTAAAGTTAAAAACTATATTTCAGCAAGTTTCTGATACTGCTCACAAAAATCTTCGGATTTCCATAACAAACTACCAACAACCAGAGAAGTAACACCTAATAGATCAAGTTTTTCTGCATGCTCTTCTATTACTCCACCATCAAAAGTAATTTCCATGGTATCTGCCGATAAATCCTGATCATTTTTAACTAAATCTGCCTCTACAAATAATTTAATCTTTTCAAATACCTGTGGTATTAATTTCTGACCCTGGAACCCAGCTTCTATTCCCATAAACTGTAAAATGCTAATCTCACTCAAAATATCTTCATCTAGAGAATCTACTGGAGTATAAATATCTAGAGATAACCCCACCTTATAACCCATCTTTTTTACATCTTCTACAAAATCTTTTTGATAAGTCATTTTTTCTATTTGAGCAATAATCGTTCTAATAGGTAAATTATTTTCCAAGTTTTCTATTTCTGAAATCATATCCATTGGCTCATCTACCATAAGATGTAAATCTATTTGCAAATCTCCAAAATCGACCTCCAACAAACTTTGTGGAGAAACAGTGATGTTATCTGCAAAAAATCCATCAATAATATCAATCTGTAAAATTTCTACAGAAGAGCAAGATTTTGCCAGATCTACTTGTTTTTGAATCTCTTCTATAGAATCGCTTAAAATAGCTGGATATATTTTCATTTTTTCCTTGTGCCCTTTAGGGTATTTCTTAAATTATTTTCTTTTTTCATAATCATGTATCTGGTTGATACGACGTTGATGACGAGATTCTTTAGAAAAATCTGTCTCTAAAAACTCTACTACTACTTTTTTTGCTTTTTCTTCTGAAGATACAAAATCTGCACCTACAACTAATATCTGAGCATCATTGTCTTTTCTAGCGTGAGCTGCTGATTCTTCATCTATAGCAGAAACTGCTCTGATACCAACTACTTTATTAGCTGCTATCGCTACTCCACCTCCAGAACGACATAATAAAATACCAAAAGAACCTTGATTGTTTTTTACTTTTTCTGCAACAGTAAAGCTTATTTCTGGATAATCATCCCCAGGATCCAAGAAAAGAGCTCCGCAGTCTTCAACTTCATAATCTAGTTTTTCCAAAAAAGGGATTAGGATATTCTTAAGAACAAAACCACCATGATCTGCACCAATAAATATTTTTTTCATTAAAGCTCCTTAAATTGTTTTTTAAGTTTATCTTTATAAAGAATGTACCTTTTTTAGGATACTTTTCCCATAGTTATTTTAATATTCAAAAAAATTTATAAACCTAACTCTAATCTAACTTCCTCTGACATCATATCTGGTAACCAAGGAGGATCAAAAGTTAGAACAATCTCTACATCTTGTTCTACATCATCCACAAGACCAAACATACTTTGTCTAACCATATCATCAATGACTGGAGCTAAAGGACAACCAGGAGTAGTTAATGTCATAGTTATTTTTACAGTAGTAGATGTTGGTAACTCTACTTTATAAATAAGACCCAAGCTAACAATATCTACCATCAGCTCTGGATCTATAACCTTAGACAAAGCTTGATAAGCTTTTTTTTCTGTAATATCTATTTTACTCATTATTAATCTTAATTTTTGTATTTCTAGATTTAGACTTCAAGAAACATATTATACCTGGAGATCTATAAAAAGTTTGTTGGTCATCATACAAAATATATGCCCAACAAAAAACCCTCCCTCGTCGAGATAAATCCCAACGAGGAAGGGCTCATTTACGTATTTAAAACCGAGCTAATTAAGCGCTCTTCTTCAAAACTGGCATTCCAGTTCTTTTGGTTTCCATTACTTCAAAACCTTCAGGAACGGCATCTAAAGAACCGTCTCTAACATCACGAGCAAAGAAATAAATTCTTTGAACTCTACCATTTTTCAAGGTTACCTCACGTGTGTGAAGGTAATAGGTTTGACCCTTGGAATTTGTGTAACCGTAGGCATCTGCCATAGTGGTGTTCCTTTTTTCTGACCCGAGTACTCTCGAGGTCTTTACTACTTATTAAAGCCTAACATACTTGGCGTCTTAATCAAGACGCAGTTCTATTTATTCTTCTTCTCTGATCATCCCTTTTAGAAGAATTTCCTCTAGTTGATCATCACTTTCCATTTCTTTACTAACAATAACTTCGAATGGAAGTGTGTCTGCATTTATAGCAGCAGATCCCATATATCCACCTTTACCATACTCCAAAATCATTGCTTTTCTTTTACCATCACTATCTACATCTTTAAGCCAAACTTGGTAATGACCTGCTGTTAATTCTGGTAAAACAGCTGAAACACTGAATAAAACTTTACCATCTTTAACTTCATATCGAATTTCTCCAAGATTTGTTTCTTCACCCTCTAAAGTCTCTGTTTTGTAATCTTTTGTACCTTTCAAAAAGCCGTTTGCTTCTTGAGGATCTAAGTTTTCAATTTCTACACCATCACTTAGTAAAGAAGTAAGTCCTTCTCTCTGAGTACGTAGATTGTACCAACGGAATAAAAGAAAAAGTACAAATAAGAAAGCAATCGCAGGAAATATATATGGGTAAAGTTTTTTCATTTTCATAATGGCCCCTCCAAGGCATTAATGTTTGTTAATACTCAACGAACAAAAAACTTGTTAGCTGAGGGGGCAGTAGTTGTTTTAATGCATCACTGCACAAAACTAATGATTATGTATCACTTCTGTGTATTCTGAACTAGAAATAGAAAGAGTCAAGATCGTTTATTTTAGAATTATGGGATAGATATAAATATAAAAATTTAATATAACCTAGAAAAACCTATTATAGCTGGAGATTGAATGGCTATTAGAGCGTCTCTAAAAGATGACATTTTTTCATCAAAAATAGTCTCTGCTGCTTCTAGATTACATGGAGTTAAAACTTGAATTTCCTCAAGGACATATTCTTTTTTTTCTTTTAGACGTTGTGTGACTATTTTTGCTGAAATATCTTGACCAAATTCTGGAGCTTCATGAAAACTAGGACGACTTATTTGTTGGGATTCAAAATACTCTCCCACTATTTTAGTTATTCTCTCTTCAGCAGCTACTCTTTTAATCTCAAGCTTTCTCCTTTTAGAAATAGCTTCTTCTGGAATTGGTTTTAAAGTATCTAACATAATATTATTTATTATATCAAAATAAATCATTTAACACAAAAATCCTTCTAGTAGAAATATATCTTTCAAAAAATGTTAGTATTTTAATCAATGATAAAAATCAACTCTTTAAATTTTAAAAATTTAAAAAAAATTACTAAAAAAATAGATTTTACAAAAATAATGCTTGCGTTCATTATTCTAACCGGACTCTGGCTCCGCTTAAAGAACATCGATAATATGGTTTGGGAGCAAAGTGGCTATGATGAACACAGAGATATGCTTGTGGCAGAACATATTTTAAATAATAAGGAACATGTCATCAGAGGACCTCTTGCAGCAGGAGGATTCAACTGGCTAAAAAACTCACCAATATATTTTTATCTTGTTACTGCTTTATGGTCTGTAACAAGAACACCTCCTCTATTTTTAAAACTTTGGGCTGTATTACTAGGATTAATGCCTCTGCTTGCCTATAAAATAAGTACTAGTCTGAAAAATAAAAAACTAGGTCTGATTACAGCTGCCTTATTTGCCTTCAATGGAGAGTTAATTTATGAAAGCAGACAGCTTCTACAACCATTTTTACTACCAGTTTTTTCTCTTCTATTTGTCTGGATGTTAATTAAATTCAAAATTAAAAAACATTATTCATATCTATCTTGGGCTATTGCTTTTTTACTGTTACCTCTTCATTTTCATTATGGTATCTTTCTTACTTTACCGATAGGCCTCTTTTTAATTATTTATTACTGGGCAGAATTAATATCTGAAGATTTTTCTTGGAAAAATGTGCTTTTACCTGGCTTTACTATGATTGTTTTTGGATTATTATGGATCTTTCTTACTTATAGAACTCATTTATTTGATCAATTTTTCTTTTTTGTTCTAAATTTTAGTGATCACAACAAAGATTTTTTAACACAAACAAATAATATTCTTCAAGCAACCATAACTATGATCTGGAGAGGACAAAACTCTAATAAAACTTTATTAATAACTATGTTTCTAACTTTCATAGCATTTATAAAAACAAAAAATAATAAAAAAAATTGGTTCAAAACAAGCCCTGTCTTTTTATTATCACTATCTGTTTTGTTTATGACTATCTCTAATGGTTTTGTAGCAGATACTTATCTATTAGCTTTATTACCGTTCTTCTTGATAATACTTGCTATCGGCATATACGAATTATTTTCTATCAATCATTTACTTGGATTTTTATTTCTCTGTATAGTTTTATTCCAGCAATATCTTTATTCACTAAAAGAAGTAACTTACTACATCCCAAAAGAATCTTTTTATGAACAAAACTTCAAAATATCACAAGTTATTTTCACAGACTACTTTTCAAGTAACAAAGTAAATAAAGAACCAAACTTTGCTTTGGCTTTACTCACTACTAGTGGAACTTTGCCTTTTGATGGCTGGGGTACTAGTGGTTTTTGGTTTAATTTGGAAAAACTCACAAACAAAAAATTAGTAAAAAATACTGATTATGGAGTTAATAGCAAACCTCTAGTAAAAAATGCAGATATTATTTATCTTATTTGTGATCACCGTACAAAAAAGAAACTAGTAAAAACAGAGTGTCTAGATCGTTTTATTGATGCTAGAGACTACCTAGATCCCAATTATCAAAAAATATTTAGTTCTGATACTTATACAGTGTGGAAATTTAAAATAGATGGTGATAAAGAAAAACCAAGATCTAGCCACCTATATAATCATGTCTATAAAGAACTAATGAATTAAATTATTTTTTAAAACTAATCAAACTTCTCGTAATGAATAGCTTCTTGCTGTACACCTCTTTTTAGAAGAACTTTTTGAACATCGGCAATCATTTGCTTCGCTCCACAAAGGTAAAAACCCGCATTTTCTGGAAGATCATGAATACCTACACAATCAGTTACATGACCCCTACATAAAGGCCATTCTTGTTGTGCCTTGGAAAGCACTGGGTGAAACTGAAATCGAGGAAAATCTTGAGCTAGTTCTTGAAATTCATCTTGCCAAATCATATCTTCTGCATGACGTAGACCCCAATATAAAGTAATATTTCTAGTATCTTTAGTGGATGACTCTGAGTTATTTTGCAATAAATCCAAAATCATACTATGAAAAGGAGCAACTCCAGACCCGGTAGCAATAAAAACTATGCTGTCTTCTTTTGGCTCATCTTGTAAAACAAAATTACCCAAAGGACCCAAAACTTTTACCTCTTGGCCAAATTCTAGATTCTTAAAGAACTGAACCCCTAAACCATCTGGAGTAATATCTAGAGTAATCTTAAATCCATGTGCTAATTTTGGAGAACTAGAAATAGAATAAGAACGTCTTTCTTCTTTCTCAGAAACAATAAAAGAAACATATTGACCAGCTATAAACTCTATTTTATTGGGCTCAACAAGTTCAAAATGGAACTCAATAAATTTGTCATTGAGAACCTCTTTCTCAGAAAGTTTTACTGTGTACATTTGTGGGGGGGGAAATTTTTGCATAAATTAATTATTCTTATATTTGACTAACTACTAAAAAATCTTCTTTGCCTTGTCACCACCATACCAGATTCCCAGGGCAAGTTTAATAATACCGTGATACTCCTCTGTTCTATCTATAAAACCATCAGTAAGAATACCAATAAGTCCTTGTTCTTGTTTGATCTTATTCATGTCTTTCTCACCAATAATATGCGCTACAGCATGCCCCATCTCTATTTTTTGTCTAATTTTATTTGCGACAGAGTTTGGAACCTGGAAACGAGCCCCTGCAGATAAGGCTAGGTTTCCCTTTTGATCAATTACAGCAGCCCAAACAGTAGACCACATTTCTTTTCCAAGATCCACTATTCCACCTTCCATACCAACACCCAAAATATAATCATTATTTTCTATATTTTCATCTGTTGAGTTTTTCTTATACTGAAAAAGACCTTTTTCCAAAGCAGCTTTGGCTCTATTGATAGCTCCTTGCTTTGTTTCTTCATCACTTTTGGGCTGATCTGATACACCACTTTCTACCTCAAAACCCCTAGCAACAACATCAGGCCATGTTTCGATAGCTGCAGCGAGAACTGCATTTACTTTTACTGGATTTGCTGAACCGACAAATATTTTCATTAATTATATTTTCTGATTTATGTCCCAACCCCTAACGGGGTTATCTCATACTAATCTGACTTTTTATTTTCTTTAAATACTTTCTGTACTGCCTTCAGCCCCATCATAAAACATTTTTCTCTTCCTGCAGTAATTTCTTCCATCCCAAAAAAAGGTAGTAAATCCTCCTTACCCCAATTTTTAACTTCTGCCACTTTAGCCCCTTTTAATTTTACAGAAAGTAAACTCATACTAGTCTGACTAACAGAGCAACCATTACCCATCCACTTTACATTTTCTATAGATTTTTTATCTTCAGAAAGCTTGATACTAATAGTTATTTCATCACCACAAGAAGCATTAGTCTCTTTATGATCAAAATCTGCACTAGTAATTTTTCCTTGGTTTTGAGGTTCACGAAATTCTGCAATCAAAGCAGCCTGATAAAAATCACTCATTTTTACTTTCCAAAAATCTTCAATACTCTATCAAATGCTCTGACCAAAGCATCAATATCTTCTTTGGTGTTATAAACATTAAAACTTGCTCTAGTAGTAGCTTGCCATCCACAAGCAATATGCAAAGGCATAGTACAATGATGTCCAGATCTAACAGCTACCCCTTCGCTATCCAAAATCTGTGCCAGATCATGAGCGTGAACTTCATTGTGAATAAAAGATACTGAACCTAGTCTATTAGGTTGCCCTTGACCATCCTTTTCTGGTTTCAAGCCTACAACCATCAAACCATCTACCTTAGAAAGTTTTTCATAAGCATATTTCACCAGTGAAAAATCATGCTCCATCACTTCCTTCATTCCCAAGTCACTAAGATATTCACAAGCAACTGCTAATCCTTTTGCAGAGGCAACATCTGGAGTTCCTGCTGTAAATAAATCTGATAAATCTTCCGCATAACTTGCATCTAGTTTATGAACTTGATTGATCATCCCACCTCCAAATAACCAAGGTTTCATTTCTCCATCTTGGAGAAGAGATTTTTTAACCAATAATCCAGCTGCACCCATAGGAGCAAGCATTTTATGACCACCAAATGCCAAAAAATCTACCTT
>Ga0008651_10000645_pt1 | contig 21129 bp, 13 predicted proteins | sample SaaInlV_200m_DNA_6_FD_59173 | JGI IMG/M metagenome (GOLD analysis project Ga0008651, IMG submission 59173) | Marine microbial communities from expanding oxygen minimum zones in the Saanich Inlet - SI037_S2LV_200m_DNA | ecosystem: Environmental > Aquatic > Marine > Intertidal zone ...
ATGATGCCAAATAAAAAGGCGTTGAGATACGCCTTAAGTATTATAAAAAAAATGAACATAGAGTGTATTGCTCCTCAGCACGGAAGTATTCTGAATAGAGAAAAAGATATTTCATTTGTCATTCATAAATTAGAGACCCTTGAAGGTGTAGGAATCGATGGGATTTTATGATTTCTCCGTTTCCGGTGATAAGCAGTAATGTATAATTTCATGTCAACTTTCTTTTTAATCATATTGATTAATATTTGAGGAGACTAAAATGATCGATTTCTTTCAACAATTCAATCCGGTTACACAGGCTTTTATTGCAACACTTTTTACCTGGGGTGTAACCGCTGCAGGCGCGGCCCTTGTTTTTTTTTCGAAGGCATTAAATCAGAAGTTAATGGATTCAATGCTCGGCTTTGCTGCCGGTGTAATGATTGCCGCAAGCTTCTGGTCTCTTCTTGCGCCGGGTATAGAGATGGCGGAACATTTAGGACATATTCCCTGGCTGACCGCAGTCATAGGTTTTATGGGCGGTGGAATTTTCATGAGACTCACTGACAAATTCCTGCCGCACCTTCATCCCGGCCTAAGTGTTGATAAAAGTGAAGGTGTAAAGACCTCATGGCAGAGAAGCACCCTCCTGGTACTTGCAATAACTCTTCACAATATACCTGAGGGTTTAGCTGTGGGAGTTGCATTCGGTGCTGCTGCAGCAAATCTTCCTGCTGCTACTATCGGAGGAGCAATCGCCCTGGCAATAGGCATCGGGATTCAAAATTTTCCTGAAGGTACGGCCGTATCAATGCCTTTGAGAAGGGAGGGGATGAGTAAGGGAAAAAGTTTTTTTATGGGGCAGGCCTCCGGTATGGTGGAACCGGTTGCAGGGGTTATAGGAGCACTATTTGTCCTGAAAATGCAAAACATTTTACCATACGCGCTCTGTTTTGCTGCAGGTGCCATGATTTTTGTTGTAGTAGAAGAACTAATCCCGGAATCCCAAAGAAAACATGAAACAGTTGATTTAGTGACAATGGCAACAATGATAGGCTTTTCGGTGATGATGATGCTTGATGTTGGTTTGGGGTGATGGCGTCGTAAAAAGTCCAATACCTGCGTTGCGCTACATCCCTCGTCACTGCGGCGTACGATAAGTACGCCTCATTCCTCGGGATTTGCGATGCCTTGATCTTGAACTTTTTCCTTTGCCATCGGTTATACAGCAACTGTACAAAAAATCTAATTTTGTATTTCATACCTTTTGAATTACCTGGTGATTCACCTGTCAAAGTCTTGTTCTGAAAATTGATATAAAGTATTCTTATAATTTTTCTTTAATAATCTAATAACTATACTACTATAACCCCCCTATAAAAATAAAAACGGCTTTGGAAAATATTTGTTGACAAAGTTGTTCATCTTTCATAGTTGACTTAAGGGTCAAGTTTATGTTATAAGAATCTCATTTCTTCAATAATTGTAAAAAAGGCTGTTAAATATATAGTTTATAAAACACCTTTATCGATTCTTATTAAAGAACATGAAGAAATAAAAAAGATAAATAAAATTATTCAAAGCTTTAATTAATTAATTATATGAAAAGGAGAACAGCGTGAAAATTCTTGCCATAAATTCAAGTCCAAGAAAAAATCGAGTAAGTTATACCGAAATGGTAATGAATCTTACAATTAAAGGCCTGCGTGAGGGAGGTGCTGAAGTCGATGTCGTCCATCTGCGGGACAAGAAAGTTAAAGATTGTATAGGCTGTTTCAGCTGCTGGACCAAAACTCCGGGTGTATGTTCATTAAAAGATGATATGTCTAAAGAAATATACCCCAAATGGGTAGCGGCGGATCTGGTCATTTATGCCACACCGCTTTACCATTTTTTAATGACTGCATCCATGAAGAGGGTAATTGAGCGTACTCTTCCGGTAGCAACACCTACTGTTGCAGCACAAGATGGCAAGTCCTATCATCCGCTTCGTCATGAACACCCTTCGTTAATGTTTATTTCCGTTGCAGGGTTTCCTGATATGTGGGTTTTTAATGAGCTTTCAAACTATGGGAAAAACACATTCGGAGATACATATGCAGGAGAAATTTTTATGGTATCGCCTACTGCTACCCAATATCCTATTTTTAAGGATAAGACTGCTGAAATATTTGAAGCAATTATACAGGGTGGACGGGAACTTGCTGAATCCAAGAAAATAACTCCTGAAACCATGGAAAGTATTCATCAGCTGATTGGACCTCAGGAATTAGTTTCTTCAATGTTTAACCTGTTATCCAGCTCATGTATTGCAGAAGGGGTTATTCCTTATGAAATGGATAAAAAGGGTATCATCCCCAGGGCAAGAGACATTGAGGAATTCCTGGTTTTTATGCAGACAAAGTTTGAACCTGATGCTTTTAAAGAGGCAAAAACACTTCAATTTTCCTTTACAGGAGAACATAACGGTTCATGTCACCTTACAATAAAAGACCGAAAGGTTACGGTTGGTATGGGTGATGCGGAAAGTCCTGATTTCTCACTTGAATCACCTTTTGATCTCTGGATGGATGTAATGACCAAAAAAGCTGACGGAGTTGAAATGATTAAAGGCGGTAAGTGTACCCTCAAAGGGGATGAGTCGGAATTTATTGATATTATGGAAAAGGTTTTTAACTGGAAAAAGGCAATTATTTCCCAGATTCAACCTGAAGGTCTTGTATAAACCCCATGTAATCCGGGAGCTGTTAATTTTTGAAAGAAAAGCTGTAATCTTTTATTGTTTTTTTCATAGGAGGAATTATGGAAGTTCAAGAAGCAGTTCAAAAAAGGCGCAGTATCAGGCATTTTCTGGACAAACCGGTACCCGAGGAAGATGTTAATAAGATAATCTCTGATGCGATATGGGCACCTTCGTGGGGCAATAGCCAGCCCTGGGAGATAATTGCCGTAACAGGGTCTCCTCTTGATCAGTTCAAAAAGGAAAATAAGGAGACTATCATGAAAGGTGAACCGCCAAATGCTGATATAACGTTTCCTGCCGAATGGCCTGAAAAATTCCAGGAAAGGTTAAATGGCATTGAAAGGAGTCTTTTTGACGCCTTATCAATTGATGCCGAGGATTTTGAAGGCGGCCTTAATTATTACGGTGATATGTTTTCTATTTTTGATGCGCCGGTCTTTCTTATTATAACTGTAGATAAAAAAATTTCCCTTGAATACGCCATGATTGATATGGGGTCTATAATGCAGAACATTTGCCTTCTTGCCCATGACAGAGGACTTGGGACATGTCTTCTTGCGGCATCCATATCTTATCCTAAGATTTCCAGGAAACTGTTTTCTATTCCGGATACAAAAAATATTGTTTGTGGTATAGCTCTTGGATGGCCTGATTCCCAAGCCCCTGAAAATAATTTTGAGCGTTCCAGAGAAGGGGTGAATGAATTCCTCAGGTGGGTTCGGTAAACTATTTGTCCGGGAACGAAAAAGAGTTCCACCAATATTGATAATTTGTTTTTTTACATATTTTTCCTTGTATCAGGGGGTTAATATTTTAATATTAACTCCCTGATGTATTTTGAATATGAGTATAAAATCTTCGAAATATTTGTCAGGCTTATTTCATTCACAATCAATGCTTTCATACTGATTTTAGGCTTTTTTACCCTTGACATTTAATAAAACAAATATATAATAATTCCATCATATGTTGGAAGCTGGTGTTGGGGTAGTTCTGATGGAGCTAAAAAGCTTATAGAATCATAAAATGTGGCCCTATAAAACGGTCATTTTATTTAAGCTCAAGGAAATTGAACTTCAAACCTGAAGCAGACACATGGCACCGTATCTCAGTCGTACAGTGCTATTAAGTAAAAAGGACTTTATTTAAAGGTATCGAAACTAGATAAGGAGTGTTTTATTTATGGCTTCACCACTAGAAAAGGCCCGAAAAAATCCTGATTCGATGAAAGCGAAAATACTCACCACAGCACGTAATCTTTTTGGTGAATATGGATATCACGGTACAACTACCAGAATGATAGCTCAAAAGGTTGGAATTGATATATCAACACTTTATTATCATTGGGGAGAAAAAAAAGATCTATATGATGCTGTGATGGCAGATCTTAACCATGAATTGAGGCAAAAAATAGATGAAGTCCAGAATATGTCTATTGAGGGAGAATCTCCGACAAATCGTCTTGAGCTGGCCATAGATGTCATGAGTGACTTTTTATTTTCCCAGCCGGATTCTTCCAACCTTATTCTTCATGGCTACTTCAGCAGGACCAGGGATTCAGGGCCTGATGATGAAACTCCTGAATATATATCCCATATCGCTTATGCCATGGGGCTTGCAATGGATAAATCAAGTGTTTCTGTAGAAGCAAAAGCTCTTGTTATGGCTGTATGCAACTCAATTTTTACCTTTGTATCAGGTGAAAACTTCATAAAGCCTATGCTAGAAGTAGATGCCGAACAATACAGAAAGGTTGTGAAAGATACGCTAAAGTTCATAATTATTCCGGCTGTGACAAGAGCCAAGATAAAAAAAGAAGACAAGAATTAATGATTATGCAGAACCCATTGTAAGTTTGGGGCCTGTATCATTTTAGATTTATAATAAGCATAATTAAACTAAGCAATGATAGAAATTTTATTTTTAAGGAGGTAAAAATGGCATTAAATCTTGATGTAATCGGGAAACCTCTGCCACCAGTTACTTATAGTTACGCATGGAAGGATGTTGTACTCTATGCTCTGGGTGTTGGCGCCGGTTTTTCCGATTTGGACTATTGCTATGAAAAACAGCTGAAAGTTATACCGAGTTTTTCCATAGCAACACTTTTTGAATTTCTTGCCCCGGTTGCCATGGAATCAGGTATAAACCTGGGGGGTATGCTCCATGGCGAGCAGGAACTGATTTTCCATAATCCTATTCCAATCGAAGGAACTCTCAAAAGTGAAGGCAAGATCACTAATATTTATGATAAAGGTGAGGGAAAAGGCGCGCTGATTGTTGCTGAAAGTGAAACATATCATGAAGACGGCCAGAAACTTTTTACAAGTATCATTACCCTTTTTGGTAGACTTGATGGCGGCTTTGGTGGTGAGAATGCTCCGAAAAATGATGTTGAATTTCCGGACAGAGACCCTGACTTCGTAATTGAAGCAGCTCCAACCGAAGACCAGCCCCTCCTCTACAGACTTACCGGTGATATATTTGATCTTCATGTAAATCCTGAATTTGCAAAAATGTCCGGTTTTGAAAAACCGATTATGCACGGACTTTGTACTCACGGGTTTGTGTGCCGTGGCCTTATCGAAGCTCTTATTCCGGGCGAACCGGAAAAAGCAAGACGAATGGCATGCCGTTTTTCCAAAACTTTATATCCGGGAGATCCGATTAAAACCCTTATCTGGAAAACAGAAGACGGATCTGCTGTCTGGAGAACAATAAATGCAAAAACAGATGAGCTGATTATTGATAACGGGATTTTTGAATATGGTGATATTCCAAAGGATGAAGTCCGTTTTGACGATAGGGTTGCAATAGTAACCGGTGCAGGTGCAGGTCTCGGTCGTGCATATGCAGTTGAACTTGCAAAACGCGGCGCAAAGGTTGTTGTAAATGATCTTGGAGGCTCACGTGATGGTTCAGGAGACGGTGCTGCAACTCCTGCCGATGAAGTTGTTAAAGAGATCAAGGACATGGGCGGAGAAGCTGTTGCAAATTATGATAATGTTGCAACTCCTGATGGCGGTGAGAATGTTGTTAAGACAGCTATTGATGCATTCGGAACTGTTGATATACTTATCAACAATGCAGGTATTCTCAGAGATAAAAGTATGGTTAAAATGGAACCTGAAAACTGGAATGCAGTAATGAATGTCCATTTAAACGGTTCTTATCATGTTACACAACCTGCTTTCAAAGTAATGAGGGAAAAAGGATACGGTCGTATTATCATGACAACCTCTGCTGCCGGAATGTATGGTAACTTCGGACAGACTAACTACGGAGCGGCAAAATTAGCGCTTGTGGGCTTCATGAATACCCTTAAGCTTGAAGGCCAGAAAAGTAATATAAAAGTGAATACAATCGCACCCATAGCAGCTTCAAGGCTTACCGAAGATGTTTTACCTGCAGAAATGCTGGAAAAATCAAAGCCTGAAATGGTTGTGCCGATGACCTTATATCTCTGTTCTGAAAGATGTCCGGTTTCAGGCAATATATATAATGCAGGAATGGGCGGATATAGTAGAACCGCGATGATGACAGGCCCTGGTGCCGTACTTGGTGCGGAAGGTGAGATGGTTTCTCTGGAACAGGTTCGTGACGGTATGGGGAAAATCGCTTCAATGAAAGATGCCAAAGTATTTGGTCAGCTTAATGATATGATGGGTGACCTTATGATGGCCTTCTCTGCTCCCGCAGAGGATACAGCAGGCGGCAGCGGATCAGGATTTGCATCAGCCACTGAAATATTCGAAGCAATGGCCGGCGGTTTCAAAGCAGATGCTGCTGATGGAGTTGATCTTGTAATGCAATACAATATTTCCGGTGGTAGTGGTGGAGAAGCTTATTTCGTAATCAAGGATAATAAATGCAGCCTGGAAGCAGGATCTCATGATAAACCTACATTTACAATGATTACGGATGACAAGACTTTCATAGATATGATGAACGGAACTCTTCCACCCATGCAGGCTTTCTCGACGGGCAAGCTTTCAATAGAAGGCGATATGATGAAATCACAGCTTGTAGAGGAACTCTTTGAGTTTTAGGTGATTTATATTGATAATTCAAGGTTCGGGGAATAGTTGATTGATATTTACCCGAGATCTTTAATTTGAATAAGATAGGAGACCAAAAATGATTGGTATTACTTCATACGGAGCATACATTCCGCGTTTAAGATTAAACCGGATGTCCATTGTACAGAGCATGGGCTGGTTTTTACCTGGGCTGATGACAGTGGCTCAAGGTGAGCGGTCCATGTGCTATCATGATGAGGACGCGATAACGATGGCTTTTGAAGCTGCTCGTAACTGCCTCACAGGAAAAGACAAACAGGAAATTGATGCTGTATATCTTGCGTCTACAACACTTCCTTATGTTGAAAGACAAAATGCAGGAATTATAAGTACAGCTCTTAATCTGAAAGATAATTTAGTAACTTCCGACTTTACCTCCGCACAGAAAGCATCAACAACAGCTTTAATTTCGGCTCTTGATGCAGTAAAAGGCGGTGATAAAAAAGTCGTTCTTGTCACATCAGGTGATAAACGCAAGACTAAAGTGGCAAGTTTTTATGAAATGTGGTACGGCGACGGTGCTGCAGCCGTTACTGTCGGGGACGAAGACGTAATAGCCGAATATAAAGGATCCTATTCTGTGGCATACGACTTTGTCAGCCAGTATCGTGGTGCGGGAAAAGAAACTGATTACCAGTGGGAAGAGCGCTGGATAAGAGATGAAGGTTACACAAAAATTATACCTGAGGCCGTAAACGGACTTATGTCAAAACTTGGCATTTCTATGGATGATGTGGACAAGGTTGTATTCCCATGTTTCATCAAAAGTGCCCATAAAGGTACAGCAAAAATTCTGGGTATAGCCCCGGAAAAGCTTGTTGACAGTCTGCAGGATGTATGTGGCGAAACCGGTACTGCCCATCCGCTTCTGATGCTTGCATCGGTTTTGGATGATGCACAGCCCGGTGAAAAAATTATCGTTGCAGGATATGGTCAGGGTTGTGATGCTCTTTTATTTGAAGTAACGGAAAACATAACTAAACTGGCCGACAGGGACCGATTCAAAAATACTCTGGAATACAAAGAAACCACAGACAATTATATGAAATTCCTGGCTTTCAGAGGTATTATTGAGCCGGAATTCGGTATCAGAAACGAAGCAAATACAAAGGTTGCCATGACAGCCCTGTGGCGTAATCGTAAAACAGTTCTGGGTCTTGTTGGCGGTAAATGTACCGAGTGTGACTATCCGCAATATCCTAAAACAGATATGTGTGTTAACCCGAATTGTAATGCTACAAGAACTCAGGAAGAATATGAATTTGCCGAAGTTCCCGCAAAGGTTCTGTCTTTTACAGGAGACATGCTTGCTATCTCAATAGATCCGCCGCACAAATACGGAATGATCGGTTATGAAGGCGGCGGACGTCATTTTATTGAAATTACCGACTGCAACCTCGATGATGTTCAGGTAGGACTCTCTGTTAAAATGGTATTCAGGATGAAACTGGATGACAAGGGTCGAGGATATACAGGCTACACATGGAAAGCAATACCAGCTCCTGGCGCTATTGAAGAAATGTCAAAAACTCGTTTTGACGGTCGTGTGGCGATAATTACCGGCGCAGGCGGCGGTCTCGGAAAAGCATATGCGCTTCTACTAGGACAGCTTGGGGCCAAGGTCGTTGTTAATGATCTTGGCGGTGCTCGTGATGGATCAGGTGGTGGCGGCAAAGGTCCTGCGGATCTGGTAGTTGATGAGATAAAGGCATCAGGCGGAGAAGCGGTTGCTAATTATGATAATGTTGCAACACCTGAAGGCGGCGAAAATATAGTTAAGACTGCACTGGACGCTTTCGGCAGGGTTGACATTCTGATAAACAATGCAGGAATCCTTCGTGATAAGAGTTTTGTAAAAATGGAACCTGAAAACTGGCAGTCAGTTTTAGATGTTCATTTAAATGGTGCATACAATGTTACTAAACCTGCATTTGTTGCAATGAGAGAAAATAAATTCGGAAGAATTATAATGACAACTTCCGGCGCAGGCCTTTACGGTAATTTCGGGCAGACAAACTATTCTTCTGCAAAGCTTGGTCTTGCCGGCTTTATGAATTCTCTCAAGATTGAAGGCGCAAAATATAATATCAATGTTAATACTATAGCGCCTCTGGCAGCTTCAAGGCTTACTGAAGATATTATGCCTCCGGACCTTCTTGATAAACTCAAACCCGAGTTTGTATCCCCCATGGCTCTTTACCTGTGCAGTGAAGAAAGTACTGAAACCGGCCAGATTTACAATGTGGGGATGGGATACTTCAGTAAGGCCGCATTGATGCAGGGGCCTGGTATGCTCTTAGGTGATGCCGACAATCCTGCTACACTTGAAGATATACATTCGAACTGGGAAAAGATTAACTCCATTGAAGGTGCTAAAGAAATGGGCGACGTTAATGCCGGCATGTTTGCACTTCTAACTCCTCCGGCAGAACCTTCAGGTGAAGCTGATGCGGAGGCAGGCGGAGATATAAGCGTTCAGGATATTATGTCCGGAATGATTGACGGTTTCAATCCTGATGCTGCAGCTGGAGTTGATGAAGTATTCCAGTATGAAATTTCCGGAAGTGGCGGTGGAGAATGGCATTACATAGTTAAAGACGGTAAATGCTCCATGGAAACAGGTGTTCATGATAAACCTTCTTGTACCCTCAAAGTTGCAGATGCTGACTTTATCGCGATGAATACCGGGGCGCTTTCTGCAATGGATGCTTTCTCAAGCGGGAAGCTTCAAATGGAAGGCGATATTATGAAATCCCAGCTTATTGAAAAGCTGTTTACAACTTAAATAACAGGAGGTCGAACAATGGCCACAGGAATAAGAGATAAAGTTGCAATTATCGGTATGGGATGTACCCGGTTTGGTGAGCGATGGGACGCAAATGCCGAAACACTTATGGTTGAGGCATTTGAAGAATGTATTGAAGATGCCGGTATAGAGAAAGAAGAAATCGGAGCTGCATGGTTTGGATGCTGCATGGATGAACAGAGTATCGGTAAAGGTGCTTTGGCATTAGCTATGTCTCTCAGGCTTCCGCGAATACCTGTTTCCAGGGTTGAAAATTTTTGTGCAACAGGTACTGAAGCTTTTCGAGGTGCAGTATATGCCGTTGCTTCCGGTGCTTATGATATCTGCCTTGCGCAGGGTGTAGAAAAGCTCAAAGATACCGGTTACGGCGGTCTTCCTGCATTTGATGCAGCAGTCGGGACACTTAATTACCAGATGATGCCTCAGATCACAGCTCCGGGAGGTTTTGCTCAGCTTGCAACCGCCTACAGTGCAAAATATGGTGTTCCCGTAGAAGATATCAAGCGTGCCATGGCACATATTTCATCAAAAAGTCATACTAATGGAGCTTTAAACCCAAAAGCGCATTTACAAAAGCTCATTACTGAAGAACAGGTTATGGCTGCTCCAATTATTGCCAGTCCTCTGGGGCTTTTTGATTGTTGCGGTGTCAGTGACGGCTCAGCATGTGCAATTGTTACAACACCGGAAATAGCAAAAAAGCTTGGAAAGAAAAATATTGTATCTGTAAAAGCACTCCAGCTTGCACTTAGTAACGGTGAGGAGGGAATGTATACTGATTGGGATGGCGACCATTTCATGACAACAGACATTGCAAGTACAAGGGCGTATAAGGAAGCAGGTATAAAAGATCCCAAGAAAGAGTTAAGCATGATAGAATGTCATGACTGTTTTTCCATTACAGAGCTGGTTACAATGGAAGACCTGCATGTTTCCGAAAGAGGAGAAGCATGCAAGGATGTTATGAACGGGAAGTATGACAGGGACGGTGAGATACCCTGCCAGATAGACGGCGGGCTTAAATGTTTTGGCCACCCCGTAGGTGCTTCAGGGCTTCGTATGATCTATGAAATGTATCTGCAGCTTCAGGGCAGAGCTGATAAACGTCAGCTTGATAACCCGACTATAGGTCTTACCCATAACCTTGGAGGTTTTCCACAATCAAACGTATGTGCAATTTCCATCGTTGGTAAGCTTGATGAGTAGGCTGTAATGACTGTATAATAACATTGATGGCGTCGTAAAAAGTCTCCATCTACTGCGTTATCGCGGTTGGCCAGGCGTTCGACATACTACATGTATGCCTTCACGCCTGCCCAACCGCTATGTCTTATATATGAAGATTTTTACTTAGCCATCGGTTATACGTTTTCATGCACTTCGTATATCGAGCTACTTCCCTGTTTTGCTTTTAACAGCAAAACAGGGTTTTTTGTTTTTAACTCCCGTGCTGAAAGGAAGAGATTCCCGATGGAAGGTTTGAAAGATATTTTCCGCTAAAGGGTGTGCAGGAACCCACCTGAAATGAAGCGGGGATTTTCTTATTTATTTTAGTAAATGTATCTTGTGAGCAGGTAAAAAGAAGTTCATAATCCTCGCCGCCTTTAAAAATCAATTCTACAGGCGAAAGGTTATATTTAAGGCAATATGAAGCAAGGTCTTGATTGATAATAAATTTTTCCGGTGAGAATTTTATGGAAACCTCCGAGGCCTTTGCAATATGCTCTGCATCTCCTGCAAGACCGTCGCTTATGTCCATAACGCATAATACGTTGTGTTCGGCAAGTATAAATGCCGCATCAAACCTTGCCTTTGGTGACTTGAATTTATCTATTAAAGTTTTAAATGAAAGGTCATCTCTTAATAAAGAATCAAGGCCGGCATTTGCAAGTCCTAAAGGTCCGGTACTGTATAGACCTTCCCCTTCCAAAGCAAAAGATCGCTGTGGGAAAATACTGTTTCCTTCACCTATTGCAAAAAGGTCTATTGAAAACTTTGCTCCCCTGGAAATGTTCCCGCCCCCGAGAGTGCAGGAATATTCAGCAATAGCCTTTTGTATACCGATATAAAATTTATTAATTGTTTTATCCGACACACTGCCCGGAAGTGTTAGATTAATAAATATACTTATAGGGATTGCATAAGAAGCTGCAAGGTCACTTAATGTGATAACTACAGCTTTATATCCGACTTCTTCAGGGGTTTGCCAGTCGAGACGGAAATGAACACCTTCTTTTTGAGTATCTGTTGTTATCACGGGCTTTGTTAAAGGGGAAAGAAGACACGCATCATCCCCCGGAGGAACTTTCAGAACCGAGCCTGGTTTTAGATTAAAACTTTCCAGAAGTTTTTCAATTAGAGCAAATTCATTATCCCATGGTGATTCTATACGCTGTCGCTTTTTACAATCACAAATTAAGGCAAGCATTGATATTTTTTCTACCGCAGTATTTAAATTAAAAATACTATTGTTTATGGAAATACCTGCTGCAAAGTTTTCAAAGCATACTTTGGCATTTGTTTCATCGATTCCGCCAGTGACAACTACAGGAATCCTGGATTCTGAAGCAATACTTTTCAGCCCGGGAAGGCCGATAGCTTTTTTACCAGAAAAAACCGGACCATACTCAATATAATCATATGTTTGTATATCGGTGCTTTTTAATTCAACAGGATGGGATATTGAAATGCCTGTTATTGATTCATCACCAAGTATGGATCGAATAGTTTCAGGTGAATCTTCACCCCCTTCAATATGAATGCCATCTGCATTAACAGCTTTTGCAAGAAGAATATTGTTATGAATAATAAACGGAATAAAGTTGCATCGGCAGAAATCGCATATCTTTTTTATTTCATTGTAGCAGCCGGCAGCAAGGGAATCGTTTTTATACCTTATAATTGTGGCCCCGCACTGAACGGCAATTTTTACCTGTTCGGAAAGAGAAATTCCGGGGTTTGAATGATCTGCAATAAAACAAAATCTAAGGGCTTTTTTGAGGTTGTTTTTTAGCATAATAGTATAAAGTGATCATCATCTTTAATCATATAATATTTTACTATTGAGTACATACCGCTTCAAGCGGTATATCCTGTTACTTATGAAAACATATTGATCCAGGATTTAACGAGCGATAGTTTGTCTTCGCCATATTGGTTTTTTACCATGTCCATGACTTCATCAACCGATCTTTCATGGTTGATAAGTTCAGAACTTTTGGAAAAAAATTTGTCTGCATAGCAAATTATCTGTTCTTCCATTGTAACCGGCTTCATGTCCCGTTCCGGCAGTGGTAGCTTTTGGGCTTTAATATCTTCAACACTTATCCCAATGCCCAGGTGCCTTTCACACACCATGCCGTGCATTGGAAATCCTCTGGATTCAAGAATTTCCCTTCCAAGGTATCCGTGGCACACATACGGATGCTCACCGTGGCATCCTATTTCCGGAGAATCGGTCATACACATGCCAATATCGTGAAGAAATGCCGCTGATTTTATAAAATCAGTATCAAGACTCACATATTGAAACCTCTTTGCTATATCAACCGCCTTTTCTGAAACCTGTTTAGCATGCGTCAAAAAAATGTCATATGCCATTGTTCCCGGTTCGTAATATTCTTCAATAAGTTTATTTATATTCATAATGTATCTTATAGATTGTTATTATTTTTGACTTTTGTAAGAAGTATAGATTCAATAAAAGGATCTATACCACCATCAAGAATATTCTTTACATTTCCGATTTCAAGGTTAGTCCTGTGGTCTTTAACCATCTGGTAGGGATGCAGGACATAAGATCTTATCTGGCTACCCCAGGATATTTCATCTTTTTCATTATGCATTTCCTGGATTTTTTCATCCCTTTTCATCTTTTCCTGCTGATAAAGCCTTGACTGGAGTACCTTCATGGCTATTTCCCTGTTACGGTACTGAGATGATTCCTGTTGGCATTGTGCGACGATTCCTGAAGGGATGTGGGTGATTCGGACCGCACTGCTTGTTTTATTAACATGCTGACCGCCTGCACCGCTTGCGCGGAATACGTCTATACGCAAATCCTTGTTTTCAATATCAACAACAATTTCCTTGTCCAGTTCCGGGTAGACAAATACGGATGAAAATGATGTATGTCGTTTCCCGTTGGCATTAAAAGGAGATATTCGCACAAGACGATGTACCCCTGATTCGCCTTTCATATAACCGAATGCATATTCACCATCTGCGGTGAATGTTACACTTTTTATTCCTGCTTCATCACCCGGTTGTAAATCAATAACCTTAAGTCTAAAACCCTTTTTCTCAACCCAGCGGGAATACATTCTAAAGAGCATTTCAGCCCAGTCTTGCGAATCGGTTCCACCTGCTCCTGCATTTATTGAAATAATGGCGTTATTCCGGTCGTTTTCACCGTCTAACATCAGGCTTAGAGAGAGTTTTTTAATCCTTATATCTATTGATTGAATCTGCTCGGAAACTTCATTTATTGTGTCCGGATCGGATTCATCCATGGCAAGATCGAGAAGTATTTCGCTTTCTTCAAGATCGCTATAAAGTGTTTTACAGTTGTCGACTACTCCGGCAAGATATGTTCGTTCTTTTAATATGTCCTTTGTCTCTTCAGGCTTGTCCCAGAAATCTTTTTTTGCAGTTAGGAATTCGATTTCTTTAAGCCTTTTTTCCTTGCCGGGAAGGTCAAAGATACTCCTTTAACTGGTCCAGTTTATTATTATACTCTTTAATAGTATGTTTAAGCTCCAGTGACATTTTATTCCTCCTGAAATTTTTATATATTATAACAGCATATTTTTTACAAATTCATTATTAATAATAATATTTCCGGTTGCTTGTTCTTCCCATTATATAACCTGAAAAAATAAAAGCAATTGCAACGCATAAACATGTTAAGGCAAAAAGATCACCGTATTTTGTATAGAAGGTTTCTGTCTTCAAAACAGGCATTGATCTTGTTACTACTGCCTCTTTATAAAGCGGAGTCCGGTCAAAAACTCTTCCTGCCGGATCTACAAAGGCGCTTATTCCTGTATTAGCAGATCTTATAAGTGACCTCCTGTTTTCAACTGCCCTTAATACGGCCATGGAAAAATGCTGATAAGGAGCACCGGTTTTACCGTACCATGCATCATTGGTTATATTTATAAGCAGTCCGGCCTTTTTATTTGTCATTGTCCGGGAAAGATTTGGGAAAATTATCTCACCGCATATCTGAATGCCGAGTTTGTAATCCCCCCATTTTAAAGTGTCTATCGTTTTACCCTGGCTGAAATCACCGCTTCCTTCAACAATATTTTCGATAAACCAAAGCAATTTTTTAAGAGGAACATATTCACCAAACGGAATAAGGTGTACTTTATCATATTTATCTAATAACTCCCCTTTTTTACTGACCAGAAAAGCACTATTGTAATATTTAACCTGTTCGTTATTAGTCTTAAATGAAGGGCTGCCAATTAAAAAGTCAGCTCCGGATTTAATTATTCCGTTCATAACCATACCGGTCATAGCCTGGTTATAAAGAAAATAAAATGTTGCAGCTGTTTCCGGCCATACGACAAGATCTGGTCTCTTGTCTTTTGCTGAAAGAGAGAGATCTATAATTTTTTTTGTGGTTGCATACTGAAATTCCGGGTCCCACTTTTTTGTCTGGTCTATATTTCCCTGGACTATTGCAATATTAATCTTTTCGGAATTGTATGCCTGTATATCAATATATTTAAGTCGTTTATTCCCGTAGAATGTAATAATGGAAAAAAACAAACCAACTAAAATTACAGAGCTTATTAGTTGTAATGCATTAACCCTTCTGCCATGCCATTCGTTTTTAGAAATAAAAAGAAAGATTTGAAAAAAAACAGCATTAGCAAGTACAACTAAAAAAGATATACCGTATGTTCCGGTAATATCTGAAATCTGTATCAGGTAAATACGGGCATATTGTGAGTAGCCAAGAAGTTCCCATGGAAAACCGGAAAATAGAAATGTGCGTAAATATTCGCATGAAACCCATAATGCAGGCATTATAATCAGAAAACTAAAAGGTGATGAAGGAACACGATTTGATATTAATGAAAAAATCGCTATATAAAATGCAAGATATGCTGATAATAATAACAAAACCGATACCGCAGGTATGACATGAAGATATGCAAATTTTTGAAGAAAGGGTAAAAGCCAGTATAGTAATGTAAAGTAATGAACTATCCCTGTAATAAGCCCTGCAAAAAAGGATTCTTTTGTTGAAAGATTTAGGGTCGAAATAAAAAGGGGTAATAGTGCTATCCATGCCATCTTGTCAAAACCTGTTTCAGGAAAGGAACAGGTAAGCATAATTCCGCTTAAAAAAGCTCCTATCAGACTTTTATAGTTCAATGTATTAATCATTATTATTTTTAATTTTATTAACTCTCTATTATCACAACTCATATGGCGGCGATCTGGTTCTAAGTGTATTTAGCATTTTACCGGTTTTAGTCAATGAAATTGTTGTTATCCTGATCGATATGAGATCTGTTGAAAGTACTTGTTTCCATCAATTTATTGGGGCTGGTAAGGGGCTGTATTTAATATTAATTAATAAGCCCTTATATTTTTCTTGACACTATTTATTTTTTGGTATTAACCTATCTATTTACAATATGTATATTATATTGCCAGAAGTGATTTTTAAAAGGAGATCATTTCTTAATTTTGAAAGCCGCTTTTAAAATTTATTACCGGCTGCCGATTCAAAAGGCCCTCTACCAAGCTTATGATGAGTTTTTTCATCAACAGAGGCTTTCGGCTCCAATATGCATTTGTAAGATGGACTCTATATATAATGAAAGTATTTATTATTTAAATAGCAACTTTAATTTTAGGAGAAATGAAAATGGCACAACAAATTGCAGATCGTCGAGATATAGACTTTGTACTTTTTGAACAAATAGAGGCAGACAAAGTTACAGAGCATGAAAAGTATAAGGACTTGAATAAAAAAACATTTCAAATGGTTATAAATGAAGCCCGTAATATTGGTATAAAAGAAATTCTCCCTATAATTAAAGAAGCGGATATTGTTGGTGCTCAATATATTGACGGAGAAGTCATCGTCCCGGAAAGCTACAGAAGGGTTTTTGATATTCTCGTTGAAGGTGAATGGACCGCAATGGCCGTGGAACCGGAAATGGGAGGGCAGGGTATGCCGGAGTGTATTACTTTAGCAGCCCATGAATATTTGGGGGGAGCTGACTTCAGTGTAGCCAGTTACCCAATGATGGGGCATGGATCAGGAACTATACTAAAAAAATTCGGGTCACAGGAGCAGAAAGATCTATTCTTAAAAAATTATTATACAGGTAAATGGGCGGGTTCAATGCTTCTTACCGAACCTGAAGCCGGATCTGATGTCGGGGCTCTTAAAACATCAGCTGTTAAAAATGATGACGGTACATATTCTATTACCGGAAATAAAATATTTATTACAAACGGTGACCATAACCTGACTGAAAATATAATTCATCCTGTTCTTGCACGTGTTGAAGGCGCGCCTGAAGGTACAAAAGGGATATCACTGTTTTTAATACCTAAAATCTGGGTAAATAAAGACGGAAGTCTTGGTGATAGAAATGATATTATCTGTACAGGTATAGAAGAAAAAATGGGGCTACACGGAAGTGCAACTTGCAGCATGTCAATGGGTAGCAAAGGCGACTGCCGGGGAATGCTTGTCGGTGAAGAAAATAAAGGTATGAGAGCAATGTTCGAAATGATGAACTTTGCCCGTTTAGGAGTTGGTGCACAGGGTGCACAGGCAGCATCAAATGCCTACCTTTATGCACTTGATTATGCAAGAGAACGTGTACAGGGGAAAGCTATTGAAGAAGCAATGAACCCTGATGCAAAATCTGTTAATATAATAAAACATCCTGACGTTAGAAGAATGCTCATGTGGATGAAATCAAACGTAGAAGGAATGCGGAGCTTCTGTTATTACATTGCTCATCTTTTCGACCAATTGGAACTTGCTGATTCTGAGGAAGAAAAGCTAAGAATAGACGGAATGGTCAGCCTCCTTACACCTGTTTTGAAATCATATAACAGCGACCGTGGTTTTGAGGTTTGTGTTCAGGGCATGCAGGTATTGGGCGGTGTTGGTTATACCAGGGAATATCCTATGGAAAAGCTGGTAAGAGACAGTAAAATTGCTTCCATTTACGAAGGAACAACCGGTATCCAGGGTATGGATCTTCTTGCCAGAAAGATTGGTATGCAGAAAGGGCAGGTTTTTATTAATTTTATCGGTGAAATAAATAAGATTATTGCCCAGGCAAAGGAGACTAAAGATCTTGAGCCCTTAGCGTCAAGACTGGAAGAAGCTGTTAACCGTATGGCCGGTGTAGCTATGCATATGGGTAAAACCGCACAGTCTGCAGAGTTTAAGACCGCATTCGCAAATTCAGTTCCTTTTCTGGATGTCATAGGAGATGTTGTTATGGGGTGGATGCTTCTCTGGCGTGCTGTTGTAGCTGAACAAAAGCTTACCGAAGGTGCCAAGAAGAAAGATGTTACCTTTTACAAAGGGCAGATAAAATCAGCACAGTATTTTATTAATTCAACTATCCCGATTACTATTGGAAGGATTAACGCAATAGAACTGAATGATAGTTCTCCCATAGATATAGAAGAAGAAAGTTTTGGAGGGTAATATATATCACATTGGCACTAAATAACTTTCCAATATTTGATTGGCCTTTGATCTCCATGAATATAAGTATCATATTTATGGTTTTTGTGGAAAGTGTTTAGTGCTATACTTGATGAGTTCTTATTAAGTATAATTGATGGCTAAGTAGAAATCTTCATATGCAAGGCAAATTATTTGGGCAGACGTGAAGGGATACTTTTAGTATGTTGAACGTATGCCCAAATAATATAATGCTGCATATGAAGATTTTTTAATATGTAATAGTATTTAAATATTAACTTGTAAGTAAGATTGATTTTTTCAGGAGGTAAATTATGGTTAGAAAAATCAGACAGGCTTCTGTAATCGGTTCAGGTATAATGGGTGGAGGAATTGCTGCCCTGCTTGCCAGCACCGGTATCAAAACCTTATTAATGGACATCGTTCCGTTTGATTTAAAAGACGAAGAAAAAGATAAGCCTGCAGCAAGAAATAAAATTGTAGCAGCAGGTTTTCAGGGTGTGCTCAAATCAAAACCGGCTCTTCTAATGTCAAAAAAGGATGCCGCGAAAATTAGTATCGGGAATCTTGAAGATGATTTTGACAAACTCGCTGACTGCGACCTTATCGTGGAAGTTGTAATAGAGAATGTTAAGATTAAACAGGATCTTTTAAAGAGAATCGAAGGTATTAGAAAACCGACCGCTATTGTTACAACAAATACTTCCGGAATCCCTTTGAAAGTTATGACAGAAGGGCTTTCCAATGAGTTCAAACAGCATTTTTGCGGAACACATTTCTTTAATCCGGTTCGCTACATGCATCTTTTGGAGCTTATTCCCGGTGAAGAAACCTTACCGGAAGTATTGGATTTTATTTCACAATTTGGTGAGAAGTACCTTGGAAAAGGTATTGTTTGGGCAAAAGACACACCTGCATTCATAGGAAATAGAATCGGCCTTCAGGGTATGGGGAAAATCCTGTCTGCTGTTAAGGATGCAGGACTTACATTTCCCGAGGCTGATGCACTGCTCGGTCCGGCAATCGGAAGACCGAAGACAGCTACGTTCAAGACAACAGACATGGTTGGCCTTGATACAATGCAGCATGTAATGAAGAACAACTATGATCTCTGCAAGGATGATGAAGACAGAGATCTTTTAATACTTCCTGATTTTATCACACAGATGATTGAAAAGAATCTGCTGGGACTTAAGACAGGAGCAGGTTTCTATAAAAAAGAAAAGACTCCGGAAGGGAAAAAAGTGACCAAGGTTTTGAACACCGAAACCTGGGAATACGAAGCTTTTGATCCACCATCATTTCCTTGTCTTGATGCAGCAAAAAAGGAATCTTCTGTTGAAGGCAAGATCAAGGCCATAGTAAACAGTGACGACAAGGGGGGGGATTTTATATGGACATGCCTTTCAAACATGCTTATTTACTCCGCCAACAGGATCCCTGAAATTTCAGATACAATAGTTGATATAGACAATGCTCTGAAATGGGGCAACAACCACAAATTGGGTCCGTTTGAAGTGTGGGATGCTATCGGAGTGAAAGAGTCTGTTGAAAGAATGGAAAAAGAGGGCCAAAAGGTTCCTGAAGCAGTAAAGAAGATGGTGGAAGGTGGAAATACAGCATTCTATAAAGCAGAAGGTGGAAAGAACCTGTTCTTTGACCTTGTAGCCCAGGAATACAAAGAGGTCTCTGTAAGTGACAATATTATTTCTCTGCCCCTGGTTAAAAAAGACAGCACTAAGGTCGTTCTTTCAAATGACTCTGCTTCACTTATTGATTTGGGCGATGGTGTGTTCTGTTGTGAGTTCCATACTAAGATGAATGCTATGAATCAGGATCTTAGTGATATCATGACTCAAAGCATTGATTATGTTGATGAAAATGGAGTAGGTCTTGTTATAGGAAACCAGGGTGAAGCATTCTCCGCCGGAGCTGACATCAGCTTCATACTTGGGAAAATTAAGGCAGGTGATTTCGATTTTATTGATGACTTTATTAAAAAAGGTCAGGATGGAATACAAAAAGCAAGATACTCTTCATTTCCAATTGTAGCAGCTCCTTTTGGAATGACTCTTGGAGGAGGAGCTGAATTATGTATAGGTGCTGCAGATAGAATTGTTGCCCACGCAGAACTTTATATCGGTCTTGTAGAAATGGGTGTAGGTCTTGTACCTGCAGGTACCGGATGTATGAATATCTGGAAACGGTTTGTGTCGCAGATACCTGATGCTGTTGGAAGTGTCGATCTTCTTTCTTATTTTGTAGCCGCTTTTCAGAATATTGCCCAGGCAAAGGTTTCAACATCTGCAGCAGAGGCCAGGGAAAACGGATTTCTCGGACCGAAAGACAGAATAGTCTTTAACAGGGACGCATTAATCGGCGAAGCAAAGAAAGAGGTCCTGAAAATGGTAGATGAAGGATATGTGCCACAGGAAAGAAAACCTATAAGAGTCTTTGGTGACGCTGCTCATGGTGTAATGAACGCACAATTGTATAACATGCTCCAGGGAAGATTCATGAGTGAGCATGATGCATTTGTGGCCAGGAAAATCGTTCATATTATCAGCGGAGGAGAAGTAAGAGTAAATAGTGAAATTGATGAACAGGTAATTCTCAATCTGGAAAGACAGGCTTTTGTTGATTTATTAAAGACTGAAAAAACTGTTGCCAGGATAGAACACATGCTTAAAACCGGTAAACCCCTCAGAAATTAATATCGGTTAGATCAATTTTTGGTGAACTTATAAAAAGTATAAAAGATGGCTAAGTAAAAAGTCATACTATAGACGGCTTCGGAAAATGTTCAAGATCAAGGCGC
>Ga0008651_10000679_pt1 | contig 20393 bp, 20 predicted proteins | sample SaaInlV_200m_DNA_6_FD_59173 | JGI IMG/M metagenome (GOLD analysis project Ga0008651, IMG submission 59173) | Marine microbial communities from expanding oxygen minimum zones in the Saanich Inlet - SI037_S2LV_200m_DNA | ecosystem: Environmental > Aquatic > Marine > Intertidal zone ...
TGTCTGGTTTGTTGACAACTTCGATACCAGCTTCGGTGATCATGTCAAGCGCTTTTTGTGCAGTTGCATCGCAAATAAGTACTTTCATTTTGTTTACCTTTTTTATTATAGTTCCTGAGCGTTGCGGAGCGCAATCGAAGGACGATTTACCTGAAATTCCGCTCCTCGACTACGACTGCGCTTTGCTACATCTCCGCTCAGAGACTGGTTTCTAGAGCCCTAAAATATCTTCAATTTGGTCAGTTAACCACTTCAGGTCTTCCATCTGTAAATCGCCCATGTGAGCAATGCGGAAGGATTTTTCTTTGAGTGCGCCATAACCATTGGAGAGCATTGCGCCGCGTTTGGCGAGTTCTTTATTCAAATCAGCTACGCTGATGCCGCGCGTGTTCTTAATATTGGTAATTGTCGGAGAGAGATATTTTTCGTCTCTAACATAAAGCTCAAAATATTCTTTTGCCCAATCTTGAACATATTTTGCCATTTGGGCATGGCGGGCGAAGCGATTTTCAACACCTTCAGCGAGGATACGATCCATTTGAACGTTGAGGGCATTAATTAAACTGATCGCGGGCGTAGCAGGGGTTTGGCTTTTGACAGCCTTCCCTTCGAGAGCAACAAAATCGAAATAGTAGCCTTTGTTTTCAGTCGTCTCTGAGCGTGCATAAGCAGCATCGCTAACACTGATGACACAAAGCCCGGGCGGGAGGGCAAAGGCTTTTTGAGTGCCCGCTAAAACAACATCTAAATGCCAATCGTCCACGCGGATCTCTGCGCCAGACATAATGCTAACCGCATCTACGAGGACGAGCACATCGGGATATTTCTCTTTGACTAACGCCGCAATCTCTTTGATCGGGTTAGTGACACCCGTTGAGGTTTCGTTATGGGTAATACAAACGGTATCAAACCCACCCTGCGCGAGTTTCTCGTCCACCATTTCTGGCGTGATGGCTTCACCCATCTCCACTTTGATCACTTCGGTCTCTTTCCCATTGGCTGTCGCAATTTGTGCCCAGCGCTTGGAAAATGCGCCACAATCGGTCATTAGGGCTTTGGTCTGCACACAGTTGCGGATCGCGCCTTCCATCATTCCCGTTGAGGATGAGGTGGAAAGATAAATACGGTTATCGGTGTAGAGCATTTTCTTGAGCTTCTCAACAACCGCTCCATGTATGTCTGAATACAATGAATCGCGATGTCCGATCATGGGGACAGCCATTGCCTCGAGCACTTCGTCTACGACATGCGTGGGGCCTGGGATAAAAAGTTTTTTGTACATCAAACGCCTCCAAATAGAGTTGAGATCAAAATATTCTTCGATGAAGTTGTCAGACAACTTCGGGCGAGATTATACCGTAATTCACAAAGGAAAGGAAAGATAAAATTCGCCTTATATTGAGTTTAGCCTCCATTCTAAACACCGCAATCTGCGGCAATTTTTCCGAAAGCCCCTGCACCGAGGACATCACAAAGAACGGCTTAAAATACCAGGGGAGATTCACAAACTTAGGAGCAAAAAGGGATATATCCTAGCGTTTGCAAGTTTGTTTTTTAATTTGATGATAATGATTTGGCGTAATCTTCCGCTATAGTGGCGAACCTTCAAGCCCTAATTATTATTTCTTCATCATTAGAAGCGATGGTTTCGCGATAATCGGCAAAGTTGCTAATGGCGCTACCGAATATCTCTCCAGCGAGAAGATGCAACCTGACAATGCGATCCAGCAAGGCGCAACTAACAATCATCTGCGCGCAGATTGTATTGGCAGCGCCCTGGCACTTTTTGTAAACGGACAACAAGTGCTATAGCAACTGATTTGGCTTTCACTAGCGGAGATGTCGGTTTAATGGCTGGCACTTTTGATATTCCCAGTACAGAGATCCATTTCGACAATTTTGTTGTCACCAAACCATAGCCAAATAATCATTAGAAGAAAAAGGGTACAGGTTATCAAACCTGAACTCTTTTTTTATCTCAACCTAAGGTTGAACCACTTTAAAATTATCGAAAAGCACATCCAAGCTACCCTCTTCAAATGTGCCCGCCAAAAGCCCTACATCACCTTCTGAAAAATCGAGATCGTCCACTAACGCAACTGGCGCGTCGTTTACATAGAAACGCAGCGAGCTTCCCTGACACTCAGCACGCAAATGATTGATTGCGACACCTGTTTCAATTGCGCTGGAATAACGCATGGCATCTTGCCCTAAAAGGGCTTGAACACCATCCTTCACTTTGCCAATTGCGTAGTACCCATCTGTGCTGATAACAAAAAAATAAAAATTCAAGTCGTCTCTATAACGGCAAATCAACCCGATCCTGTTTTCAACGGGACCAGCATATCGCAGCGCATCCACTTCAAGACGCGTATCTCTAAAATTCATCCCTGGCGTTGACCAGTAGTTCAACCCGGCTTCACGAACAAAAAAACGCAAGCCGCTGGCATCGTAGCCCATAACGCCGCCATCATTTACAAGGTTAACCCACTGCCCCGTATTTATTGAGAAATCATCCGCAAACAAGGTATCGCCCGGCAAAATGACCGGCGCTGGCTGACAAGCCGTCAAAACAAAGACAAAAAGTAAAAGAGACATTATTTTCTTCATAGACCACCACTATTCTTGAAAGTATTCATCCAGAAGGCGCTTGGTTTCGCCAAGCACCCTCCAGTCTGAGGTAAGTTCTCTTGCGCGTAAAAGCGAATTATAGGCCAACTCAGGATATCCGCGCTTGAGATAGAGCATACCCAAATGTAAATGCGCAGCGGCATATTCAGCATCCTTTTCCAACGCACGCAGGAATTGCCTTTCGGCATCTTCATCTCTGTCCAAACCTAAATAGACCAAGCCCAAGGTGTCAATATAGCGCGCTTCTTCAGGCGCCAGAATAATTGCCCGCCGTGCTGCTGACAAACCTGTCACGGCCATATCATATTGATAATCAAAAGAAAATAAGGCCAGAAGCTCCCGATAAGTCGGTTCCGTGGGCGCAAGCTCGATCGCTTTTTCATAAGCGGCCAGTGCTGCCGGCAAATCGTTCAGCACAGCATAAAGCGCCCCCAAAGAAATCTGCCAATTCGGATTTTCAGGTTCAAGCACAGCCAGCTTCTCAAAATCGGTTAAAGCCGTTTCAAAATCTCCGTATCGCTGCCAATACAAGGCACGCAGCGAAAGCAGTGTTTGCGAATTGGGATTAATGGATGCAGCCTTCTCGAAAAAGGGCAAAGCATCTTCGCCGATCTGATATTTCGCTTCACCCAGCCAAGCCCAAGCGGATGCGTTCTCAGGGTCGACTTGAGTAGCGTTATCAAAAGCATTTGCCGCCAGTTGCCATTCTTCCGCTAACGCTAATCCGCGCCCGATCAGGATCAACTTCTCGGCAGGGTCATCTTCTAACGATGCCAAATTCAGGGATGTGCGCAACGTCTCCACTACGGGAGCAAATTCCTCGTCCAGGCGCGCAGTGGTATTCAGTTCTTCTAGGGCACGAGTTGGGTCGTCCTGCATTAGCAAAAGACTAATACGATAATGTACTTTCGCTGCACTAATTGGCAGCCCATTACAATCTAGCATATCACCGTCAAGCGAATCCAATAAATATTTCAGCTCTAAGGTGTAATCACCGCGTTTTTTATATTCCGTGCTAATCGCATAAGCAAGGAAAAAGTTTTCAGGGTATTGTTGTAATCCTTCTTCCCAAGTACGCAATGCAAGACCAGGATTATCTTCTTCAATAGAATAATAAGCTCCAAGAAGATTCCAATTGCACGCAGTGAGGGCATTGCGCACTCTAGCCTCCTCATATGCGCGAGCCATCCCCCCCCACAGCTGATCCATTGCATAGACATCACCTACATCATCCCAAAGTTCGGGACGCCAAAATAAACGGCGTGCAGCTAACTCAAAGTTTATTGCAGCAGCGGGATAGTTGCCAATCTCATAGTTTGCAAGAGCAGCACGCGCATTGCGCTCATTCTGATAACCCATGATGACCGACGGTGCAATGATGAGAAAGATCACCAAGAGCAAGGTAGCAGGGATGTAAACAATCGGTCGTTTCATGCGTTCATTATATACCGATACAGTTTCTTTGCGGGTATAATGCGCCCATGCTTTCTCGACAACCTCCCTTGGTAATTGGCATTGCTGGCGGCTCTGGCTCTGGCAAGACAACCGTTGCGCAGGAAATTCTCAATCGTGTTGGTGCTGCACGCATCGCTTTTTTGCAGCATGACGCATATTATAAAGACCTGAGCGGGCTGCCGCCTGTGCAGAAGGCAGCGGTCAACTTCGATCATCCCAATTCACTTGAAACAGAATTGCTCATTCAACATATTGAAGAATTGAGAAAAGGGCAACAAGTTAAAGTCCCGATCTACGATTTTTCAAGACATGGGCGCACAGAAAAAACGTTTGATGTGCTGCCACGTGGTGTGATCCTCGTTGAAGGTATCTTGATCTTTGCAGAGCCTGATTTACGAAAACTCTTCGATGTGAAAATTTTTGTAGACACGGACGATGACATCCGCTTCATCCGCCGACTGGAACGTGATATTGCCGAACGCGGACGCACAACAGAGAATGTTATTAAGCAATATGTGTCTACCGTGCGCCCGATGCACCTGGAATTTGTCGAGCCATCCAAACGATATGCCGACGTCATCATCCCTGAAGGCGGGCGCAACCGCCCCGCGCTAGATATGGTCGTCGCTCGAATTGAATCTCTTCTCTAAACCGAAAGGAATTTATTAAATGTCCGAAAAACAATGGGCTTCTGCCCCCGAGATCGCAATTGATCCTGCCAAGAAATACACGGCTACAGTTTCAACCGATAAAGGCGATATGGTTATCGAACTCTTCGCTGATAAAACCCCCAAGACTGTCAATAATTTCGTTTTTCTTGCGCGCGAAGGCTTCTACAATAACATCACATTCCACCGTGTTATCGGCGATTTCATGGCGCAAGGCGGCGACCCCACAGGCACAGGCAGGGGCGGCCCCGGCTATCGCTTTGCGGATGAATTTCATCCTGAATTGAAACATGATAAGCCCGGTATTCTCTCGATGGCAAACGCAGGTCCCGGCACGAATGGCTCACAGTTTTTCATCACCCATGTCCCCACGCCGCATCTTGATAATCGCCACAGTGTCTTCGGTCAAGTCACCGAGGGCATAGACGTCCTGATGGCGGTCAGCGTTGGCACAAAAATTTCATCCGTAACCATCACAGAAGCCTAGATCAAATGTCTCAAGAACGCCGCTTAGCCCTCCTGCGCATTATCAGTCTGCTCGCAGTCATCGGGCTAAGCGCGTTTATTTTTTCGATCCGTGACCAGGTTGAAAGTTTTGCTGGATACGGCTACCCCGGAATATTTTTAATTGCTCTGCTTGCGAACGCCACAGTCTTAATCCCTGCCCCCGGACTTGCGGTTGTCTTTACAATGGGGAGCATCTTTCCCCCTATTGCCGTAGGCATCGCAGCCGGCACGGGCGGCGCTCTGGGAGAACTTTCTGGCTACCTGGCGGGATTTAGCGGACAAGCCATTGTTGAGCGAATGGACATCTACGAGCGAATTTCGCCCTGGGTGGAAAAATACGGAACGCTCGCGATCCTCATCCTGGCAGCCATACCCAATCCTTTTTTCGACCTTGCAGGGATCGCCGCTGGCGTTGCAAAAATGCCCCTGGTAAAATTTTTATTTGCCTGCTGGGGTGGGCAACTTATAAAAATGACCGCCTTTGCTTACGCAGGCGCTTTTTCTATTGATTGGCTATTCTCCTGAAATGATAATAAAGCGACGCTGGATATCCTTCTTTAATGATCTGGGGCTGCAACTGCTTGCCCTTTATCTATTTATCATTGTCCCGGCACTCGGCATCCTACTTGCATTCGACTATCTTGCAGGGCAGCAAATTCAGGCAGATGTCAGAGCAAACGACCTTTCTCTGGCACGCGCTATCGCTCTTGAAACAGACCTTTCGATCACAAAATCTCTGCAAGCCGTAGAGGGGCTTTCACAATATCCCAGTGTGCTTGAAGTCGATGCAGATGGCATGGGAAATATCTTCAATATTTTTCTGCAAACACGCCCTGATGTAAACCTGATCTACCGCCTCGATGCAAATGGCGAAATGCTCTATCACTATCCTGTTGGACCTAGCTCAACAGTAGGCAACGATTTCTCGTTTCGAGATTATTACCAAAGAGCACTTTTTAGCCAAGAGGCTTTGGTTTCCATGGGGCGAATCTCCCCAACCACCCAACAAGCTGTGGCAACAGCCGTGATGCCGATCCGTGACGGGCAAGATTTTCTCGGCATTGTCGCAATAAATCTCAAATTAGCCAGCCTAAGCGAAACACTCGAAGAAATTGTTGCCAGCCGCCGCCCCGAAGAAGATTTCGACATCGTCATTCTTGACTCCAGTGCGCAAATCATTGCCTATCCAAACCCCGATTTTCTACTCCAAAGCGCAGATATTCTCCTGCCAGAAGTTTACGCCCCCCTGCTCGCTGGGAAAAGCGGAACACGCATCGAAGTAGATATTAACGGCGAAGAACGCCTATACACTTATACACCTATTCAAAGTGCGGGCTGGGGCGTGATCGTCAGTCGCCCCACCGCGACAGCTTTCGCAACCCAAATTACTATTCATCAAATCACGACCATCGTCGCCGTCACCTTTGTCGTAATTGGTTTACTGGTCTGGATATTGCTTGCCCGCCGCGTAGTGATGCCCCTTGAGCGCCTCTCTTCTCTCAGCCGAGCCATTGGCAGTAATCAAGAAATAAGCAATAGGGAACGTAAACAAGTTAACAGGCTCTCAAAACGCGCCGACCAGATCGGGCATTTAATTCGCAGTATCTTGCGAATGGAAGAATCTATCGCTACGCGCATAAACGAGCAAGGGACTTTGCTTGAAACCAGCAAGGCTGTCGTTTCCACACTTGACCCCCAAACAGTGCTAGACCGAATCCTTGAGCAGGTACAGAAACTCTTCAACGTCAATATGTGTGCCATCGTTGCCTTGGATGAAGAGCACAACGCCTTTCGCATCCGCGCCAGCCGCGGCTTGTCGAGAAAATATGCAGTTCAACTCGCCATCCAACCCACAGACCCGAACTCTATCACTATGCGGGCTTTACACGCAAAAGAACCCATTCAGATCAGCAACACAGAAACGGATTCTACTTTTGCCGCTCAACGACCACGCGCCAAAGCCGAAGGCTATCGCTCTATTTTGGCAGTCCCGCTCAACACACAACACGCACCGCCCGCAGCGTTATTGGTTTTCCGCCCCGACCCGCACGTCTTTACCAATAACGAGACCCAGCTTCTCGTCAACTTTGCGAACCACGTTACAATGGCAATCGAAAACGCAACGCTATACTCACGCAGCGACAATCGGCTACAGCAGCAAACACGTCGCATCGAAGCGCTTGTACACTCTCTTTCAGACGGACTCATTCTTAGTAATCTGAGTGGAAACGTGATCTACACCAACAGACGCATTGGCGAACTTGCCAATCTCTCATCCGATGAGTTGGAGCGCGCCAGCGTCGATAGTGTTATCAATCGCATCCTAACAAAAGCCTCAACGCCGCAGCAAATTCGCCAACGCATTGACGATGCACTTTCAGGCAAAAAAGAACGCGGGGTTGAAATTCCACTCGTCAGCCAAAACCGACGGATCGACTTACGCCTACAAGTTTTTGATGTAACAGATACCCAAGGAAAACCCATCGGACGCGGACTGATCTTGCGCGATATTACTGCGGACCAAGAAGTTGATCGCATGAAATCCAGTTTGATCTCAACGGTTTCACATGAATTACGCACGCCGCTTGCTGCCATAAAAGGCTACGCCACCACCCTGCTCGCGGATGATGTTGAGTGGGATACCGCTTCTCAACACGAATTTCTCTCGATCATTTCGGATGAAACGGATCGCCTCAGCGCGTTGGTCAATAGTCTGCTCGATCTTTCACGTATCGAATCTGGCAACTTGCGTATTTCGCATATTGAATGTTCTGTACCCGACATAATCGAACGCGCTGCCAAAAGCGCGCACCTGCAGGATGAAAACAACCTCGTCCTCGCTCTTGACCCGAACTTGCCCACGTTATATGCAGATCCTCCCCGTCTTGAAACCGTACTCCGCAACTTGATCGAAAACGCGGTTAAATACGCCGGAGAAAAAGCCACCATTCAAATAAAGGTTACTCCCGAAGAAAGCGCTATCGTATTTCGCATCAAAGACAATGGCCCCGGCATCCCAGAAGAAGAAAGCGAACGCATTTTTCAAAGTTTTTACCGCGTAGATACCAGCCTCACCCGTCTTGCCAGTGGCGCAGGTCTTGGGCTGGCAATTTGTAAAGGTCTTATTCACGCACATGGCGGCGAGATTTGGGCAGAGCACCAGAAAAAAGGTGCTTGCATCGCATTCTCGATCCCCACTGCCAACCCCGATACCCCTTAGACGCCAGTACATGAAGATAAGAAAGGTAATCAAACTATGAGCACCAATTCCCCCACCGTTCTTGTTGTTGACGACGAAAAACCCCTGCGAGATTTTGTTCGTCGAAACCTTGAAGTACGTAATTTCAAAGTAGAGACCGCATCAAATGGATTGGAAGCGTTGGCGATCTTCAACACCCAAAATGTTGACCTGGTTATCATGGATATTATGATGCCGCATCTGGATGGACTGGAAACTACCCGCCGCATTCGCCAAACTTCGCTTGTGCCGATCATCATACTCACCGCGCTGGGCGAAGAAGTAGACAAGGTGCGCGCCTTCGATATGGGCGCAGATGATTATCTCACCAAACCCTTTGGCACCGGAGAGCTTTTAGGACGCGTCAAAGCTGTCTTAAGGCGCGCAAGGTGGTCGGAGGCATCAGTCACCAATGAAAAAATTGTGCGCGAAGATATTGTTGCTGACCTGGAGCGACACGAAATCAGTGTTCGTGGCACACTATTAAATCTAACGCCAACTGAATTCAATTTACTGGTTTATATGATGCGCCACGCTGGCAAAGCGCTCTCGCACCGCTCGATCTTACAAAGTGTTTGGGGACCAGAATATGGTGAAGAGGCTGAATATTTGCGCGTATACATGGGAAAATTACGCCAAAAAATAGAAAAAGATCCACTAAACCCTGAATATCTACTCACTGAACGAGGAATTGGCTACCGTTTCAAGGGTTAGCTTTTTACGAAATAACCAAAACACCCCTGTTTTTATATTGGCTATACACCGTTTTTCAAGAAAAGATTAGACATCTTGCATAAGTGCTCTAGCCGCCTTAATTCACTCGGGGCATTTTCCTCAGCGGCATATTTCTGAGAAGCTTCCGCTGATGACGACGCAGGGAACATGGTCAAAATAAGTTTTTGCAAGCTATCTATTCTTTTTTTACAGCCGAACACTCCCAAAAAATTTGTATTAGAATTTAGGAGAGGGCAGGTCGGGGGAGAGACGACAAAGTGCCTAAGCTCGTAACATAAGTAATTAAATCCAAAAAGGCTTTTATCAGGTATTTACATAAAACTATCTGTTTTTTAGTCTTTTTTTGTACTGCACGTGTAGAATAATTACAAAGTAAGTTTGGCCAAAGACTTACCATTCTGTTTTTTTCGTCCCACAATTCCAAATGGAGGAGTACCAATGAAACGTTCGTTAGTTACCCTTTTCTCCCTGCTTATGCTTGCCAGCCTTGTTTTAGCAGCCTGTGGAGCACCGGCTCCAGAAGCCCCCGCCGCTGAAGAAGCACCAGTAGCTGAAGCCCCCGCCGCTGAAGAAGCACCAGTAGCTGAAGCCCCCGCCGCAGAGGAAGCTCCTGCAGGTGCACCTGAGCCCGCAGAACTGGTTATCGGGTTTACATCATCAGTCACAGGTAAATACGAAGTTTCATCCACACGGCAAGTTAATGGTTTCAGCCTATGGATGAATCAAGTGAACGACGCTGGTGGCCTGACCCTTAGCGATGGCACTGTTGTTACCTTCAGCTACCAAACGTATGACGACGAATCAAATGCTGAACGCGTTCAAGAACTATATACTCGCTTAGTTACCGAAGATAATGCAGATTTCTTGATCAGCCCCTATTCATCCGGCTTAACATCAGCTGCTTCGATTGTTGCTGAACAAAATGGCAAAATCCTCCTAACTACTGGCGCTGCCGATGATGCCGCTTACAAAACTGGCAACACAAGCTTATTCCAACTATACACACCCGCCAGCCTTTATATGTCCAGTACGGTTGACATGCTCAAAGAGTTGAATCCTGGTGCAAAAGTCGCCTTGGTTTATGAAGATGTTAAATTCTCAACTTCTGTAGCTCAAGGCATTAAGCCTTATCTCGAAGCAAATGGTTTTGAAATCGTACTCGAAGAAGGTTATGCTTCTGAAACCGCTGACTTTGGTCCTATTGTCAACAAGATCAGTGGCTCTGGCGCAACCGTATTGCTTGGCGGCGGTCACTATAATGATGGCACGGCATTAGCTCGTTCGCTGTATGATCGCAACGCAGGCTTGGAACTGATCTACTTGTTGGTCGCCCCGGCTGACACCAAATTCCCGGAATTAGGCGATGCCGCTCTCGGCGTTGTTTCATCCAGCCAATGGGAACTAAAAGCCACTCACAATGAAGCAGAAGCTAATGATTTAGGATTTGAGTGGTTTGGCCCTACAGGCGAAGAGTTCGCTGCCTCTTATGAAGCCGCTTACGGTGATGCACCTACCTACCATGCTGCTGGCGGCTATGCTGCTGGATTGGTACTACAAAAAGCAATCGAAGATGCCGACTCCGTAGATTCTGATGCTGTCAAAACCGCCCTGAACGCTATGAATATGATGGCATTTTACGGTGGTATTCGATTCGACACATCTGAAGAAGCCCACGGTTTACAGATCGCGCATAAGATGGTTGTTGCCCAATGGCAACTTGACGATGCCGGCGAATTCGTACTTGAGATCGTTGCCCCCGCGGGCGTTGCAACATCCGATCCGCTTTACCCCATTCCTACCCACTAGTTACAATTTTTACCAAACATCCCCTCAGGAAATATCCTGAGGGGATGTCTTTTATCCACAGATTACCGGGAGTACTTATGCAACAACTAAGCTTGCTTCTAACATCCCTTCCCGATGGCATTTTATTAGGTTTTGTTTATGGTGTCGCAGCAATGGGGCTAACGCTCATCTGGGGCGTTATGGACGTCATCAACCTATCTCACGGACCGATCATCTCGCTGGGAATGTTTGGTACATTTTTTATCTTTATCAAAATGGGCATCAACCCTTATTTAGGGCTCATACCCGTCGCTATACTCGGGCTACTCTTAGGGGTTGCGATTTACTTTATCGCAGTTCACAGGGTAATTGATGCACCACATCTGTCATCGTTGTTGGCAACTTTCTCAGTCAACATGATCATCATTGGTATTGCCACCGCCGCCTTAACTACATCCCCTTACAATGTTGACTTCAACATGGGCAGCTTTGACCTAGGCTTCACGACCATTCTCGGCACACGCCTCATTGCCGCAGTGATCGCTATTCTTGTTACGGGTGGACTATATTTTTTCTTATATAGAACCCGCCCCGGAAAATATATCCGCGCAGTGACGAATAACCGAGCAGCTGCCGAATTAATGGGTGTTCCCTCAACCCAAATATTAGCTCTCAGCTTCGGACTTGGCACAATGCTTGCTGCCATTTCAGGGGCATTGATCGCCACCTTTTTCCCCTTTAGCATTCTCTCAGGGGCAGGCTATGAGCTAAAAAGCTTCGTCATTGGCGTACTAGGCGGTCTTGGCAACCCTGTCGGCGCACTCTTTGGCGGTCTTATTCTAGGCGTTCTGGAAGGCGCTATCCCTGCGTTTATGGAAACTTCCTGGGTTCCTGTTATTGAATTTGGCTTATTTGTTATCATTCTTCTGGTTCGTCCTAACGGTCTCTTTGGAGCAAAAGAATGAAAAATTGGCGAAATCACCTCGGACTCATAGTTCCGTTATTGGTGGTAACCGGGCTTGCGATTTGGCCAGCCCTTACCGATAGCGTATCTAATCGCGAAAATGCATTTACGATTCTGAAGGCCATTGCGCTGGCATCCAGCCTCAATATTTTACTTGGCTACACAGGTTATGTCAGCTTTGGGCATATTGTCTTCTTTGGCTTTGGCGGCTATGTTGGTTTATATTTCCTCAATGAACAAGGATGGTCTATTTGGACATCGCTTCTGATTGCAGGGATATCATCAGGCATTCTCGCTTATTTGCTGGGAAAAGCCATTTTACGTTTGCGTGGTGCATATTTTGCGCTGGCAACCATCGGCATTAACGAGGCTGTAAAAGCCTTTATCAACAACTTTGATCTCTTCGGTGGTCCCATTGGTATGACACTGAACTTCAAGGTTTACAAAGAATATGGCGGGGCAGCAGAAGCGCTAAGCATGGCTTTTTACATCATGGCAGGATTGGCTCTTGCAGCGATTGTTCTTAGCTACCTCATCCGCGTCTCAAAATTTGGATTAGGGCTTCTCGCCATCCGAGAAAACGAAGATGCAGCAGAAGTAATGGGCGTAGTTGCCCCCGATGCAAAAACCTGGGCTTATGTTCTTTCGGCAATCATCCCTGGCATGGTCGGAGTTCTCTTCTTCTTCAAAAATGGGAATGTAGAGCCTCACGGTGCTTTTCCGCTTCATGCCTCGATCGAACTTTTGGTCATGGTCATGCTTGGCGGCCAAGGTACTGTCCTGGGTCCAATTCTTGGAGCATTCGCTTATCAGGGAATGCGCGGCTACCTCGTCACCAGTGATTTCTTCAAAGATATTCAACTTTCGGTCTCTGGTGTAATTCTATTAATCATCGTTCTCTTCATCCCCGCTGGAGCAGTCGGTTGGTTGCGTAATCGTTTTGCGCCGCTACGGAGGGTATTGCCATGACACCACTTTTACAAGTAGAGGGCGTCACCAAACGCTTCGGCGGCTTACAGGCGCTTACCTCAGTTACCTTTGATCTACCCGAAGGACAAATTTTAGGATTGATCGGCCCGAACGGTGCAGGAAAAACGACGCTCTTTAATTGCATCAACGGCGTTTACACCCCCGAGGTTGGGCGCGTTCTTTTTCATGGAGAAGATGTCACCGGCAGTAAAACTTATGCGATGGCAAAACGCGGTTTAGCGCGCACACATCAGATCGTTCAGCCGTTGGAAGAGTTGACTGTTCGTGAGAATGTTATTGCCGGCGCTTGTTTTGGGCGCGAAAACCATAGTTTGGGCAGCGCAGGTGAAATTGCGTCCGAGGTAATGGAATTTGTTGGGCTTGAGAAACGTGCCGATCAATTGGCAGCAAGCCTAAACGTCGCACAAAAGAAACGCCTTGAAATGGCACGTGCATTGGCAGCTCGCCCGTATCTTCTTTTGCTGGATGAAGTTCTCGCGGGGCTTAATCCCAGTGAGATCGCCGGCATGGTTGAGATAGTCAAAAAGATCCGTGACCGCGGGATTACCATCATCATGATTGAACATGTAATGAAAGCTGTTATGAATGTTTCTGATCGCATGGTTGTGCTGGATTATGGGCAACAGATCGCTGAAGGAACGCCTGAGGAAATTGCAAATAACCCACAAGTGATCGAGGCGTATCTTGGCGACCCAAATCTCGCAAAGAAATTAATGGGAGAGGACGAATAATATGGCAATCCTTGAAGCAAAAGATATTAGCTCCGGTTATGGAGAAGTACAGATTTTATGGGGTGCCAGCCTCTCGTTAGAAGAAGGGAAGTTAACCTCCCTGGTCGGGGCAAATGGTGTTGGGAAAACCACACTCTTGCGTACTATCGTTGGGTTAAATAAACCATGGGAAGGCTCGATCTGGTTTGAGGGTGAAGATGTAAGCAAACTCTCAGCACATGCTAAAGCCAGCATGGGTTTGGTTCTCGTTCCGGAAGGACGCCAACTCTTCACCGATATGACCGTTTACGAAAACCTTGAAATGGGCGCAACTGCACAACGATCCCGAGCGCGCATGGCAGAGAGTTTTGAAAAAGTCTTTACCATGTTCCCACGCCTGAAAGAGCGCAGAGGTCAAAAATCTGGCACATTAAGCGGTGGAGAGCAGCAAATGCTAGCTGTAGCGCGTGGCGTTATGGCAGACCCCAAAGTGCTCATCATTGACGAGCTCTCACTTGGCTTGGCTCCCGTTCTCGTACTCGATCTTTTTGGAAGCCTAAAAAAACTCAAAGACGAGGGGATCACTATCCTCTTGGTAGAGCAAAATGTTCAAATGGCGCTTGCTGTAAGCGATTATGGCTACGTTTTAGCTGAAGGACGCAACGAAATGCAAGGACCAGCGAAGGAACTCATCAATAATAAGGAGATTCGTTCTGCTTACTTAGGTATATAATAGAGATAAACCGATTGCATACCTATCTACCATAAGGAGCTAACCATGTTAGTAGAAGGACGAATGTCCCGCCCCGTAATCGCTATTAGCCCAGATATGCCCATCCATGATGCGCACAATCTTTTCAAACAAGAACAAATTCGCCGCGCACCCGTGGTCAAAAAAGGCAAGTTAGTTGGCATTGTTTCTGATCAGGATCTTATTGATGCAGCCCCCTCGCAAGCAACAACGCTAAGCGTTTGGGAAATGAACTACCTGCTCAGCAAGATCACGGTCAAAGACATCATGAGTAAAGAGGTCATCACCATTGACGAAGACACTCCCATTGAGCAGGCAGCCCGTATTATGGCTGATAACAAGATCGGTGGTCTTCCGGTTATGCGTGACGACAAAGTTGTCGGTATGATCACAGAAACTGATCTCTTCAAAGTTTTCCTCGAACTGATGGGCGCTCGTGAAAATGGCGTACGCGTAACAGCACTGGTTGAAGATACTCCCGGTATTTTGCAAAAAGTTACCCAGGCTGTTACCGCAATTGGCGGCAACTTCATCTCTTTCGGACAATTTACGGGAGAAGATGTTGGCAGTAAATTGCTAACCTTCAAAGTCATTGGCGCAAAACAGGAAGATGTCAAAAAAGCCATCTGGGATATTTCGAAAGAAGTCTGGGATATTCGCGAGTGTTGCTACTAAAGAAAATTGATTAGACAAAAAAGCCGACCTTTTCAGGTCGGCTTTTTAATTCTATGACTATTTCTGAGATTTTTTAGATCGAGGTGCTGCTCCACGCCGCTTCTCTCTCAGATTCTTGGCTGGGCTTCTGCGGCCCGAGCCACTGCTCGTCTTTGGCTTGGAGCGACGAGCCGACCCGCTACTTGACCTTGGTTTGACGCCGCCACTCTCCCCTTTCAAAAGTTTCACCTCGTCGGCAGAGAGATAGCGCCACTCCTTTGGCTGCAAACGCCCCAATTCCAAGTCGCCAAATCGAATGCGTATGATCTTCACCACAGGCAAACCCAGCAAACTTCCTGTCTCGCGGATCTGGCGTTTACGCCCCTCTTTCAAAACTACTTTTAACCAGGCACCCTTGCCCGCCTTTCCTTCAACGAAAACCTTCGCGGGGGCTGTTCGGTAACCATCTTCCAGGATAATACCGCGTCGCCAGGAATCGAGCTGCTTCTGGTCCGGCTGGCGCGCAACCAATACCTTATAAACCTTCTCATGCCCATAACGTGGGTGCGAAAGTCTATTTGCCAAATCGCCATCATCAGTCATGATGATCAAACCTTCGCTCTCAATATCCAGCCGCCCAACGGGGTAAATACGCGCCTCGATGGGAATCAGATCCCGCACCGTTGGGCGCGGATCAGGGCTGGTAACAGCCGAAATAACGCCACGAGGCTTATTCAGAGCAATATATATCTTGCTCTTTGGCACAGATATTTCTTTGCCATCTACTGTGATCGTGTCTTTATCAGCGTCAGCGTTTTGCCCTAAAGAAGCAACCTTACCATTCACACGCACGCGCCCGGCAGTAAGATAATCCTCACAACCGCGCCGTGAGCCTAAGCCCGCGTGCGCCAAAATCTTTTGTAATCGTTCTTCCATTTTATTTATCCCTTCAGGATCTGGTTATCGACATCATCTGCAATAATCTCTGAAAGATCGAGAGTAGGTAATGCAGAGAGAGAAGATAAACCAAAATGTTGTAAAAATTCAGGCGTAGTGCCATATAAGATCGGGCGCCCAGGACCTTCAGCACGCCCACTTTCATGGAGCAAGCCCTTATTCAAGAGAGAGCGCATGACACCATCGCTATTCACACCACGGATCGCGTCCACTTGCGGGCGCGTAACAGGCTGCTGATAGGCAATGATCGACAAGGCTTCCAACGCAGCGGGACTCAGCTTGGTTGTCGCATCCAGCCCGAGAAACTCCTCGATCAACGGGGCAAGTTCAGGGGCAGTTGTCAACTGCACACGTCCGCGATGGGTCTGGATCCGCAAGCCTCGGGTCACGAGCGTTTCGTCCAATTCTTTCAGAGCAGCGGTTACCTTGGCAGGTGTCAAGTCCAAAACTGTGCCCAACTGCGTTAGCGGAACCGGTTCCGCTGCAACAAAGAGCAAGCCTTCCAACTTGGCAACGAGGGAGAGTTCCGGGGTGCTTTTAGAGTCGCTCATGCTATAATTGCTCCGTTCGTCTTTTATGAAAAAGAGAGAAAATATGTCTAGAATAAAAGTGTTCTTTGCGCTATTTGCTTTATTATTTGCCACGCTGGCTTGCACCATGAATATCGGCGGTCCAGACTATCCCGACGCGACCATTCCTGTTTCGGCACAAGCTGTTGAAAGTATGCAGGCGCAATTTGAAGCTGCGTTCGCTGCTGCCCTTTTGAATGGCGGCGACGTGATCTTAACCGTAACTGAACCACAGATCACATCTTTTCTTGCCATCAAATTGCAGAACCAAAACTCGCCTCTCTTCACAGAGCCGCAAGTTTTCCTACGGGATGGCAGCATGCAAATATACGGCAAAGCCACGCAGGGCTATTTTGTTGCCAATGTTAAGATCACTGTTCAAGTTGGCGTCGATGAAGCCGGGCAGCCCGATATCCAAATCGTTTCTGCCGATTTCGGCCCGCTCCCTGTACCAGAAACATTAACCGCATCGCTCGCTGCGATTATCAAAGAGGCATATACCGGCGCGATCGGGCCTGTAGCAACAGGTTTTCGGATCGAGCAAATCGGCATCCGCGATGGCTTTATGGTCATGTCTGGGAAGGTCAAATAGCGAGTGGATTATACCAGTAAGACAAGCCTTCGGACGCTTTCTGCTCCGCGTATATTTTCCTTTGGATGGATTACCGTTTTCGCCCTCCTTTTGGCTGGCTGCGGCTCCCCAAAAATATTACAGGGAGAAATACAGATCGGCATCAACGCCGATGGACAAAGCATCGCCCTCGAAATCCCTGCCGGCAGCAGCGTGGAAGAAGCGCTCCAGAGTGCAGAAATAGCGTTGAACGAAAGTGACCGCGTGGAGCCACCACCTTATACTATTCTCGGTGAAGGCGACCATATCCAGATTATCCGCGTGGAAGAGATATTTGAAGCACAAGAAGAGATCATCCCCTACGAACGCCAGGTTGTGCGCAACGAATCTCTCCCCGAAGGCGAAACACGCTTGATCCAACCAGGGCAAAATGGACTACAAGAGATCACTTATCGCAGCGTCTACGAAGACGGCGAAGAGATCAGCAATAGTCTGGTAAAAACCGTCATCATCCATACCCCGGTACCTGAAATTACAATGGTCGGCGTGCAGGCTATTTTTGCACCGATCCCCGTCCCGGGTGTGATCGCCTATCTCTCTGGCGGCAATGCCTGGGTTATGGAAGATTCAACCGCTAATCGGCGTGCTATTGTCACCACCGGCGATCTGGACGGACGTATTTTTGCCCTTTCCCCAAATGCCGGCTGGCTCCTTTTTACACGAAAATCTGAAAAAGACCCTGCCGAAGAGATCAACACACTTTGGGTTGTTAGTACAACCGGCTCCCCAAAAGAGCCGATCAAGATCGGTGCATCCAATGTGGTACACTTCGCCGGTTGGCGCCCCAATGCCGGTGCGCGCGTCTATTATTCCACAGTCGAACCCCGCGCTGCTGCCCCGGGCTGGCAAGCAAATAATGACCTGTACATGGTCAGTTTCAGTGCAAGCTGGTCTGCCAAGCCCCAAGAGATCATCGAAGCGAACGCAGGCGGCATCTATGGCTGGTGGGGGATGAATTTTACATGGTCGCCCGACGGCAGGAAGCTCGCCTACACCCGCCCTGATGGGATCGGTCTCGTAAATATGGATACAGGCAGTTTTGAACCACTGCTCAATATCACTGCGCTCAGCACTCATAGCGATTGGGCATGGATACCAGGTCTTGTTTGGGGTGGTGACAGCCGCACGCTATACACCGTCACGCACGCATCTGCATCGAATCTGGTTAGCCTTGAAGATTCTCCCTACTTCGACTTAAGCGCGGTTTCCATTTCGAACAGCACGAATATCCAACTTTCGCCCAAAACAGGAATGTTTGCCTATCCCTCCGCATCGCCCATTCGCCCCAGCGGGAAAGAGCAAATGTACCAGATTGCCTATCTACAAGCCATCTTTCCCGCTCAAAGTGAAAATAGCCGTTATCGGGTCATCGTTATGGATCGGGATGGGTCAAACCGCCGAGCGATTTTCCCACCTGAAGATGCACAAGGAATCGAACCACAAACGCCCACCTGGACGCCTGATCCGGTTCCCGGTCAAACGGGCGACTTCCTCGCGCTCATCTATCAAGGCAATCTCTGGCTGGTCGACTCTGGCTCAGCAGAATCTCACCAAATTACCGGCGACGGGTTAATCAGTCGCATTGATTGGAAAAGCCTCTCCAATTAAAGGACGGACTTATGCGAATTCTTATCACTGGTGCGGCTGGCTTTCTCGGCTCTCACCTTTGCGACTATCTTCTTGCAGACGGACATCAGATCGTAGGCATGGATAATTTCATCACAGGCAATCCTGAAAATATCGCCCACCTGATGGGCAATGAAAACTTCAGCTTTTACAAGCACGATGTTTCCAATTATATTTTCACCCCCGACAAAGTGGATGCTGTCCTACACTTTGCATCCCCAGCTAGCCCTAATCCGGATTCAGAACGCGCCTACTTCAACCTCCCTATTCAGACTATGAAGGCTGGCGCATTGGGGACGCATAATTCGCTTGGCGTAGCAAAAGCACATAATGCAAAATTCCTACTTGCTTCCACGAGTGAAATCTACGGCGATCCGACCGTCCACCCCCAAAGCGAAGACTATCCCGGAAATGTTGACCCGATTGGGACGCGTGCTGTCTACGACGAAGCAAAACGATTTGCAGAGTCGCTAACAATGGCATATCATCGCTATCACGGGGTAGATACACGCATCGTACGCATCTTCAATACCTATGGTCCCCGCATGGACCTAGAAGATGGACGCGCGTTGCCAAACTTCCTCAAACAAGCCTTGCTTGGAGAAGAACTCACTGTCTATGGCAATGGACAACAAACCCGCTCCTTCTGCTACGTTGATGATCTGATCAAAGGCATCGTCCGCTTGCTCTATTCCGATGAAAACTTTCCGGTCAATATCGGCAACCCGGATGAGATTACTATCCTCCAGTTCGCAGAGGCGATCAACCGCGTTACAGATAACCAAGGCGGTATCACCTTCGTTCCTAGCGGACGCAGCGCAAGAGACCCTCAGCGTCGTCGTCCAGACGTAACCCGCGCAAAAGAAATTCTCAAATGGGAAGCCCAGGTTGGGTTGGATGACGGCATTACTCGTACCATGCCGTATTTCAAGGAAAAACTGGGCCTCTAAGATGGGAATGTCCATCTTCAACCAAAAGGAGCGCGTACGCTTCTTTCGCTTTGCAATTGTCGGCGTCATTGGTGCCATAATTGACTTTGGCATGATGAATCTACTCACCCAAAAAGCGAATATGTCCCTTGTTGTTGCTGGAACAATTTCCTTCATCAGTGCCATCATCTCCAACTTTATTTGGAATCGTTATTGGACATACCCAGAATCGCGCTCACGTTCCATTTCAAAACAGTTGGCCATGTTCTTTGCCGTCAATATTGCTGGCATGGCTATTCGTCTTCCGATCTTGCACTTTGCAGAGCCGCCCATGCAAACGCTTTTCGATGGGTTAAAATTGAACATCTCTATGGATGCTGAATTTCTTGCTAAAAACATAACACTGGCATTAGCTGTCGGCATCGTGATGCTCTGGAACTTTTTCATCAATCGCTACTGGACATATAATGACGTTGACCAACCAACCCCTCTCCAAAATGCAAATTAGCGTATACTGAATATTGAAACAACTTTTAGAGAGTGTCTGAAAAGTCAAATTTTAGCTAAAGTTCTTATCATCAATCGGATCATAG
>Ga0008651_10000681_pt1 | contig 20387 bp, 19 predicted proteins | sample SaaInlV_200m_DNA_6_FD_59173 | JGI IMG/M metagenome (GOLD analysis project Ga0008651, IMG submission 59173) | Marine microbial communities from expanding oxygen minimum zones in the Saanich Inlet - SI037_S2LV_200m_DNA | ecosystem: Environmental > Aquatic > Marine > Intertidal zone ...
GGCCTGAGCGATGCTGCAGACGGATTGTATGGACAATGGCCAAAGGAAAAAGCCCTTGAAATAATGAAGGACAGCAGGGTTGGTGCAATGGGAGTTGTTATTGTCATCTGTGCCCTTGCTGTAAAATGGGGTGGGGTCTCAGGGCTTGATACAGGAAGGTTTGTATTGCTTATGGTTGTCCCTGCGTATTCAAGAGGAAGTATGCTTTTCGGGATTAAATTTCTAAAATATGGAAGACCTGATGGCGGTACTGCTCATGCATTCTTCAACAAATCGCTTGAGTTTTCAGACTTTAAATGGCTTTTTATTCCGGTTTTTCTTTCCTTTTTTGCAGGTTTAAGAGGTGTCTGGCTTAATATATGCTTTGTAGTTTGTCTATCGATTATCCTGACATTTTACAAAAAAAGGATCGGATGTATCACAGGAGATATGCTCGGTGCAATGACAGAAATTATGGAATCAACTCTGTTTTTGATGGTTTCTATTGGAGTAATACAATGATAAGCGGTCATGGCGGCAATATTTATGATATGGCGAAGAAGCTTGACTGCAAATCATCTGATATTACTGATATGAGCAGCAACCTTAATCCTTTTGGCCCTCCGGAGGGACTTTTTACAAAGATAAAGGAAAATCTCGAAGGAATAATTACTCTTCCTGAGGTCGACTCAAGAGGGATTATTGATTTATTTGCAGAAAATCATGGTTTAGAGCCTGGTCAGGTGCTTGCTGGAAACGGTACTACACAGTTTATATATTCAATACCTCAGGCCCTCGGGACAAAGAAAGCGCTCATACTTGGGCCTACCTATGCAGACTATGCAGATGCCTGTAGTATGAATAATATTGAATATTCAACTCTTGTTTCTGATGAATCACAATCGTTTGTATTTGATATGGAGCATATTAATAATAGTGTTAAAGGTTTTGATACTGTATTTATATGTAATCCCAATAACCCGACAGGAGTGCTTATTCCATCGGAAGATCTTGAAACGCTGTGCAGTTCCAATCCCCATATTTTTTTTATTATAGATGAGTCTTATCTTCCATTTGTTATTGGTGACAAAAATGAAAGCATGTCAAATATGGGGCTTTCAAATGTTGTTGTTCTAAATTCAATGTCAAAAATATTCAGAGTCCCTGGATTGAGAATAGGTTTTCTGGTTTCAAACATTGAGGTTGTGAAAAAATTCAGACGTTATTTGCTTCCGTGGAGTGTTAATCTTGTTGCCCAGGAGGCAATTTCTTTCCTTATGAATGAAAAGGAGAAGATTCGATTATTTGTTGAAAAAACTGTAAAATATCTTGAAATTGAAAGAGAATGTTTTTCAGCAAAGTTTGACGGTGTTCGTGATATAAAACTATTTCCTAGCAGGACATCTTTTATACTTGCAAAACTTTATGGTACTCATACATCAAAAAGTGTCTGTGAAAATTTAGCCAGAAGTAAAAAAATACTTCTCAGAGACTGCTTCAATTTTAATGGGCTTTCAGAACATTTTATCAGAATTTCATTAAAGACAAGAGAAGAAAATAACAACCTGGCTGAGGCACTTATGGAATTATTTAAATAATAATGGCGTTGTAAAAAATCTCCATCTACTGCGTTGTAGCGCTTGATCAGAAGTTCGACATACTTCATGTATGCCTTCACTCCTGCTCAACCACTATGCCTTGTATATGAAGATTTTTACTTAGCCATCTAATATGCTTTTTACGAGTTCATCAAATTATGATGGAAAATATTTCGACATGGTACATTATACCTGCAGCATTTATTCTGGATTATATTGTTGGTGACCCTCACAGACTGCCTCATCCGATAAGGCTTATGGGAAAAGCCATTATAGATCTGGAACCGTATTTTCGAAGAATTCCTTTACCGGTTGCAGCTTCAGGGTTTCTTTTTTCATTATGTCTTATTTCTCTTGCATGGGTTATATCCTACTTATTGATATGGACCGGAGATTTAATACATCCTGTCATAGGCTACTGCATGGAGATAATCCTTATTTACTACTGTATTTCAATGAATTCCCTTGACAGGGCTGCAATGGGAGTATGCAGGCCTCTTGAACAGGAGGACCTTAAGACCGCTAAAGAAAAGGTTACCCTTATTGTCGGCAGGGATGTTAATAATCTCGATGAAGAGGGTGTGGCAAGGGCCACTGTCGAAACTATAGCAGAAAATCTTGTAGACGGAATAATATCCCCGTTATTTTTTGCTGCAATCGGGGGTGCACCCCTTGCTGTTACTTACAAAATGGTCAACACACTTGATTCAATGGTAGGCTACAAGAATGATAAATACATCCTTTTTGGAAAAGCTTCTGCAAGAATTGATGATTTAGTAAACCTGATACCGGCACGTTTGTCTGTTTTTGTTATTGCAGCTGCATCGCAATTTTTATCAGGAAGGGGTGTTCTTTCATTAAGAACCGTTTTTAAAGAAGGTAAAAATCACTCAAGCCCCAATGCAGGATACCCTGAGGCGGGGTTTGCAGGAGCTCTTAATGTCAGGCTCGGAGGGCCAAATTACTATTTTGGAAGCCTTGTATCCAAACCGTTTATTGGAAACGGATTCGGCCGTGTAAAAATCGGTGATATAAGAAAAGCATGTGATTTAATGCTGTTGTCATCCTTTCTATGGTTTATTATGGTATGGGGAGTAAATCTTTTATATAAAATTCTATTATGAACCGGACACTTTCTAAATCTTATAAAGGTAGGTTCCCATTCAGGATAGGATCTACCTCTTTTATTTATCCTGACTCTTATGTGTCAAATGTTAATAAGCTTGGTGCGCATCTTGATGAGGTTGAACTTCTCCTGTTTGAAAGCTCATTGGAGGGCAGTCTGCCTTCAGAAAAGGAAATATACGAACTGGCCATACTGGCAAAAGAGTTCGACCTGACATATAATATACATCTGCCTATAGACATATCGATGGGTGATATGGGGACGACGGTTCGTGATAGAGCAGTAGAAGTAGTAAAATATGTAATTAATCTGACAGAATCTCTTTTACCAACTACACACACACTTCATCTTGAAAATAATGAAATATTGGGAAATGAAGATATTAAAAAATGGCAGGAAAGGATTCATAGCAGCATTAAGCAATTGATTGACTCAGGAATTGATTCAAGATCAATCTCTATAGAAACATTGTCATACCCTTTCGAATTGGTAGAAGATGTTCTTCTAGATTTGGACCTTTCTGTTTGTATAGATATTGGTCATCTTATTTTGTATGGTTTTGATATAAATGAGGTTTTTCTTAAATACTCTGACAGAACAACTATAATTCATCTTCATGGTGTAGAAAAAGGGAAAGATCACCTATCCATAGATAAGCTCCCTGAAACGGAAATTGAAAAAGTAATGAAAATTCTGAAAGCTTTTTCAGGGACATTGTCACTGGAAGTTTTTTCATTCGAGGCTTTAAATTCATCCCTGTTATGTCTGGACGATTTATGGATTAAATATGAATAGAGACGGGGCAGATTCCTTTAATTTATCAGATATCCCCTTTCTTATTCTGAATGGCAGTCTATCATTTCGTAAGGACCAAGAACACTAACAGGTTTGTCATCCCCAAATCGCTGAATAATTATGCTGAATTTTGGTTTTAAATCTTCAGATACTTCTGCATCATTTGCCTTGAAAGCCACTTTCCATCCAACTATGTTTACTCCAAGATCAGCTGGTAAATCAAAAGTCAAATCAACATGAACGATACTGATGCCCTCATCCTCTTCCAGGTCAACATCGTATAAATCAATATTTACTGTATCCGGCATATCACTTTTAACAATCTCAAAATTAAGATCAAGATCGGTATAATCAATTTTATCTGAAGGAATCAATTCAATATCAAATCTGAGATTTACCGTATTCCCGGGCATAATCTGGTATTCATGCATACGGCATGGAGATCCTTTATCTTTCACCGGGTTAGCATCTTCTTCATCTATTTCTTCCTGAGGAGTGACCTTATTTTCTTGTCTGGTTATATTTTCAGGTGGCGTTTTTTTATTTTTGTTTTCAGGTTCTTTTGAGCATCCTGTTAATAATGAAAAGAAAACAAAAGTAACGAGGATAAGTATACTCGAAATTCCTATTTTGTGTTTCAACATACTCTTACCTCCTGAATTGTTTATTTATTGTATTCATTTGTTTATAAAGTATACATTAATGTAACACAAGGAAAAATATTATCATTTTTGATATTCATTCACAGCGTTTAGTTTGGAGATCATGATAAATTTTGTTTTGTTAAAACAAGCACTCCTTAATGTAATTTATAATCTTATTGACATTTTTTATATGTATGTTATGAGTAGGTAAACTACTCATAAAAGGAGTGGGGCTGTGGCAGATCTTCTTTCAGGACTAATTGCATCCAAGACAAGGATAAAACTTCTTGTAAGGTTTTTCTTTAATCCCAAAACCAGTTCATACCTGCGTGAACTCGCTAAAGAGTTCAATCTGTCAACAAATTCCGTACGCGAAGAGCTTAATCAGCTGACCAAAACAAGTCTTTTAAAATCAGAAAAAAATGGTCGTCAGGTTCTATACACGGCCAATAAAGATCATCCGCTTTTTCCTGAACTGAAATCCATGGTGAGCAAGGTCATGGGAATAGATCAGGTACTCGACAGTATAATTATGCGCCTGGGTGATCTTGAAAGTGCTTACCTGATGGATGACTATGCAGAGGGAAAAGATACCGGAATAATAGATCTTTTACTTGTCGGTGATATTGACCAGTATCATTTGAATGATTTGAGTAGAAAAACAGAACGATATATAAAACGAAAAATTCGCTCCCTTGTTCTAAGCAGGGATGAATATAATGAGCTCAAAATAAAACTGGACAGCCGGCCTCGGTTGTTAATCTGGGAAGCTAAAAGGGCTGAATAAAAGGGGTTTGATTCTTATAGGTTATAAAAGTATTTAAAATCAGTCGATTACAATCTTTTCAATTGTAATCGACCGGGCGGAGCTGGGTATATTGAGACCTTTGCGAGATTAGAACACACCCCGGATTTTGGTGTTCGGGCCTACCTATCCAATTAACAAGGGAGAACATCAAGGATTTTGGCCCCCTTTTTTTATATTAAAAGCGAATTGCCTGAACATGATATCAATAGTGTTCTTAATCATTTGTGGAAATAGTGCTTTATCGCCATTGTCATGCAGGTGGCTTATATCGAAGTATTGCTTTTACCTTGTGGAATATGGGAAGCGTCCCATAGGTAATCCCACTGGGCACGAAAATGATTGACACTGGTCGGAGCTTCTTATCGGTATTTTTTGATATCTACCCCGAAGAAGTTCTCAATGTATTTGAAATGTTAAACAACCAGGTGCTGGTAGGTGATGGAAAGGACATCGATAATGAGTAAACTACGCATAACTATCTACACGCCTGATTCACTACTCTCAAATCCTCTTAAGATGTGGAGAGGGATGTTGAGGGACTTAGTCGCCAGCCGGGAACTTGCATGGCGATTAACGGTGCGTGATATAAGTGCTCAATATCGACAAACCTTTCTTGGGTTTCTTTGGGCTATAATGCTGCCTTTGGCCAATACACTGGTCTGGATTTTTTTGAGCCGCAGTGGAGTGGTAAATTTAAGCAACACACCATTGCCCTATCCGGTTTATGTATTTACAGGAACTATGCTGTGGGCAATTCTGATGGATGCGTTAAATGCCCCGCTGCAAATGACTGTCGCTTCTAAAAGCATGTTGGCAAAAATTAATTTTCCGCGCGAGGCACTTGTGGTCGCTGGCATATGCCAGGTAACAATCAATGCTTTGATCAAGATTATATTGTTGGTGATCACATTGTTGGCAATTGGGGTTTATCCGAGTTGGAGCGCGTTGTTGTTCCCCATTGGCTTGCTTTCGTTGATACTGGTTGGAACAGTTATTGGACTGGCACTAACGCCAATCGGTTTGCTTTATGCCGATGTGGGCAAAGCCATACCTTTATTGATGCAATTTATAATGTATATCACGCCGGTAGTTTTCGCGATGCCTAAGGAAGGATTTTCTGCCACATTGTTTCAAATTAATCCGCTGACACCATTGATCCTTACCGCACGTGACTGGCTGACCGGACTTACTCCGGAGTACTTGGGTTACTTCTTGGTTGTGAATGTGGTAGCGATTGTAATGTTGTTCATATTCTGGGTCGTCTTCCGCTTGGGCATGCCCATCCTGATAGAACGTATGGGGAGCTGAAATGGGAGAGACGCTTATCAAGGTTGAAGGGCTTTCCAAGAAATTTTGCCGCAGCCTCAAGAAATCTATGTGGTACGGCATGCAGGATATTGGTAGAGAATTGATTGGTAAGCGGCATGGTGCGGATGGTGTCCTGCGTCCGGATGAATTCTGGGCGGTTAAGGATGTTAGTTTTCAGATCAAGCGCGGCGAGTGTCTTGGGCTAATCGGGCACAATGGTGCGGGCAAGACAACGCTGTTACGTATCCTCAATGGACTGATAAAACCGGATCAGGGGCGAATTGAAATGCGCGGCAAGGTAGGGGCACTGATTGCCTTGGGAGCGGGATTCAACCCAATTCTGACGGGGCGGGAAAACATTTACGTCAATGCGGCCGTTCTGGGCATGAGCAAGCAAATTGTCGACAGCAAGATAGATGAAATCATCGACTTTGCCGAGATCCGTGAGTTCATTAATGCACCTGTGCAATCCTATAGTTCAGGCATGAATGTGCGCTTGGGTTTTGCTGTCGCCGCCATTTTAATAGAACCTGATATCTTGTTTTTGGATGAAGTGTTGGCCGTGGGTGACATAAATTTTGCCATCAAATGTCTTAATACAGTGAAGTCAATAACCAACAAAAGTGCGGTGGTTTTTGTGTCCCACAACATGCAGCAAATCTCCCGGTTCTGTACTCGTGTGATGGTGATGGATCATGGGAAAGTGTTGTCGAACAGTCCGAATTCCTTTGAAGGAATTGACCAATATTTTGGTTTGATACAACACGAGAAACAGGTTTCCGGAACTGGAGAAGCTGAAATTCTCAATATGGAATTAATGGTAAATAATCAGTACGTGGGGAGCACCGAACCCACCATATCACATGGAAAAGAATTAGGCTTCAGGATAAAAATGCGTATCAATAACAATAATTCTGGTGCGATCATGAACGTCAATATAATGGATGCTTCCATGAGTACGGTTGTTACTATGCCGATCTACAATCCAGAGGGAGAATTGAACCGTTTTCCCGCAGGTGTATTGGAAATCGTAATGTCTACGGGAGCAGTGGAACTCTCTTCAGGGAAATACAGCGTTATGATAGGAGTGATAGATTCTGAAACAAACGAGGTGCTCGCACGGGTCCAGGGGCTGAGTCCCTTCCGGATAATTGCAGACAGGGTATATTGGGGCAAATTGGTGCGTAACGTAGTGCCTCAAAAGGTCGAAATTCTTGCCCCTACTTTATAAATCAAGTGCTTAAAGGAACGCATGAAAAACAAAAATTCTTTAGACAATGATTTCCTACAGGAAAAGCATCGCTATTTGTCTTTGTAATTATTTACATGACAACTGGGACGAGCAACATTTGGGAGCTAAGAGTCCGTTTCTGCAACAGATACTTAAGCCCAATATGAAGCATTTTCAGTGGGCAAAATTATTTTCCTAACCATGACCTTGTCAAGTGAAAAATGGGCCCCATTTGATTTTTCATAATAAATATAGATGGTTATTGTATTTTCCTATCCGGACACTACTGGTAAAAATTCTAACACTTACTATGGAGTTTAAATGAATCAACTACCAACATTCCAAGAATTTATTGCTTCTCAGAATATCCAGATTGCGATTTCTGATTTCTTGATAAACATGATGCTTTCGGTTCTATTTGCATATCTCTTATCTATTTTTTATATCCGCTATGGAAAAACACTTTCAAACCGGAGATTGTTTGCTGGGACTTTTATTCTTATTACACTAACTACAATGGTAGTAATTACTATCGTAAAGTCATCGCTTGCGCTTTCACTTGGACTGGTCGGGGCATTGTCGATAGTTCGTTTTCGTACCGCTATTAAGGAGCCGGAGGAGTTGTCTTATATATTTATTTGTATAGCTATTGGATTAGGTTTGGGAGCCAATCAACGTATAATTGTTTCTTTGGTTTTCCCCGTTTTCCTCGGCGTAATACTATTGTATTCGTACCGGCGGACAACATCAGGTATGCAAGAACATCTATATTTTCTCGTTTCCGGTGGTGCGAATACTGGCATTACACTCACGACTGTCCTCGATTTAATAAAAGATCATTGTACGATGGTGAATCTTAAACGTTTTGAGGATAGCGAAACAGGTTTCGAAGCCTACTTTCAGATTGAATTGGAAGATGCTGGTAAGATAGAATCTCTAATAGAAACTATTCGTGAATTAGACGGCTCTATCAGAACAACATTGCTCGATAATACAGGTGCTCAGTAGTGTATATCAAGAAGACTCATGATATTAATACCTTCAGGTATAAGCTAAACCATTTCTTCTTGGTTTCCCTCAAAAGCTATCGCTTCATTATCATTCTAATTGTTGTTTTTGTGCTGGGTGTTTTTCTGGGTAGAGAACATGTCATAGATATATTAATAAAACCTTTGTTCATAAACCCAGTAGAATCTATCTCCTTTCGCATAGAAAGCTTCATTGTTAAGCCTGAGCGTCTAATGATTGATGTTAAGTATGAAGATTATCAAAGGCTTGCTTATAATAGGTATTCGGCTCTCCAACAACAAGATTATTTGATACCTGAAGGCACACATTGGCCCCGCCCTGGTTGGTTCAATTTACTAACTGATGAATATCGTGATGAGGTTCCGGCAGCAATTTCCTATAAAGACAAAAAAGTTCGTGTGAAGATAAACCTTAAAGGAAATTCACCCGAACATTTTAAGCATGATTACAGGTGGTCTTTTCGTGTCAAAGTAAAGGGGGATCATACCGTCAGGGGAATGAAAAAGTTTTCGCTTATGAAGCCACAAATGGGCAATTATATGAGCGATTGGCTTTTGCACCGTATGTTAAGTTACAAAGGACTTATTGCTCCGCGGTTTGATTTTGTTGAAGTAGTAATAAACGGTAAGAGTCTAGGGATTTACATCTTTGAAGAACATTTTGGAAAGCGGATGCTTGAAAATCATCAAAGACGTGAAGGACCAATAATTCGTTTTGCTGATAACATTATGTATAGAACTTTGTATCGACACCCCAAAGATGAGGAGACTTATAGGGAAAGTCAAATTTGGTGGGCTTCAATTGATGCATATGACACGAAAAAGTTAATGGAAAACACTCAGCTTTATGATGATTTTAAGAAGTCTAAAAATCTTCTTGAAGCTTTTCGACAAAAGGAACTGAAAGCATCAGAAGTGTTCGATACGGAGAAATTAGCTTATTTAATTGCTGTCGAAGGTGTTTTCGGACATAGACATTCATCATTACTTGCTAACATCCGTTTCTATTATAATCCTGTTATTTCCCGTCTCGAGCCGATTGCAAATGATGGTAGCACAATAAGTGCAATAATTAATAATAAAAAGGATACGGGGGCACATATTGCAGTAAACAATATGGTTGTTGAAGACATGATCAACTTTATTAATGGCGATGAGCGATGGTATCACCTCTTATTTCAAGATATTGATTTCTACGAGGAGTATATACGCGCTGTTGATATGGTTTCTCAAAAACGATTCTTAGATGAATTCTTTTCTGGAATTCAGGATGAGCTGGATTATTCAATAAAGCTGCTGCACACTACCTATCCAAATTATAAATTTAATGACAAAAAAACATTATATGCAAACCAACAGTACATGCGGCTGTTGGTTGAGCCAAAACAAATTATCCAGGCATACTTTTATGATGTAATTGATAATCATATAGTCCTGGAAATAGGGTCAATGCACCCAGTACCAATTAATATTGATAGCCTGCGCTATAATGATAAAATTTTGCTAAAACCTGTTGAAAATGCATTAGTTCCTGGCAAGCTCTATAATCAAACAGTGAAATTCCTAAAATACAGATTTCAATTGCCAGTTGGTGTCACTTTCGATGATTCCCAACGCCCTAATCTAAAGATTTACTGTTCTTTACTTGGTATGGATAAATCAACTGAGTATGAAGTAATACCATGGCGAGCATTTGATAAATCATTTCTCGATACAGATCCATTCCGTGCGGCTCCGAATGTACAAAGTTACCCATTTATTACAGTGGATGAAAATAAAAAAGAGATCCGCATCCTACAAGGTGATTGGATTATAGACCATGACCTTATAATACCGCTTGGGTACACTGTTGTCTGTTCAGGAAAGACTAAGCTTGATTTACGGAATAATAGTTTTATTGTCTCTCATTCTCGAGTTTTGTTTATCGGCATGTCAGAAACCCCTATTATCATACATTCAAACGACAATACAGGTCAGGGATTATTTGTTTATGATGTAGAAGAGCGATCAGTATTTAATTACACAGTCTTTGATGGCCTCTCTTCACCTCATCGCAAAGGGAATTGGTCGTTAACAGGTGCAGTTACATTTTATGAGAATCCTGTAGAGTTTAGCAACACATTTTTTATTAACAACCGTTCAGAAGATGCCCTAAATGTTATTCGTACAGATGTGACTTTAAATAACTGTTATTTCGAGAACACTCAATCGGACGCTTTTGATGGTGATTTTGTTACAGGTATAATTGATAATTCGATTTTCAAAAATACTGGCAATGATTGTGTTGACGTATCAGGAAGTAAGATGCATCTTGGGAAAAATTATTTTGAAAATGCAGGAGATAAAGGTATTAGTGTTGGAGAACATAGTAACATTACAGCAGATAATATTACCGTGAAATCCTCAGAAATTGCAATCGCATGTAAAGACAGATCAACTTTATCAATTGAAAAGTTGAGGCTTGATAGTTGCATCTTGGGAATAACAGCTTACCAGAAGAAACCTGAGTTTGGTCCGGCTCAAATCGAAATAAAGAGTTTTGAAGCAAAAAAACTTGAGCAGATTCACTTGATTGAGACGGGTTCTAAATTGGTGCTTGAAGGACAATTAATTGAGGCAAAAAATGAGAATGTTGAAGCTCAAATGTATAGAGTCCTCTTTGGAAAAAGAAGTAAGCCGGATTCTGACATATCTCAACAGCAGGGAGATATAAATCATTGATAAATCAATTCTTCGAGTCCGAAAATATTAGCCCGAGATATGAAAGAAAATTTGTGATTAAGAATCTTGAACGCCAGAACTTGGAGCTGTTGGTTAAGATGCATCCCATCGGATTCCATGAGATATTTTACAAAAGAAAGGTTAACAATATCTATTTGGATAACGAGAATCTTTCAAATTATTCTGATAATATTGAGGGTGTTAGAGATCGCATTAAGTTACGATTTCGATGGTATGGAGACGAATTTGGTTTAATAGAAAAATCAATGCTTGAGATAAAGATTAAGAGAGGATTAGTTGGGTGGAAACAGTCCTTCAAGTTACCTCCATTTGAGATTAGTAAGGAAATCCAAAGTTTAAGTATGTATAAAAAGATTATCAATGAGACTTTAGATAATAACGTAAAGAATATTCTGAAAGAAAACCGTCCGAAACTCTTTAACTCTTATGAAAGGCAGTATTTCCTTTCATTTGATGGTAGATTTAGAATAACACTTGATTCTAATTTGTCATATTGTCCCATTGATCTCTTTCATACTTTGGACCAATGTAGGTATCAGGACCATGTTCATCTCATTCTTGAACTTAAGTACGACACTGAGGATGATAATCTTGCAGATGAAATCACCAACCATTTCCAGTTTAGGGTATCTAAGAGTTCTAAATATATCAACGGCATTAGTTTAATGTCTTAGAAATCATAACGCAAATCCGAAATAGTTTTAAGCGTACATTTTATTGGCCTAAGAAGGGTTAAAAAATTTGAAAAGTACAATGAATACAATTTTACATCTTCAATTGAGACGATGTCCATCATTGGCAAATGTCAGTTTTGCAGTAATTTCTATTTTCATACTTATGCTTTTTTTTAATACGAGAGTTGCTGGAATAGAACTTGAAGCAGGTACCCGATTTGTTGTGGTTGGTCACCTATATCCTCTTATGGATGACCTCCCCCACATGGAAGAAATCTATAATAAAATTAACCTATCAAAGCCAGAGTTTGTCTTTATACTCGGTGATTCGCGGTTACATAAAGAAGAAGTCGTGAAAACCTTTAGAGAGAAAGTTCACAGTAAAGTGTATTTTGCTCCTGGTAATCAGGAGCTATCTGGAGTTGATAGTATAAGAAAACAGTATTTAGATAACGTCGGATATTATGAAACTGTTGCTTATGCAGATGACTTTCAATTTATATTAATTAACTCTTCTGATAATAGCACGAATCTTTCCAAATTCTTGGAATCCTCGTTTTCAAAACTATATTCTGACAAACTAACGGTATTATTCACTCACCACCGCATCTGGGATGATAGCATCCTTAGCGAAGGGCCCTTTGGGCATGATAAAAGTTATCTTTTTTCTGAAATCCATCCTGTTCTTAAAGGGCGTGTGCAATATATTTTCAGTGGTAACTCGAAACGGCAGTATTTCACTGATCGTAAAAGTGAAAATCCAAAGGCAGGTAAGCAGAATGTAGATAACATTTACTGGTGCGATGTAGTTGGTGAAATACAGTGCATTTCTGCCGGTATGGGAGATGGCTATCCGAAAGCGGGCTTCCTAATAGTTGATGTGGTAAATGGCAAGTTGCTGATCACAGCTGACTATCTTCTGACCAAGAAGAAACAAGCGAAAATTGATCATAAAATTAAAGAGAGGACGTCTGATAATATTTCTGACAAAACGCTCTCTACTCTGCGATCGCTTGGTGGGAAAAAGTTCTATGGGATGATGGGATTGTTGATTGGAATTCTATTGGGAATCGCTGTCTACTACATATTCCTTAAGTGCTGTGATATTAAAAGAAAGATTTGAGTCGCAGGCCATAAGCGCTCTTGCGAGAACACTTTCAGAATCGGGGAAGATTCAGGTGCATCACCACCAACCAATTTCCGATAAAGAAAAAGATCAGTAAGGGTGGAAAAGTACAAAACATTCCTGAAGTAGTGAGTTGTTGTCGATGCAACTCAACCTTGGAGTAACAATTTATTATATAGATGACAAAGCCACTGAACTCTGACCTTGCCCTGATGACAAGGTTTTCTCTCCTATAATAAAACTGGATATTTGAACGTGACTACCAAAGAATACTCAGAGCCTTTAACGGAAATTGGAGGTTACTTCGGTTTAGATTTGCCGGATTATGGTGAACTGTACCATGATTCAATCAAATTCCAATCTGGCCGTGCAGCAATCCGGGCCGTACTTGAATGCAATGAAATAACGCACGTTATGATGCCCGCTTACATTTGTGACTCTGTCATTAAATCTGCTATTGATGCAGGAGTCACTGTTGAAACTTATGAACTTGATGAATTGCTTTACCCCAAAAATTTACCGAGAAGAATACCTGATCAATGTGCTGTGATTTACGTCAATTATTTTGGTCTTTGCCAACAAAATATTTCTCGCTTGCTTAAAGAAATTCCGAAAGAACAATTGATAATTGACAACAGCCAAGCGCTGTTTGCTTCACATTCTGGTACCTTAGCTACAATATATTCACCTCGCAAATTTGCAGGCTTGCCGGACGGGGGCTTACTTAAGGCCTCTCCTCTACTGGGGATTACTCCCCCAACGGAAGAAGATAGTGGCTCATTTGATCGTATGAGGTTTTTGCTCACTCGCATGGCCTATTCTGCGCGTGAAGGTTATGCAGATTCTCATAAAGCTCGAAACTCGTTAAAGGATAATTACCCACTATCCATGTCTCGATTGACACAACGTCTAATGAAAAGCATCCGGTGGGATCAGATAATCAAACTCCGGAGAGATAACTACACCGTTATGGCGCTAATGCTGGATGCTATAAACGAAAAGCCTTGGACGTTAAGAGAATATGACGTTCCGCTCTGTTATCCATTTACTTTAAGCGGATGTGATATCAATAAAACTAAAAAAGATTTGGCCGCGCTCAATGTTTTTACACCAACCTATTGGCCAGGTGCTTTACGCAGGATTAAGGCTAATACAATAGAGGAGACCTTTCTTAATCAAACGTTATTTCTTCCTATTGATCAACGTCTAAGACGTGCTCAAGTTGAGGCGGTAAGTAAGTTAGTCCTGCAATTAACAGGTTAAACCACGTTTTGAATTACTAGTTAACTTGGTTTAATTCCCGCAATTTTAATTTTAGGAACCTGCTTATGTCAAAAAATGAAAAGCCATATTATCCTAAGTTCAGTTATGACGAACATGCAAGGACTTGTGCCCCAGACGATTTTTCTAGACAAACCTGTCGCACAGTGCAAGGAAAACCTGTGACGGATGAGCAGATACAAATGATTATTGAGGCAATAGAATCTGCCCTTGGACTTAATCCCGATGATGTGTTGTTAGAGTTAGCATGTGGCAATGGATCCTTGGTGCATTTCTTTTTTGAATCGTGCAAGGGATATTTGGGCGTTGATGTGTCTGAACATCTGGTTTCAGTGGCAAAGAAAAACTTTGAGGTGCTACCTAATTATCAATTTTCAGTGCAAGGAGCTGTTGAGTATGTTCGACAGGAACAGCAACCAGAAAGGTTTACAAAAATGCTTTGGTACGCAGGGTTCCCATATTTTCCTGACGGAGATGCAGAAGAAATACTTTCATCAATGAATATTAATTTCAGTAATATTCAGACTATTTTTATAGGTAGCCTGCCGGACAAAGATCGTGCCGAGGAGTTTTATAAATTACGGCAGCCCAGCGCTGAAGAATTATCAGATTCACACACCGCTATAGGCATTTGGCGTACTAGAAGCGAATTTGAGGAGCTTGCTGGCAAGGCGGGATGGAAGGTCGTGTTTTCAACCATGCCTGAAGAATATTTTAATTCGTATTATCGTTATGATGCATTGCTTAGTCGGTAGGGCCGGGTTGGAAAGTTACATGGTAAAAAATTGATGGTTCAGGAATTACGTTCTTTGAAGGAAAAAACATTTTAACAATCCACAAATCAACCTCCTACTATCGACAGAGAACTGTATAAAACTATCAATGATTATCGTGAAGATGGAATTTTGAAAAGATGAATAAAAATTTCAATACTGATGGAATCAAGGTTGGTTGGATAGCTGGTATGCCTCGCTCTGGAACAACTTGGCTTTCCCAGATTTTTGCATCTTCACCAGATGTCAGATTAAAGTTTTGCCCCCTGTTTTCATATGAATTTAAGAATGCTCTAGACGAAAATAGCTCCGCCGAACAATGGGAAAAGCTTTTTTCAGATCTCTATCAGACAAACTCTGAGTTTCTTGACCAAGACCATCTCCGTAAACACGGTTTGGTTCCGTCTTTTGATGAGAAAAATGAAAATCCTCGGCACCTAATTATAAAATCTACCCGCTTTCATAATCTAATTCCTTATGTTCTGAAGCTAAATAACAAAATCCATTTTGTTCACATTGTGCGGCACCCGTGTGCAACTATATATTCCTGGATAAACGCTCCTAGAGAATTTCCTGAGCATGCAGATCAAATGAAAGAATGGAGAATCGGGGAATGCCGCAAACAAGGCCCTGGTGAATTTTGGGGTTTTGACGACTGGAAAAAAGTTACAACTCAGGCCCTAAGACTCAGAAAACAGTACCCTGATAGGTATATGATTCTTAGATATGAAACTCTTGTAAAGGATACTCTGCACTATACCAAAGAATTATTTGATTTTTTTCATATACCGTTGGGGAAACAAACTCAGGATTTCATAGCGCTATCTCAAAGCAGGCACGACAGACGGAAACATTCTGTGTTCAAAGATCCAAAATTAAAAGACAAATGGGAAGAAATGCTTGATCCAACGATAGTTTCGGAGTGTTTGAGTGAAGTTAGAGGTACGGAACTGGAGCAGTTTGTGAAAAGTTAATTTTACCTTTGCCCTTATTTATGATTACAAATAATTGTTTTTTATACAGATATAGATACTAACATTTAATTAAATTAGTAAATAAGTTTATTGAATCAATAACGCATGACTGTTTTATCTCGAGAAAATTTTATGAGTGAAAAAAATGCTCGCAAAAAACAGATCAGCGATTTGACCTGTTTTGGTGGCAGTCAGATCTTTACCGAACCAAAATCCACATCTAATTTGGTACAACCTGATTTCGATAGTTTCTTGCACTATTCGAAACAGTTCTTTGATCAACACCGCTACACCAATAATGGGCCACTGGTCAAGTTACTTGAAAAACGTCTTGCTGAATTTCATAATGCCAAGTTTTGTATTACTTTTTGTAGCGGGTTTTGGGGATTAGTACTCGCAATGACTTCGCTGGCACTGAAGGGTAAGGTCGAAATCATTATGCCATCATTGACCTACCGTCGAATGGCAGATGTTGCGGCTTGGGCCGGTTTAAAACCACGTTTTTGTGAAGTTGAGCCGAACTCACTATCAATGACTGCCGAAACGGTTGAACCATGTATCAATAACGAAACTGCCTTGATCCTGGCGGTGCATCCTATCGTTAATTGCTGTGACATAGAGGGGATTGTCAGTCTTGGCGTTGAACACAGCATACCCGTACTATTTGATTCAGTTGAGTCTGTGTATGAGTCATCAAGCATTGGAAAAGTGGGTAAATTTGGTAATGCTGAATGTTTTTCAATGCATGCAAGTAAGTTATTGAACGGTTTTGAAGGTGGTTATGTAACCACCAATAACGAAGAACTTGCTCATAGATTGGCATTATTGCGCGGCTTTAGTTTTGAAGGCCAAGACAATTGTGTTATTCCCGGCGGACTCAATGCAAAACTCAATGAGATACATGCTGCAATGGCATTAGCTAACTTGGACGAGATTGATCTACAGATAGCTAATAATCGCAAGCGTTACAGATGGTATCAGGCCGGGCTATCAGGTATATCCGGTATCCGCTTGCTCGAATTTGATGAATCTTGTAGTACGAGCTACAAGAATATCGTGGTTGAGTTTCTTGATGACTGGCCGTTAAAGCGAGATGAAACAGTACTTGTTCTCAATGCTGAGAATATCCTTGCACGCGCTTACTATTATCCTCCGTTGCACCATAAAAACATGAGTTATCCTCATATCCCGGTATCTCTAAAGACTACTGATTTTCTATCCTGCCGTTTTATGCTCTTGCCATGTGGCGATTTTGTGAGTTGTGGCGATATCGATAAGATCATCCAACTTCTGGGATTTATTTATTCTCATGGGTTTGAAATTGCAAATTGTATAGCAGAAACAGCAGTGAAAATATCATGACGAAAAACAACGATTTCGCTCTATTGGGACGTGCCGCAGCCTTCGCAAAACCTTTACCAGTTGGACAACTTTACTTTCCTTCTTGGGATCGTTACGAAGCTGCGATGCGTGGGGTTTTTGAACGCCGTTACTACACGAATCAGGGGCCATTAGTTCAGCAACTAGAAGAAAGGCTTCAGGGTTATCTGGGTGTCAAACACGCGATCTGTGTCACCAATGCGACTATAGGATTGATGATGGCGGCAGAAGCATTGGAGCTTTCAGGAAAAGTTTTGCTGCCATCCTTTACATTTATTGCATCAGCGCAATCGCTAAGTTGGACTGGTATCGAGCCTGTTTTTTGTGATGTTGATCCGCTAACCCATCAGATTGACATTGATAAATTAGATGCACTGATTGATGAGCATGTTACCGGGATTATGGGTGTGAATTTGTGGGGAAGCGCATGTGATCCGGTTGCCTTAGAAAAATATGCCCAAACACGTGGCCTAAAGTTGTATTTCGATTCTGCCCATGCCTTTGGCTGTGTGGTTGATAAAACTAAAATTGCAAATTTTGGCAGCATTGAGGTTTTTTCTTTTCATGCAACTAAGGTTTTAAGTGCAACCGAAGGTGGTTGTCTATGTACTAACGATGAAATGCTCGCTGCGCGTTTAAGAAATATTAGAAGTAGTTACGGGGCAGGCAAACCAGTCCCTGTTGTTAAAACTTCGAATGGTCGAATGTCTGAAGCTCAGGCAGCGGTTGCCTTAATGAGTTTGGACGATTTCCCTCAAAACCAACAGAAAAACGAAACACTATTTCGTTTATACGAAGAAAGGCTGAAGCATATTCCTGGGATCAAGTTAGTAAAACCGGCAGGCGTGACATTCTCAAATTACCAATATGTTGTTTGCGAGATTGATAAAAATATTTTTGGCCTCTCGAGAGATTCTTTGATAACGGTTCTTAAAGCCGAAAACGTGAATGCCAGACGTTATTTTTATCCGGGTACGCATCGCAGCATCGGATATCTCAATAGCCTGCCTGATTATAACGATTACTTGCCGGTCACGGAACATCTTTGTGCGACATGTCTACAACTGCCAGTTGGTGCAATGGTTGATTCTAATGATGTGGATGTGATTTGTGAAATAATTGAAAAAAGTTATCGTTATTCCCAACAACTAAAATCTTTTTTTGCGGGGCATGACAAATGAGACTGGGCATAATGCAGCCCTATTTTTTCCCCTATTTAGGGCATTTTTCTTTAATTGCAGCAGTCGATGAGTGGATTGTGTTCGACATAACGCAGTATACACCGAGAAGCTGGATGAACCGTAATCGCATTCTCCATCCCACCACAGGGTGGCAGTATCTAACGGTGCCCCTGTCAAACTCGTCAATATCGATTAAAACCAATGAGGCAAGAATATTGAACCTTGCCAAAGCGAAAGCGAATATTGTTGGGAAAATAACTCATTACAAGAAGAGAGCCCCGTACTTTGATGCGGTAATGGCTCTACTCAATGACGTTTTCGATTCGGCCATAGATGATTCACTTGTACACCTCAATGTTTTAGGGCTGAGTGCCGTAGCGCGTTATTTGGAAATTCCATTTAAATATCATATTTGCTCGGAGCTTAATTTGTTATTGCCTGAAAAAATGGGGCCTGGTGAATGGGCACTGGATATCTGCAGTCTGTTGGGTGCCACTACTTATGTGAATCCTGCAGGTGGTCAAGATATCTTTGATCCGACAGCATTCGATCAACGTGGTGTATCATTGCAATTCGCACATTCTGCAGAATTTATCTACAACACTTCGTCCTACCAATACGAACCCAACCTTTCCATACTTGATGTGCTGATGTGGAATCCACCATCTGTTGTTGCAGAGGCGGTTCAAAACGTAATGCTTGCTGGGCATAATGACATTGCTGGCAGCTAATAGTAAACCTACAATGGACACAAACAATGATACCTAATGATCTAGCACCAATTGGTTTATCAGTTTACAGCCGACTCAAACACTTGCAAAAGACAGTTGAGGCCTTGCAAAAAAACTTTCTGGCTGCTCAGAGCGAACTGTATATATTTTCTGATGCACCCAAACTTGGTGATGAAGAGCGAGTTGCCAAAGTCCGAAGCTATTTGCGTACGATCGATGGCTTCAAGAAGGTTCATATCATTGAGCGTGACAGTAATGGACGGGTTGCAAATAGTCGTGGCGGACTCGAGATGCTATTAGATAAATTAGGCAAAGTGATTTTCCTCGCAGAGGATGTTATTACTGCGCCAGGCTTCTTGGAATTTATTAATTCAGGTCTATCTATTTATGAAAAACGCAAAGATGTTTTTGCCATATGCGGTTATACCCCTCCTGTCAAATTATCAAAATTCTACAAAAAGGATATTCACTTATCTCTAAGATTTTCTGGTTGGGGGTTTGGTATTTGGGCCAACCGTTATAATAAGATTTGCCGTAAAATAAATTACGAAGAGTTTTTTAATGACAAGTTGTTATATGAGAAAACTAGAAAGGCTGGCGAAGATTATTTGGCACTGATTAAGAGGGACGCTGATGGTGAAATTGATGCAGGTGATGTTAAAATCCTTTATACAATGATGCTCAACAATTGCTATATTGTGGCCCCAACAAATTCCCTTGTCAACAATATTGGGCTTGACGGAACAGGGGTGCATTGTGGCACTACGGATAGATTTGATGTAAACATCCCCCAAAGATATACCCCCCTTAATATCCCTCTGGACATAGAACGAAATGATCGTGTAATAGAGACTATTTACAGATTTTCAACCGGACAACAAAAACTAGGATTTGCTATGAAAGTATTTAGTATAATGATGCGAATTTTGCCAAGCAGTCTCAAAAATATATTGAGAAACTACTGGTATTTTATTTTAGGACAGATTCATAATATAAATATTATAAAAA
>Ga0008651_10000711_pt1 | contig 20033 bp, 10 predicted proteins | sample SaaInlV_200m_DNA_6_FD_59173 | JGI IMG/M metagenome (GOLD analysis project Ga0008651, IMG submission 59173) | Marine microbial communities from expanding oxygen minimum zones in the Saanich Inlet - SI037_S2LV_200m_DNA | ecosystem: Environmental > Aquatic > Marine > Intertidal zone ...
GGAAGTAGTGTAATTATTGATATGAATTTATCTGTTTTAGATGATATTTTGAATATAGATTCTCTTGCAGTTTTAAATCAAACTGTTATGTTTACTATGGATAATATTTCTAATCTAACTTTGAACGGAACTTTAATTTTAGGAAATCATAGTTTTAATAAAAGTATGGATGTTCATATGTTAAGTGGATCAGTTTTATCACATAAAAGAAATAATGATAGTCAATTGTATATGATTAATATTAGTGCAAGAAATTTTACAATTGATAATAATGCTTTTATTGAAGTAAAAGATTTAGGTTATTCAAGTGGTTATGGACCTGGTGTTCCAAGTACTGCTGATTATGGTGGTGGACATGGTGGTTCTGGTAGTAAAAGAGAAGGTATACCTTACGGGAGTTTAACGAGTCCTTTAGAATCAGGTAGTGGTGCTCAAGGATTTACTGGTGGGTTTGGTGCTGGTGTAATCCATTTAAATATTTCTGATACCTTAACCATTAATGGTTTTATTGGTGCAAATGCAAGTAAAGAAACTAGTGATGGTGCTGGTGCTGGTGGTAGTATTTATTTGATTACAAATAAGTTAGAAGGTAGTGGAAATATAACTGCAAGAGGAGGAGCTATTGGTACTGTTGGAGATGGTAGTGGTGCTGGTGGAAGAATTGCTCTGTATTATGAAACTGATATTTTCTCTGGAGAAATTGATGTAAGTGGTGCTTTGAATTCATGGTTAAATTATAATGGTAATAATGGTTCAATTTTTAGATGTCAATATACTGAAAGTATTTTTTGTAGAGGAGATGGTGGATCAGATGTTTTAATTACAAATGGAAGTCTTGAACAGAGAACATTTTATAGTAAAAATGATAGTGTTAATATTAATAAAACTTTTAGTGGGAGTTGGACAAATGAAACTATTAATTGGACGGATAGTTCAAATAATGTTTCCGTTGTTACAACAAATAATATTAGTGGATTATATTCTAACTTAGATTATTTTGTTTTTGCAAATAATGTTTCTGTTGAAACTATTACTAGTGATGGAAGTGGAACTTTGTCAGGTTTTGATACAACTTTATCTACTTCACCACAAATTTTAGGAGTTAGAGCAAAAACTAATCCTACAATAAATAGTGTTGAAATAAATACAACTGTAATTCAGGGTTATTTTGTACATTTAATTGCTAATGTAACGGATATAAATTTAGTTGCTGTTAATTTTTCAGTTATTACAAAAGATGGAAGTGTTTTTGTAAATCAAACAGGGACACAATCAGGAGATATTTGGAATTCAACTGCTTTTAATTTAAGTGAAACAAATGAGTACAATTATACTGTTGATGCTTATGATAGTTCTGGAAATATTGTTAGTTCAACAGGTTCAATAAATACTATTACTATGGGATTAGAATTTAATGTTAGTCAAGCTAATGTTAATGATAATGTTTTAGTTTATGGTTATGCAAATCTAACTAATGGTAATCCATTTATCTCAAGAGGTTTTGATTTATTTATTGATGATGCTTATCAAACTCCTTCTGATTGGTGGAACTATAGTTGGCCTTATAGGACAAATGTTAGTGTTGGAACTGGTTATGCACCTAGAGGAAATAATTCAGTTGTAAAAGTAGTTCTAAATTTTACAGCTATTATGGACGCTGCTAGAATCTCTGGAACATTAGATTCAAATTCAATTAGAGTTGCAGATATAAATAAAATTGAATTAGATGCAGAAGTTGTTAATTGGTTGACTGAAAATTCTACAGGGATGGTTAGATGGAAATTAACTGAAAATGGAACCATTGCAAAAGAAACAAATTATACTTATTATGTTTATTATGATATTATAGAAAATGGTTTGAAAGATATTCCTAATTATGATTTACCTAAAGAATTTTTCTTGTGTTCAGGAGCAGATAATTCTAATGATTTTGAATTTGCTTATTCAAATTATAATAGGACTTTGCCAACAAATTGGACAACTTGGGTTCCACAAGTTGCTAGTGATGATCATGATGAAGCTACAATTTTTGATATGGATAATGATGGGGATTTAGATATAGCTTCAGTTTCAGATGATCTTGATACTTTGTATATTTTTCATAATGATAATAATGACAATTGGAATTTTACACAAATTGAAGCTTTTGCTGAGCTTGGTGCTAATAATTGGTTTGGTCTTTGTGAAGGTGATTTTAATGAAGATGGCTGGGCAGATATTGTTACTAATGGTGATAATTGTGTTTTAAGATATTATCAAAACGATCAAGATGGAACTTTTACTTATACTTCATCACCTGGAGATTGTGGAACTGGTGAAAATAGAAAAGTAGCTTGTGCAGATTTGAATGGAGATAATGATTTAGATTTAATTGCAGGAGAATATCTAGGTACAGGTTGTTTAAATTATTTTAGGGGACATGGTAATGGTAGTTTTACTGACGATGGATGTATTTCTGATTCAGGAAGTTTTGCTGATGATTGGCATGGGATTTGGGTAGTTGATAATGATAATGATGGAGATCTAGATATTTATGGTCAATCAGCAGCTACTTATGTGACTTATTTTGAGAATAATGGGACTGGTATTTCTGCAAATGGTGTTAATATGCCGGATGGGGGATTGTTAGATTCTGCACCTATACAAGATCTATGGAGTTCAGGAAGTTATGGTGATTATGATAATGATGGAGTTATGGATCTTGCTGAAGGAAGTTGGACTGCTGCTACAAGTTATATGGGAGTTTATTGGGGAAATAATACTAACTCTAGTGATATTTTTAATGGTGGTTTACCTGGTGATTCTGATTTTGTTTCAGGGATGGTAGATTACATGATGTTTTGTGGAGGGGCAGATGCTATTCAAGATATTACATTTACTTTAGAAAATGTAAGTTCACTAATTCCTTATGCTAATGATTCTGGATATTATAATTATAGTTTAATAGCTCCAGCTTCTGGAGGAAATTATGTTATTAAAGTGAATAAAAGTGAAAGTAGTGCTTATGGTGAAACAAGTTTAAGTTTAGAAATTTTAGCTTTCCCTGCAAATCCAGTTGTAAGTTTGAATAGTCCGAGTGATACAAATTATTCTGTTGTCCTTGAAGATATTTTATTTAATTGTAGTGTAACAGATGAAAATAATAATTTAGTAAACATTACTTTGTACCATAATTTAAATGGAAGTTGGACAGCTAATGGAACTGTTGATATTTCTGGCGGTACAAATGAAACTGTTTTTGTTAGAAATATAAGTGATTTTTATAATAGTTTAGATGTAAGAGATTCTGTATTTAATTGGACTTGTGTTGCTTATGATAATGAAAGTAGAGTTGATTGGGGAAATACAAATAATAGTTTTGGTAGTTGGGATTTAGGAACTTATGATAAAATTATTTTAAATAATAGTGAAAATTATTTAAGTTTAGATTATGATGATGATAAACAAGAATTGAATAGTACTTGGTTTAATACAACAGGATTAGTTTTATTGATGCATATGAATGAAGCGAGTGGTGCTATTGTTGATTCTTCAGGGATGGGAAATAATGGGACTGATACAGGAGGTGTTACTTATAGTTCTGAAGGTAAATTAAATACTGCAATTGATTTTGGTGGCGCAAGCTATGTTTCAATCCCTCATAATGAAGTTATGGATATAACTGATACTATAACTTTAAGTGCTTGGATAAATTTAGATACTACAGGGACCTGGGAAGGTATTGTTGGTAAGGGAGTAAATACTGGACAATATGCTCTTCAGTTAGAAAGAAATACAGGAAATAAATTACAGTTTACTTCAGATTACTCTGCTAGTGAATATACTTTTGGAAATCAAATATTAGGAACCAATAAATGGTATTATGTTGTTGCAACTTTTGATAATGGTGTTGTTAGCCTTTATGTTGATGGAGTATTAGATGCTAGAGAAACAGTTGCTTGGACTATTGAGTCAGTTGATGAAGCTACAGCTATTGGGATGGACCCTCCAGGAAGTGATGAATATTTAGATGGAACCATTGATGAAGTTGCAGTTTGGAATAGAAGTTTAAGTGAAATTGAAATTGCAAATATTTATGATATGCAAAAAGGATTTTTTGTTTATAATGGAAGTTATACTTCTAGAGTTTTTGATGTTGGAAGTGATGTAACTTGGAATAATATTACTTGGGATGAGAATTATCCTTATGGTGAATTGCCAAATAACCAGGAAGTTGAAACTGTAACAAATGGAATTAATATGACTGGAAATATTTTATTGATGCATATGAATGAAGTTAGTGGAGTAGTTGCTGATTCTTCTGGAATGGGAAATGATGGTACTGATAATGGAGGAATAATTTATGATTCTGAAGGTATACTTCAAACTGCAATTGATTTAGATGGGGTTGATGATTACATTGAAGTAAATTTAACTATGCCTGATGATGGGACTGTGGCTTTCTGGTATTTTGCTGAAGATTGGTATAATACTCAAGGACTTTATGACAATTCTGTTAGTCAAGATGATTGGGAAATGTGGATTGATTCTAATGGGTTGTTACGGGCTAGAATAGATAGTGCTGGAACAATTGTAGACTATGATTTGGATAGTTTAGATGGACCTAATCATTGGTATCATATTGTTTTAACTTGGGAAAAAACAGGGAATAAAATATTATATGTCAATTCTATTTTAAGAGAAACTCAAGCTGTTACTTGGCAATATCCTGGAGGGAATATAACTATAGGTGGAGGTTATGTAGGTAATACAAATGCAAATGGAACAATGGATGAGTTTGCAATTTGGAATAGAACTTTTAGTGCAGAAGAAATTACTAATCTTTATAGAAGAAGTGTTTCAAGGTTAAATGTTTCAGCAAGATCTTGTGATGATAATGTTTGTGATACCGAAACTTGGAATGCATTTGGGAGTGATGCAAGTTTTGAAAATATTTCAAGTTTAAGTGATTCAAGATATTTACAATATAAATTAATCTATGAATCTGAGAATACAAGTTATAGCCCAGAATTAAATTGGAATAGTGTTGTTGTTAGCTATGCATCTCTTAATGCAATTCCTACTATAATAAATATCTCATTAGATAGTACTAGTTCAGCTAATTTTACAAATGGAACTTTACAAACTTATTATGAATTTAGTGATGCTGATTCAAGTGATACTCAAGTTTTAAATGAAACTCAGTGGTGGAAAGATGGAGTATTACAAACAAACCTAATTAATTTTACTTATGTTACTTCAATGAATACTAGTGTTGGTCAATGGTGGAATTTTAGTGTTAGAGTATATGATGGGACTGTTTGGAGTGAGTGGAGTCAAAATGTTAGTTTGAAAGTTGTAAATCATATTCCTGAAATTATTTCATTAGAATTAAATTCAAGCTCTTTAACAAATTCATCTGCTGAAAATTTAACTGCAAATGTTGTTGTTAATGATTTGAATGAAGATACAGTTAGAGTTGTTTATGATTGGAGAAAATCAGATATTTCAAATGCTTTAGTTAATATGCCTTTTGAATTTAGTAGTAATAAAAGTAAAGATTATTCTAGTTATGGACATAATGGAAGTGTAGCAAATGTTACTTGGAGTGCAACTGGTGGATATGATGGGTCAGGAGCTTATGAATTTAATGACTCTAATAATTATATTAATTTAGGGAATGGTTCAAATTATATTTTTGAAAATGAAATTACTATCTCTCTTTGGGTAAAACCTACATCTTTTTCTGATTGGAGTTTTTATGCTGGAAGAGGATTAAATTCTTGTGGTCCTCCTTGGGTAGGAGTTTATTTAGGAACTTGGCAAGCACCAAATACTCAAAAACCTCGGTGGGCTTTAGATATTGATAATACTTTAGTTCAAACTAATAATGGTGTGGATTTTGATATGACTGCAGGTAACTGGTATCATTTAGTTGGAACTTATAATGGGACTGCTATAAAATTATACGGTAATGGGGAAGAATTAGCTTATAATAATGCTAGTGGAAATCTTTCTAATCTGGATACTTATTTTGGAATTGGTAAAGAAATACAAGGATGTAAAACTGAATTCTTAAATGGTAGTATTGATGAAGTATTAATTTTGAATAAATCTATATCTGGAGAACAAGTTAGGGCTCTTTATCAAAATAAAACTAATGTGATGGTTTCACAAGAAACTTCTGTTAATGATAATTGGAGTGTACAGGTAACAATTAATGATGGGACTGACGAGAGTGAAGCAAATTTGAGTAACTATCTTTTTATTCTTAATAGTGCACCAACAGTTTCAAATATTGTTTTGAATTCAAGCTCTTTATCAAATTTATCTAATGGAACTTTGAATAGTTATTATTCTTATGTAGATCCAGAGGGAGGAGCTCAAATATTGAATGAAACACAATGGTGGAAAGATGGAGTTTTACAAACAGATTTAATTAATTTTACTTCTTTGAATTCAGGAAATACTAGTTCAGAGGAATGGTGGAATTTTAGTGTAAGGGCATTTGATGGAACAGATTGGAGTGCTTGGAGTGAAAATGTTAGTTTGTATATTAGAAATGCTAGACCTGTTGGTCCAAATATATTATCTCCTTTAACAGGGATAGAAGTTAGAGGTTCTACATATAATATTTCTTGGACAGCGGCGACAGATATAGATACTGGTGATAACAGGTACTATAATTTAAGTTTATATAATGTTGATAGATCTTTTAATCAAAGTATTGCAACAAATTTAGCTATGACTCAAGTAAATTATACTTGGAATACAACAGGATTAACAGATGGTAGTTATAGGATGAATATTAGTTTAACTGAAATAGGTCCAAGTAGCCCTTTTACAAATTATGCTCAAGATGGAATATTTAATATTTTTAATGCAGATAGAAGTGTAGATATTAGTATTGCTCGTCCAGATAATGGGACAGGAATTGAAATTGTTAATTTTGTTGGAGTTGAAGCAAACTTTACAAATAATAGTCAAGTTACAGAATGTCAATTTATATTTAATGGAAGTATAAATCAAAGCACAAGTATTTTTGATGGTGATAGAGTTAGATTTAATTTGACTAAGGTTGATCTTGGTAAATATGAATGGTCTATTAATTGTAGTGATGCAGATGCAAATTATAGTAGTGGGTTGAATACTTTAGTTGTAATTAAGAAATATCCTACATGGGGAGGAAATTCTACTAATTTCTCTGCATTTAATTTAGAGAATATTACTAATCTTATTTTAGATGAACCTGGCTTTGTAAAAATGAATTTTTCAAGATCAATTAATTTATTGAATTTATATAATTTAACTGCTTGTGTAAATCTTTCAAGTAATAGAATTGAAGTTAATAGTACATTATGTCCTCAGTTTAATGTAAGCTCAGAATTAAGTTTTGTTGGAGTTGATTATACAGACCCTCAAGCTCTGAAGGATGGTGCTCCTTGTAATGATACAAATGGATGTAATGAAGTAAGTTATACTGGAGGAGAATATATTTTTAATGTTTCAGGATTTACAGTTTATAGTGTTAGAGAAACTCCTGCTGTAGAAGAAGAAGAATCATCATCAAGTACTACTACTACTGCTACTTCTGGCGGTGGTGGTGGCGGTGGTGGAGGTGGAGGTGCGAGAACTTTAGCTCCTGAATTATTTGAGCCTACAAACTTTAGTTTGAGTGAAGATTCATTTACATTTGATTTAGCATTTGAAGAATCAAAAGAAGAAGTTTTAGTAATTACAAATGACTTAGGTAAAGAACAAGACTTTGATTTATCAATTAATAATATTGGAGAAGTTTTAACTTTATCAGAATATGAATTTACTTTAGATTCCTATGAAACAAAAGAAATTGTTTTACACTCTGTATCAGATAGAGATGCTGGAGTTCATGTGGGTACTTTGAAAATTAAAAGTGAATTTCAAACTGTAGATTTACCTGTGGTTGTAGAAATTGCATCACAACTTGTTTTATTCGATGCAAGTTTATTTATACCAAGTGAGTTTAAAGAATTAAATAGTGGAGAAACTTTAGAAACTGAAATAACTCTATTTAATGTAGGTTCACCAAGAAAAGTTGATGTGTTGTTGAATTATAGAATTTTAGATTTAGAAGGGAATACTGTACTAGAAGAATCAGAAACAATAGCTGTACAAGAACAAATGAATTTCAATAAAGAGTTTTATTTGCCAAGTAATATGGAAATGGGAACTTATGTACTAGGATTAGAAGTTATTTATGTAAACTCTGTTGCTGTATCTTCCTCAATGTTTGATATTGTTGGAGAAGAAGTATTAATCAGTAGTCTTGGTAAAGGTGTTTTAGTCTTAATTATAGCATTAATATTAATGATTTTATTGATAGGTATCATGTTATTGTTAAGGAGAAGAAATGCATAGAAACAATAAGTTTTATAAATTTAGGAGTGTTTTATGACTAATATAATATATATTTAGAGGTGGTAGTTTGTCAAAAAGAAAATTTGTGAGTCCAGAGGAAATTAGAGAAGATAGTCATAGTGGTCTAAATTTATTATACTTATTTATAGTAGTTATTGTTATTGGTGGATTGTTAGCAACTAGTATATTTCTTGCAAAAAGTGATAGTTTTACAAGTGTTGAAATGGAAGACATTGTTGATGTTGATCATGAATTAGTAAAAGTTTTGTTAAGTGAAGGTGAAATCGGTACTCAAGAATTTAGAGTTATGAATATTGCAGAAGGTTCTGAAAATATTGAAGTGTCTTCAAATATGGGGGATTTGTTAAGTTTTTCTGAAAGTTCTTTTTCGTTAGATTCTGGGCAAACTAAAGTTTTAGATTTAAGTTTTAATTCAATTATTGAAAGTAGTGGTGTTGAATATCAAGTTGGTGTTTATTCAGGGAATATTAATATTGCTGCTAATGGAGATATGTTAAGTGTGCCTGTAGTAGTAGATATTGAATCAGAAGAGGTTTTGTTTGATAGTAGTTTTGAGTTGACTAGAGATAGTTTTGATGCTGGTGAGAGTTTTAACTTACCAATTAGGGTTTTTAATTTAGTTAATCAAGATGCAACAAATGTTTTGTTAGAATATTTTGTAAAAGATATTAATGGTAATGTTGTTTTTAGTGGGGAAGAAACAGTTTTAGTTGATACACAATTGTCAACTACAAAAACAATTTCTTTGTCAAGTAATTTAAATCCAGGAGATTATATTTTAGGTGTTTCTATTACTTATGGGGATTCTACTGGTGTTTCAAGTTCTGTAATTAGTGTTGGTGAACAAGTAAAAGAAAATAAATTTTTTGAAGGAAATCAATTTTTTACTATATTATCAGGAATATTATTAGTCTTTTTCTTGTTCTTTGTTTCAATTTTAATTTATAAATTTATTAAGAAAGATAGTGTAAAAGAAGAAAAAAACAAATATATGAATAAAGAAGTTGTACCTTTGTTTGATAGAAGTTTGTTAATTTATTTGTTTATTGCTGTTGCTTTATTTATTGGTATTTTATTTGTGATTTTCTTTGCAGGATTTTTATCTTATGCAGGTCTTTTAGAAATATTGTTTATGATCCCCTCTTCAGTTTATGTGGTATTTTTAGTTCTATTGATCATTTTTGTTGTTCTTTTAATTTTAAGATCTATGCAAAATTTGAAAACAAGATATTATCATCATGAAGTTGATAGATTGAAAAAACAAATGGAGATTGAAAAGTATAAGAAAAATTTAGTAGGTTTACAAGAGGAAGCTAGAGAAGCTAAAGAAGGCGTTAAAAAGAAAAGGTTTGAAGAAGGTAGATTGTATTCTATTTTAAGAGCTTTACATTTAACTAAAAGTAAAGAAGAGCTTGCTGTAATTAAAAGAAAAGAAAAATTAAAAATTAAAGAAAGGTTAGAGGAAGAGAAAAGATTTGAAAGAGAACAATTAAAACAAAAAAAAGAGATTGAGAGAATAAGGAAGGCAAATGAGAGAGAGAAGCTTGATGAAATAAAAAGATTTAGATTAGAAGAAGAGAACAAAATCAAAGAAGCGGAAAAGAAGAGAGAAGAAGCTCAAAAGAAAAAAGAAGAATCTGTAAAAGTTAGAGCTGAAAGAAGAAAGTCAATTAGTAATTTTTTCAATTTCATTCCAAATAAATTAAATGAAAGAAAAGAATTAAAAAAACAAAAGAAATTAGATAAAGCTGATATTGAGATTCAAAAATTACATGAAAAAGAGAATAAAAAAGATTTATTTAAATCAAAAGAATCAAAATCACCTGAATTAAAAGAGGTTGAACAATTACCTGAGTTAGAAGAATTAAAAGCGCCAATTGAATTACCTGTTGAAGAATATCATGTTGAGCTTAAAGAAATAGATCCTTGGATTAAAGTTAATGATTTATTAAAGACTTGTTATCATGCTATTTCAAATAAAAATCTAGCTAGAGTTGAATTAAATTATAATCAAATTAAGCCTTTATTTTTAAAATTAGAGAGATGGCAGAAACAAAAAGTTTATCCTAAACTGAATGATATTCAAAATGAGATGGCTATGCTGGAAATGAGTAAATTGAGAAAAGGTTTGAGAAAGAAGAAAAAATAATCTTATTTATTTAACCAAGTTATTTCATCGTCACTAAGTTCTAATTCATTTTTTATTGCTTCTTGGCTTAATATGTTTTTTAGATACGGGAAAGTATCTCTTAGTGCTCTCTTTTTTGATGTGTGAGTAACTTCTGCTATTTTTTCACTGATAGATTTCTTTTTTGCATATCTTTGATTAGCCATCCAAATCTTTAATGGACGAGTAGATCTTTTGTAAGTAATGAATTTAGTATTTGCTTCTTCTTTTGAAAAGGCAACACCTGTTGTGATAAATGTATGAATATAAACTAAGAATCGCCAATGTTGCCATCTTCTAATTCTGCCATTAAAGACATCCGCTCTAGAAATCCAGTTGTAAGACTTCTTTATTGCTTCATGTGAATACTCATAAGGTAAGTTTTCATCAAGCCAAAGTAAGCACTCGTTAGTGTCCATATCAACTTTGTTAAAAACATTTTGAATTTCATATAATTTTTTTGATTTGAATATTTTTCTTAAACAGAAAGAAATATCTTCACTTTTGTTTCTCTCGGCTTTATCTTCAATCTTTAATGTGTTATCTAAAGAGTTTGTTTGTAAATCATTGATAGCAGATCTTAAGTCTCCTTTAGATTCCTTTGCAATTAAATATAAGTCATCTTCTTCGTAAGAGATATTTTCTTGTTCACAAATATATTTTAAATGTTTAATTATTGCATCCTTTTTGATCGGTTCAAATTCAATTAGGATTGTTTTTTTTCTTAATTTTGAAAGTTTGTTAATCCAAGGGTCAATACAAGTTAAAGCAATAGGATGTGAGGACTTTGAGAATAAGGACATTATTGTAGTTATTCCTCCTCTGTCTTTTGTTCCACTTAAAGCATCAATGTCATCTAATAAAATTATTTTACCCTTTGAGAATAAACTTTGTTGTGCAATTGAAGAACCTAGTAATTTGTTAATTTTATCTTTGTTTCTAATATCTGAAGAATTTAATTCGAAAACTTCTAAATTTTTTTCTTTAGCAATTGCATGAATAACTGAAGTTTTTCCTGTACCTGGAGGGCCATAAAGAAGTAAGGGTTTTTTTGTACTTAAGTTTTTTTTAATAGCCTCTAAAGATTTTGCTTGCCCAACTATTTCAGTCGATTTTACAGGTAAATATTTTCTAGTCCATGGCAGCATTTTTAATTCTTATATCGTATCCTAGTTTTTTTAAGTCCGATTCTAGTTTTCTTATCTCTTTTTTGAAGTAGTTCTTTTCTATTGTGTCTTCTTGTTCAGATACTTTAATTAATTCTTTGGTGATTTGATCTAATTGTTTTATTATATTATTTAATTCTTTGAAAACTGTAGGGTTATTTACTTTTCTTAATTTGTCTATTCTTTTGCTAAATTCTGCCTCTTTATCAATTAATTTAGATTTCTCTTTTTGTAATCGCTTTATTTTATCGTTCCTGCTTAAATTAAAATTGTTAATATTTTTTATTCTACTATGAATATCTTCGATAGTTTTTAATTTTCTATTAGTAATTTCTACTTTGATTATTTTTATTGTGTAATTTAACCAAGATAAGTTTCTTTCAATTGTTCTAATTTCAGATTTAAATTCAGTTTTTAATTTTATTGAATCTTTGCTTGAATTTGAAGAAAATTCTTTTAATGAGTTTAATCTTTCTTCTGTAAATTTGTTTAATTTTGAATGTGTAAATTCTTTTGGTAAAGTTATTTTTTTGTGGAATGATTTAATTTGACTTAAATAGCTTTTCTTTGGAGTGCTGGTTTTTCTTGAACCCTTTCTAGATTCTAATTCTTTGATTGCAGAATTAAGAGAAATTTTAGCTTTTTTTAATTCTAAAACTTCTTTGTCAAGAATAAACTCAACATTTTTTGTCATGAAAAGACTTAGTTGTGGAATAGTTAGTTCTTTTGTTCTTTTTTTGAAAAATTTCATGGAGAGCCTCCTTATCTTGTGAAGTTTGCAAGCAAAGCTTCAAGCTGTATGAATTCATCAGAACCTTCAACCATTCTAAACTCTATCTCACCACATTTGTCAATCAGGTCAACTCTCTTTTCTTCACTTATCTCTTCTAAATGGATTGTTTCTTTCTGTATTTGTTTTATTACGTCAATGCCTGAAAGTCCATGTTTAAGCATGGTGCTTAGTAGTAAATCTCTAGCTTTGATAAATTCTCTACTAATAGCTAAAGTAAGAATATCTTTTATTTCTTTTGGTTCTGCAGCTGAGACTAATGAGTAAATTAAGTCTCTGTCAATCTTATTGGAAATGGATGCACAACTTTGTAAAATGTTAGTAACTCTTCTAGCATCTCCAGAAGTTACCTCAATTAAAGCCTCTACTGCATCATCTGAAAATTCAATGTTTTCTGAAGAAACTATTTTGTTTACATAATCTGAAATATCTTCTTTTGTTAAAGGTTTAAATCTGAATACTGTACATCTACTTTGAATTGGATCAATTATTTTTGAGGAATAATTACAGGAAAGAATGAATCTTGTTGTAGTTACATAGTTTTCCATAGTTCTTCTTAATGCCTGTTGAGCTTCTTTTGTTAAAGAGTCACATTCGTCTAAGAAAATTATTTTGAAAGGTACGTTACCTAAAGATTTTACTTTTGCAAATTCTTTTATTGTGTTTCTAACAACATCAATCCCTCTAGCATCACTTGCATTTAATTCTAGAAAACTGTGTCTCCAATTTTCACCAAATAATTCCTTTGCAACAACTAAAGCTAATGTTGATTTCCCTACACCTGCAGGACCTGCTAATAGAATATGAGGCATATTTTTCTTTTCTACGAAAGCTTGAACTCTCTCAATGATTTTTTTTTGACCTTTGATTTGATCGAATTTTTGAGGACGATATTTTTCTGTCCATATACTTGAATCTGACATAGAGAAGAAAAGTATTATTTGGTTTATAAGTTTTTAGTAGTTTATATTATAAATAAATTTATTTTGTTCCAAGAATGCCCCAACATAAGTAAGGTGTTTTATTTTGATTTTCTTTTAATAATTTAACTTTTCCACCTTTTTTTACATAGAAACCAGCAAAAGGACCTAAGTCAGATCTTAAGAAATAATTTCCTTCTTTCCAATGTTTGGAAGTTTTTGATAAAAATTCAACAAAATCTTTCTTATTTTTTAAGTGTTCTTCTTTGAATTTGATTTTTGGACTTGCTTTATATTGGATGGAGAATTCAGTACGCATTTGCATAACCATCATTGGTTTTTGTAGGAATTGATTTTCTGTCATTTTTTAGTACCATCTAGATCACCTCTCCTCTTACTATATCATGGTGGTAGATGCTTTATAAAGTTTTTGGTTGTTACTACTAGATAGTTTGGTCTGTTTATAGAGTGTATTTTCGAGTTTCAAAATGATTTTAAATGGATTTGAAGTGGTATTTTAATTATGATAAGAGCAGTATCTTTTGACTGGAGTGGAGTTATTTCAGATGATAGACCTCCAGTACATTATGCTAATATGAAGGTTTTAGAAGAGAATGCTAAAGAAACTTTTGATATGAAAAGATGGTTAGAACTATCTAAAGGTACAGCTTCAGATTTTTTTTGGAGTCGAGGAGTTGAGGGTACAAGAGAATTTTTAGAAGGTAGATATAGGCATTATTTAGGTGAAGCTAAAGAAAGAGGAATTGTTCCAATAGTTTACTCTGATGCTGAAGAAGTATTAGTTAGTTTGTTAGGTGATAATAAACATTTAAGTGTTGTTAGTAGTCATCCTTTAAATCATTTAATACAAGAGATTGATGATTATGGATTTGATTTGATTTTTAATCAAGTTTTTGGTGGACAAGTTGGAAAAGTTGGTGGAATTAGAGAAGTTCTAGAGACCTTATATTGTAATCCAAGTGAATTATTATACATAGGTGATACTATTTTTGATATTCAAGCTGCAAAGGAAGTTGGTGTGAGATCTGGCGGAATTTTAACTGGATATCATTCTGAAGAAAAACTAAAAGCCGAGAACCCTGATTATATTTTTAATAACTTAACTCATCTTAGAAGTGTAATTTTAAGTGAGTAAAGCTTTTAAGTCATTAATTCATTCTAATATATAGATGTTTGAAAAATTATTTGGCAGTGTGTTTTCTAAAAACAAAGCAAGCTCTCAAAATATTTCTTTAATTATTCGCTTAAATTCTCAAAATGTTTCTGTGCCAGGGAGTATGAATCATATTGCAAGGGAAAATTTCATTAAGGCTGAAGGGAAAGTTGCAAGATATGAATTTTATTATGATGTAACTCATGATCAACTTTTATTTTATGCTATTGTCAATGAAAATTTGAGAGATAAATTAAGGGCTAATAAAATGTTGTGGGTGATTAAAAAAAGTAAAAATGAAAAATTAAATTCTAGTGGTTTTCAAAATGATGCTGTGAAGATTTCTTTGGAAGATTTGAAAAAAGGTGTTTATGTTGTTCTAGGTGAGGAAAAAGGAAAAGATTTGAAAGTTTCTGATTTTATTCAATTTGTCAGTGAAGCGTAAATTTTATATATTTAAGATTAATCTCTTTTTTTATGTCAGTTGATATTTTAGATGGAATTAGAAGTAAAAGAGAATATAGAATTCATAATTGGGATCTTGATTTAGCTGATTGTGATGGTTATTTAGATAGTTTGTTGTTACCTTATATTTCTCAAGCAATTGATTTTTTAGCAAAAAGAGATTATAAAGATTCTTTAATTACTGCAGGAGATGATTTGACTTCTAGTGGTCAGAAATTATATGAGCCAAATGTTGCTAGAGTTACTATTGATACTGAATTTGGTAGAGATATTCCTGATATTGATATTATGCTAAAAATACAAGCATGGTATAAAGTTGATGGTGAAAGGGCTGAACAAGATTGGTTAGTAGAATTACATAATCTAGCTGATTTGATTAATCCTTAATAAAAAGGTATATAAATAATGTTATAATTTTCTATTCTTATATGTATGATTTTAAATCTGTTGAGGAAGAAGTAATTAAGTTTTGGGATAAGAATAAAATTTATCCTAATTTGAAGAAAAGAAATTCTAAAGGGAAAAAATTCTATTTCTTACAAGGTCCACCTTACACATCAGGATATTTACATGTAGGACATGCTTGGAATAATACTATGAAAGATATGGTTATGAGATACCATAGAATGAAAGGCGAAGATGTTTGGGATAGAGGCGGATATGATATGCATGGTTTGCCAACTGCTAGAAAAGTTATGGCAGAATTAAAATTTGAAAGTAAAGATGATATTGAAAAATATGGTGTTGATAAATTTGTAAATAAGTGTATGGAATATGCTAAAGATAAAGCAGGAATTATGAATAAAGAGCTTTGGAGATTAGGTGTTTGGATGGATCATGAAAATGCATACATGCCAATTAATAATTCTTATATTGAATCCATTTGGTGGATGATAAAAAAAGCTCATGAGAAAAAAAGATTGTATAAAGGTTTGAGAACTTTGACTTGGTGTTCAAGCTGTGCAACTGCAATGGCTAAACATGAGTGTGAGTATAAAGAAGTAAAAGATATGTCCGTGTTTTTAAAATTTAAAGTTAAAGGTAAAGATGAGTATTTTATTATTTGGACTACTACTCCATGGACAATTCCGTTTAATGTAGGAATTATGGTGCATCCTGAGTTAGAATATTTGAAAGTTGAAGTTGAAGGTGAGAAGTGGATTGTTGCAAAAGGTTTAGCAGCTGCTTTTATCAAAGGTGTTGTAGATAAAGATTATAAAATTATTGAAGAGTTTAAAGGAAAAGAATTGGAAGGTGTTGAGTATGAACATTTTTGGTCAAATGAAATTGAAGAAATGAAAGATTTGAAAAAAATGCATCCTAAAATTCATACAGTTGTTTTGTCTGATGAATATGTTTCTTTGAAAGCAGGTTCTGGTTTAGTACATATGGCTGCAGGTTGTGGTCCTGAAGATTATGAAGTTGGAAAGAAAAATAATATCCCTCCATTTAATAATTTAAATGAAAAAGGTGTGTTTCCAAAAAATATGGGAAGATTTTCTAATTGGACTGCAAAGACAGATGATAAAAAATTTATTGAGTTGATGGAAGAAGATGATGTCTTAGTTGCAAAAGTTGCAGTTGATCATGATTATGCACATTGTGAAAGGTGTCATAGTCCAGTTATTTTTAGAGCAACAGAACAGTGGTTTTTCAAAACTGAAGATTTGAAAGAACAAATGTTGAAAGAAAATAAAAAAGTTCTTTGGGTTCCTGAAGCTGGAAGAAACTCTTTTGATTCTTGGTTAACAAATTTAAGAGATAATTCTATTACTAAGCAAAGATATTGGGGAACACCTGCTCCTATTTGGGTAAGTGAAGATGGGGATATTATTGTTGTTGCTTCTGCTAAAGAGTTAGAAGATTATGGTTGTAAAGTTCCAAAGAATTTACATAAACCTTGGATTGATAAAGTTGTGATTAAAAAAGATGGTAAAACTTACAAAAGAATTCCAGATATTTTGGATGTTTGGATTGACGCTGGTTGTGCTTCTTGGGCTTGTTTAGATTATCCACAGAATGAAGAAAATTTTAAGAAATATTTCCCTGCAGATTTTATCTTAGAAGCTAAAGAACAAGTTAGAGGTTGGTTTAATCTTTTAATGGTTGCATCAGTTTTAGGATTCGGTAAGAAAAGTTTTAATTCTGTATATATGCATGGAATGCTTACAGATGTTGATGGTGTGAAAATGTCTAAGTCTATTGGAAATGTTATTGCACCTTCTGAAATGGTTAATAAATTTGGAACTGATACTTTAAGATTTTATTTTACAAGAGTTAGTGCAGGAGAAGATGTTAACTTTAATTGGGATGCAATAAAAATGCAGTTTAAGAATTTGTCTATCTTGTGGAATGTTCATAAATATTTAATTGACTATTGTAAAACTTTTGATGTGAAACCTGTTTTAGATAAAAAGAAATTAGGTGTTGAAGAAAAATATATTTTGTCAAGATTACATAGTGGAATTAAGAAAGTTACTGAACATATGGAAGGATATCAATTAGATAAAGTTCCTAAAATTATTGAAGATTTATTTTTAGAGTTGAGTAGAACTTATATTCAAATGACTAGAGAAAAAGTAAATGAAGATCCTAAATTGGTTTTAGGTGTGATTTATGAAGTTTTATTTGAAAGTATTAGGATGTTAAGTGTGTTATGTCCTTTTGTTAGTGAAAAAATGTATTTGAATTTTAAAGATGCTTTTGATTTGAAAGAAGAAAGTGTACATTATTTGTCTTGGCCTAAATTTGATAAGAAACTAATCAATGTAGAATTAGAAGAAGATATGAAAATTGTGCAAGATATTATTCAAAGTACTTTGTCAGCAAGAGAAAAAGCTAAAATGGGAGTTAGGTGGCCTTTAGCTAAAGTTACAGTAGTTTCTTCTGAAGAAAAAGTTGGAAGAGCTGTAGACGATTTGAAAAATTTATTGTTGAGTCATGTTAATATTAAAGGAATTGAAGTTGTTAAGAAATTAGATAAAGGGAAATTAGAAATTAGTGTGAATAGAAATGCTATTGGTAAAGATTTTAAGAAAGATTCTGTGGAAATTGTTAAAAAGTTAAATGATAAAAAAATGCAGGAGTTAGTTAAGAAAGGAGAGTTAGTTGTTGGTAAGTTTAAATTAGGTATAGAACATGTGAATGTTAAAGAAATATTACCTGAAGGATTAGTAGGAGCTGACTTTAGTAAAGGTGTTGTGTATATTGATGTTGAAGTCTCTGATGAATTAGAGAGAGAAGGTTATGCAAGAGAAGTTGTTAGAAGAGTTCAAGATATGAGAAAGAAATTAGGAATGGTTAAGAAAGATAGAGTTAGGTTAGTAATTGTTTCAAAGTATTCTTTAGAAGAACATAAAGAAGAAATTATGAAGAGAGTAGGTGCTTCAAGTTTAGATTTTAGTTCTCAGAAATATAAAGAGAAGGAAGAGTTTTCTGTTAGGCATGAAAAGTTTATAGTGGAATTGGTGAAAGTTTAGGCCTGTTAGTTATTTTAATAAAAAATAAATTAATAAAAAAAATTATTCTTCTATAGATTCAGCGATATCTGCTAATACACTATCACTTTCTTCTTCTTCAGTTAGACATCTACCTTCTTGACAACCAAATTCACAATTTGAAGTGTATCTTACAACAAGATCTTCCTCATTACAGTTGTATTGTTTGATACTAAAAGATATTCCTAATCCTAGAAAGTCATTACAAGTATCATCTATTTCAACAACTCCAAATAACTCTCCTGTTGTTAATCTATCTATGAAATTTTTTGATGAACCTTCACCAAAAGTTGTACCCTTTATATGAATGTCATTTTCAGGATCTGTAGAGGAACAAATAACAATTTCTGCTTCTGATTCATCAGCATTAAAATCTACTTCAGCTATTTCAGTTTCGTCTTCAACTAAAACAGCATCAACTTCAATTTCACCCTCATCAACAATTATTTCAGAAGATTCTGTAGTAAATAATCCACTAAGCAAATCTAAAATAATTCTAATTGGACTTTTATCATCATTAACAACCATTACTTCTTCTTCTTCTACTTCTAAAATAACTGGCTCATCATTAACAATCATTATTTCTGCTTCTACTTCAACAGCTACAGTTTCCTCATCACTTGTTACTATTTCAACTTCAATTTCTGGATCTTCAACTTCAATTATTATTTCTTCATCATTAACTGGAAGAACTTCTATTTCAATTTCTCCTTCATCAACTACAATTTCTGTTTCTACTTCAATTAATTCATTAGAATCATCTGCATTATCTAAAAGTGTTTCTATTGGTAATTCTTCTTCTTCAGTTTCTTCTTCATTTACACAAGCACCCGCAACACATTTATTATAACCTATTTCTTCACATCTTATTCCTGTTGTAATTTCGGCATAATAATCTCCATCTTGAATACATTCTCTTTCCATTACATAGCAATTAAATCCTTCACAAGAATCTACTTCTTCACCAGCTTCATTACAATAATCATATAATTTGTAAATGCCTTGTCCAGGTTCTGCATCTGCATCGTTAACTTCAATCCATGAGCTTGTGTCATAGGAATCCAAATCTGAGTCGTAACAAGAGTATAGTTCAGCTGAAATAAAAGGAATACAAAGTAGAACTATTATTATTATTGATAAGTATTTGTACCTCATTGTGAGTAAATAACTGTTTTGAAAGTTTAAATGTTTATCTTTTATTAAAAATCTTTTATTTTTTTATATCTCTTTTCAATTTTTTCAAGCTCTTCTTTAGAAAGTTCGTAAGTTTTTACCCAGTATAAACTTTTGTAAGAATCTTTTGCAAAGTAATTAAAATTAACTAATTCTCTTCTTATTAAAGTGTAATCGTCAACATCAAAAGATTTTATTATTTCATTGACTTCAACTTCAGTATATTTTTTATCTTTAGAGAATTTTTTAATTATTTTAGTTAAGATGTCTTGTTTCTCTAAATC
>Ga0008651_10000758_pt1 | contig 19315 bp, 7 predicted proteins | sample SaaInlV_200m_DNA_6_FD_59173 | JGI IMG/M metagenome (GOLD analysis project Ga0008651, IMG submission 59173) | Marine microbial communities from expanding oxygen minimum zones in the Saanich Inlet - SI037_S2LV_200m_DNA | ecosystem: Environmental > Aquatic > Marine > Intertidal zone ...
CGATGTGTTCTGCGCAAACGCCCTCAGATTGCTGAGCACCTAACGCCACTCACCACCAGGAAGACACTGGCATGCACGTTCCCCTCCCGGCATTCGGTCATCGCCCCACCAGACCAACCCACGCAGCTGTTCTGACCGTGTCACTGCTGATCGCCGTGTTAGTCGCCATCGAAGCACGGGCTGAAGCCCGGCGCCCTCCCATCTTCGAGACCATGCGGGACTACACTCCGGCCAGTCGCGTCCCGGTCGATGAAAGCGGCCTTGGGCACAACCACTTCAGAAATGCCGGCATCGAGGAGAAAACTGCCGATGGCGCCCTGGCCCACTGGGTTACCGTCGGTGATGCACGACTCACGGACCAAGCGCCCCAATCCGGCCAACACGCCTTGCTCCTGACAAACCCCAATTGGCCCAAAAAGGACGGCCGCCTGACCCAGGATGTCCATAATCTGCCCGGAGGCGCGTCATACGAAGCAGCGATTTCCATGCGCTCACCAAAGGGCTCACGGAATGTCAACGTCAAGTTCGAGGTCTACACTGAGGCAGGAGAATACCTGGGCGGATTCCGCAGTGAACACTTCACCATATCAGACAGCGAAGGCTGGGTACGCATCGCGTTCGCGCACAAGCTCCCACCAGCCCCGAAACTGCGTGTGGCCGTGCTCTTTCGGCTATGGGACCCCGGCCCACTCCTGCTTGACAATGCCTCCTTCGCTCTGGTCAAACAGACGCCGCTCTATCTCTCCCCCAATGCCCTGGGAACCCGCCTTGCCGAAGGGAAACGCCTCCTGGCCTGGACAGCCCCTCTCCCGCAGCGAATCCAGGCAGACCACACCGTTGCCCGGGGCCGCTTCCGGCAATGGCCGACAGGGCAACTGCACCTTCGTCTGGCGGGAAACGAGACAGGCATCCTGCCACTGTTCATCTCCACTCCGGAGACAGAGCCCACCGACATCTCTGTGCAGCTCACCGGCCTGACAAACGACACGAAGGAACTGTACGAGATCAAGGTCTATCAGCTGGAGCCATTTCAGTATCTGGGCGATCTCTACTACGACGTACTCGTCCCCAACCGACCATTCGCGCTGCCTGCAACCGGCAGCAGGATGACCTGGGTCAGTCTCTACATGCCCCCCGGTGCTGCCCGGAAGCCGATTCAGGGCGCCGTCCAGGTGAAGGCAGCGGGGAACGTTCCGTTGGACATCCCCTTCCACGTCGACACCTTTAGCTTCGATCTCCCGCGAGAGCCCTCTCTGCCGTTCGCAGTTGGGATCCCACGGGGACGGAAAGTGCGCTCCTCGGAACGACGACGGTGGCTCAAAGAGATCGCTCGGCACCGCCTGTCCATTCGGCATCTCCCCACGCCTTCCCTCCGCTTCGAGGGCGACACCCCAATTGCCGACTTTGCCGCATTCGACGCAGAACTCGACCGGGCCACCAGCCTCGGCATGAGTCTGTTCCAACTCCCCTGGGCCTATGTCGCCACCGGGCACGGGAAGAAGTACGCGCAACGTTTCGGGCCCATCGGTGAGGACGGCATCACCGATGAGTTCCGACGCAAATTCCCAAACGCCATGCGCCTGCTCGCCGAGCACCTGAAGCAAAAGGGCGTACTGGCACGCTTCAATCACAACCTTTTCGACGAGCCCTATCCCGAGCACTATCCTCAGGTCCGAGAACTCGCGACTCTACTCAAGCAGGCCGACCAGGCGTATCGGCCATCCGTCTACGGTGTTGGCCGAGCGGCAGCCGACGGCGAGCTTGCGGGGATCATCGACGAACCGATTGGTGCAGCATGGGATCCAGAGGTGCGCCGCCTGCTTCGGAAACAGAACGCCATCCTCACCGTGTACAATCCCGTCCAGGCCTTCGACGTCACTCGCCGCCCGGAGCTGGCCAGAGGGTTCGGATGGTGGGCGTGGCGCTCTGGTATCGATCGGGCCTACCACTGGTGCATCGGGCCGAGTAGCAAGAGCATGCACTCGCACGACTACGGCAGCGCCTGGGTGTTCGAGAACCCCGGGCACGATGCTTTCCTTACAACCGTTCGCTTCGAAATGCTCCGCGAAGGTCTGGAGGACTACGACTACCTGGCTCTATTCCAGCGCGAGGTCGGTGAAGTCATCCGTAGGCTCGGCTTGGACGATGTCCGTCCCCACGACGTCGTCGATGGCATTGCAGCCCAGCTCAGCACCCGACAGTTTGTGGAACAGTCCTGCTACGGTGCGAAGTACGAGCACATCCGGGAGTTCCTGGGCAACGCAATCGAGAGCCTGAGAAAGCCGCCTCTTCTCCTGTTTCAGGTCGCCGCTGCCAACGCTCCGGGCCCCGTCAGTCTTGACCTGTGGTGCGAATCCGGCACGGTTCTGACGGTGGCGGGGGCCCCGCAGGCAGTCGGCACGGGGAACGTGTCCCTCCGGACCACGCCCGACGCCAACGGTGGAGTTCAGCTGGAAGCAACCAGGGCAGCGACCACCAAACGGCTGTGGATCCCTCTCCGCTGAATGCCCATTGGGGAAACGTCGGGTTCGAGGAGAGTGGGGAGGCATCTTCTGCTGGTACGCCGCACGGCCCCCGGGCGGCATCCTGGAATGGCGGCTGGAGGGCCTAAGATCCCGTATCCCCAGGCTAAAACTCCCTGCGCAGGAGCTCAAGGACCGGAAAATGGGCTGCCCCCAGGTAGCCCACGCAGGCCCTGCGTGGTAAGCGACACAGAGCCTGTGTCGCCTACTTCTGTTTCGCCGAAGGTGTCACGCTTGTTTCCTCCACGTAAGGACGTCTGAGGCTATCTCGGGGGCGGGGAGGCAGCCGCGATCTTCCCGAGCATTCGCCCGACACGGTCGCGATACTGCAAGAGTAACTCGGGATCAGATGACCAGTCCCGAATTCCTGTGGCGACGGTTGCCGGAGGAGCAAGGAGTCCCCGGGCTTCCGGCAGAAGAGCGCCCGCAGCCGGGCTGTCGTCCGCCTCCAGACGCTTCACAGCCGTTCCAAGAGCACACAGATACTCGTAGTCCTCCAGCCCATCGCGCAGGTTCTCCAGTCGCAGTGACGGCCAGAGAGCGCCGTCGTTGCCTGGGTAGATCAAGTTCCCCATTCCGTTCTTGTACTTCCGCTTCCCTGTATAGATGTGGAAAATGTGAGAGCGCCATTCAGCCTCGGGCCAACGCTCTCGGATGTCCAGATTGGTCTGCCACTCCCGGTTGATGCACCAATAGAGAACACCTTCCACTTTCTGCAGGTAGCTCAGCGTCCCGATTATCCGGCAATCAAAAACCGGGTAGTCGAGAAAGAAGTTCGGACAGGGGTGCTTCGGCGAATCAGCTGCATACCACCAGATCCGGTCGCCCCGCTGACGCATCGACTCAATCATCTCGATCCCTTCCGCCTTGCCAAATTCATGGAACAACGGTGCCCACGCGTTGAAGTACGGCTGCAGCGCGGGAATGGGAAAAGAGGTCTGCATCATCTTCAGCCCCGGCCATCCCCGCTGAAGAGCCGTAGTGATCTTCTTGGCCATGGGGAGGTGTTTCATGTTCATCGAGAGCTCATCAAAGCTGTAGAAGTACATGTACTCTTCCAGCCCAAGCTCACGGATCTTTCGTAGCAACGCAGTGCGCTCAGTGACGCTCTCTCGGATCTCCTCCTCAGACTTCCCCTTGATTCGGCCGATCGTGAAGAAATTGATGCGATCCCGGTATTTCTCGAGGAAGCGAAGTTCCGGGAAGGGAGCAGTCCCGGAATAGATGTTGCAGGGGGACAAGCGGTAGCTGAGCAGGAACTCGTAGATCGACTCTTGCTGTTGATCAGTCAACGTCTTGTAGCCATACCATTTCCTGTAGTAGTGCTCAAAGAAGCAGAACGCCGTTCGCAACGATCCTCGAGTGGGCAGCGCGAAATCGTAGACGGTAAGGACGATATCGATCGTCTCGCGTGACTCGCCGGCGGACAGCGTGAGTTTGCCTCTGTAACACCCCGGTTGAGCATCGCCCGTCCAGATGCGGCAGAAAATCCCGGCGAAATCTCGGCCGGGAACCGAAACACCCTCTGCAGTTTCGTTGATGACGTCGGGAATCGCGCCGACGAACGAGACCGGCAAATCCGGTTCCTCCGTGGTCACACGTTCCACTTCGCCCCAGGTCACGGCAGTGGAAGAGATGCGCTCCTTGCCGTCCTCACGGACCAGATCGGTTACCGAAACCGATGCTGTCACGCCATCCACTCCACGACGCCCAAGGAGGATGACCTGAAAGCCCTCGTATTCACCCCGGGCAGCGGAGATTGCGGCGGTCCGGGTGAATCGTCGAATCTGCCGAAAGAAGTCAGGCGAACCATTCAGGCGCTCGCTCGTAGGCAGGACGGTCGCGACGAAAGGCGCTCCGGGCTCAACAGCTTGCGCATTCACGAGCGTGTCGTAGTCCTCTTCCATCACTCGTTTGGCGACAATCCTCCTTTGCTCCGCAGCCAGTTCAAAAGCCTTTTCACGGTCCCTGACCTTCGCGAGGAGCCTTTTCCACCGACCGGAATAGTCCCCCTCCAGCATCTCGACCTGCCGCCCTTTGTAGAAGAGGATCTCATCGATCAATCCGCAAAATGAGTAGGCCGAGCCGCTTGGGTTCGCCCCATCTCCCAGGACGAGATCACATCGATTTTCCAACAATTCCCCGAAGAGCTTGCCGTTCTCCGACATGCTCACCTTCCCACGCACCCCATCGGCATGAATCTCAACGGTGCCCCGGTCAAAGGCGATGACAACATGATGCCATTCTCCAGCGCTCAATGCCGTCGGGATGGAATAGACAACCCAACGCCCCTCCGCATCTTTCATCTTCAATTCGGGGCGCCCGTCCCGGAGATCTACATAGTAACTGATCGACTGGGGTGTCACTGTGCGATCGCCTTTCCAGAAGATGGTCCGAAAACCATCAGTTCGGGAAGGTTTGATCACGTACTCAATGGTAAAATCACGATGCAACGAGACGGCAGGGTTGTGCGGGACGCGCACGCGGGTCCTTCCCGCATCAAAACGTTGGGCCTCCCCAAAGACGCCCGGACGAACCTGATCGGACAAAGCCTCACCCTCAAGCCTGCCATGGCATTCCCCGCTCTTGTCGCGCACACCGCCCTCAACCACATCGAAAGCCCAGTGGGCCACGGGGGCGGCTCCCGTAGAAAATGCGCACAACAACGCAAGACTCCAGAGCAAAGACGTCACACCACTGCCATACAGGGAACGCACCATTTCAGATATCTCCATTTACAGTTCGGTAACAGATACCGGGCGTTTCTCAAGGATGCTGAGCTCGGCTGCGATTGGGACAAGTAGACTCCGGCGGCCGCGCTCTCCAGTCACCAGCGGTTGCCTGCCTGTGCATGCGCACTCCACGAAGTCCCGGTAGATTCCTCCACGGAGGTCGTGGTCAATGGCGTATTCAGTCCTTTCACCGTTCTCTGTCTGAACGTGCAGGATCTCACCATCTTTGCTCGAAAACGTCACACTCCCACGCGTGCCATGCACGCCGAACTCTCGATAGTGCCCCTGGTCCCAGCCGGCGAGGAAGCAGATGCCAACCATCGCTCTTGCCCCGCTCGCGTAGTCGTTGATGATCCAGGCATTGTCCACAATATCGCTCTCAACCCCGCCCCCGGTGTGCAACTTGAGGATGTTCCCACTGGCATAGACAGTTGTCGGCTCGCTCCCAACCCAGAGGTCAAGAATATCGTAATGGTGGCAGTTCTTCTCGACAATTGCCCCACCACTGTGCCAGCTCTGCCATACCCAGTCCTTCTCCTGCTTGAACGGAGGGCGGTATTCCGTACACCACACCATCCCCGGCTCCCCAATCGTTCCCTCGGCAATCAACTCACGTACTTTGTGGTAGCGTTCCCGGTAGTGCATCTGCATGCCCAAACCGAGGATCCTGCCGGACGTCTCTGCTGCCGCAATCATCCGATCGCACTTCGCGAGCGTAATGTCCATCGGCTTTTCACAGAGAACGTGGAGCCCCAGGTCAAACGCCTCCAGAACCGCCTCGCAATGCGTATCATTCGGGGTGGCCACATAGACCGCTTCCACGCCAGTGGCCTCCGCCATCTCCCGCAGACTCGGAAACACAGGAATCTCATACCGGAACTCCTCGGAGTACATTTTCCCGGCGCGTACGCGCTTTTCCGCTACCGGATCGCACATGCCCACGATCCGGGCACTGTCCTGGCAGTCGCGGAACACACATCCGCCGTGGTGGCAGACACGCAGCCCACATCCCACAATTCCCAAACGCAGTTGATCCATGAACAGTCACTCCCATCGGTGAACAACGTTCCGGAATTCTCTTCCGCAACACCCGCACGAGACTCGCACCGTGCTACACTATATCCTCAATCCATACCGCCGGGAGCTTCACAAATGATTGTCCACCGACCGCGCACGAACCACGTCCTTCCGTTCGTGTGCTCCTTTGTTCTGCTGGCCACGGTGCTCCCCGCACTCGCCAAATCCCCACCACAAGCCCCCAAGCTCGCCAACCCCGACTTCGCCGGGCCGGTTTCGGACGATGGTTTGCCATCCGGGTGGAGCCGGTACGGCCATCCGGACGAGACCCGTCGCGTCACCGTGCTGCGCCCCCCCGCCGTGTCATCCCCCCGCCTTCTTCTTGAAGACGGCAGCGACACTCTTGAGATCGGGGTCATGCAGCGAGTTCCCGCACAGGCCGAGCTGTGGTATCGGGCGACCGCTCACGTTCTCGAACCGGGGAAGCAAACGGGCGTCGGGGCATACATGCAAATGCGCTTTCTGCCTTCAGGAAAGTACGCTCAGGGAGGGCTCAGCACCGGAAAAGTCAATACCGTCACCGCCCGGACGGTCACGGGGCTCGCACCTCCCGGCACAACGCATATCCAGCTGTACATTTATACCCACAAAGCTCCAACCCCACGCGTGCTTGTTGATAAGGTTGAGCTGGCTGTCGTGGACGCACCCCCGCCAAGAGCCCCGAAGCAGAAGGCAACACCAACCATGTCTGTCCCGAAGCCCGTGCCCCCCACGTTCGACCACGTTAAGCAGCTGCACCTTGAGACGCCTCTGGTCAAGAATGGGAAGGCCGTCTCTGCAATCATTGCCCGCCGGACCCCGGACGAGCAGAAAGCCGCGCGGCTTGTCCAAGACGCTGTCGCCGCGTGTTCTGGAGTGACCATTCCCATCCTCCCTGACGATGCTCCCCAGGCCCGGTTACCATTGAGTCAGCCTGCCATTCTCATCGGCAACCGTTCCACCAACAGTACCATTTCCGAGCTGTACGACCGATTCTACACGCTCCTGGATCTCAAGTACCCGGGGCCGAACGGCCACATTGTTCGCACCATCCACAGCCCGCTCGGAGACGGCGTGAACTGCGTCCTTATCGGTGCAAGTGCCCCAAGCAGTCTGATCCGTGCCGCCACGGCCTTTGCCGCTTTACTCAAGGCGCCAGGGCACACCGACGAGCTGGAAGTCGGGCGCATTTGCGAAATCGTCCTGAGCCCCGACTACACAGTCCCAAAGCTCCCCGGAGACATGAAGATCTGGGAGGCATCCGGAACGTACCGATCCGGCGGCTACTTCGGCTGGAACATGATTAGCAAGCATATGGCGGCCTACCACATGACCGGGGACGAGCACCACGCTCGTGAGTTCCTGCGCCTGGCCTTTCCGGATGAGAAGGCAATCCGGGATCTTGAAGCAGGCGACGGAGAACGCATCGAGAACAAAAAGGACCCGCTGGCCGGCCCTTACCACTATGGCGCCCACATGATGATCCTGTTCTGGGATCTCATTGAAGAGGATCCATTCTTCACCGATGAGCAGCGCCTTCGTATCACCAACGCGTTCTCACGCCAACTCACCCACCGCGCCCATGAAGGGGTCTACGGCACCCTCAAACACCGCGGACACGTCGGCAATCGGCATGGTGACTGGTCTGCGATGGCACTGTATTGCGTCGCCCGTTACTTCGAGAAGGACTATCCCGCCCCCGTATGGAAGGCCTCCCTCCAGTCCGTGAAGCACTACTTCGCAGCCCTGAACCACAGCGCCTGGCTGGCGGGAAACAACGATCACCTCTTCTGGTACACCTCATATTACGACCCCATCGTCGATTACATGATCATGAGCGGAGATCACGTGGGCGTGGCGTCCGGATACTTCGAGGAAGCTCTAAAGACCCAGGATGTCCTCTTCAACGGCGCTGACCCGGATTGGGGATTGAAGGCCTCCTCACTCAATTTCCTGCACCGAGCCGCCTATCTGACCGGCGACGGGCGCTGGCTGTTCTATCGGGATCGCACGGGACTGGACACGAGTGCGCTCCGTCTCGGCCAGTCCTTCTGGCCACGTGACCTCACGCCACGTCCCCCGGAAGAACTCCTCAACACGTGGACAATTCAGGCCATGCCTGAGCCAATGTGGAAGAGCCGAGCAAGCGGACTCCCTCTCAGCCAGTCATTCCTCTGGGGCAGTTTTCGGAACTCCCTGGACGCATCAGGAGACTTTCTTCTGATCAAGGGGCACAATGGCGGAGGCCGTAACCCGTACCACACATTCGTCCCCCTCGAACTGCGCCTGGCCGGTTATACCGTGCTCAAGGGGTATCACAGTCAGATACTCACGTCCGCTGACGGAATGGTCGAGCCGAAGGTCGCCATGAATGGCGCTCTCCTGCAGGCAAGCGTTGTCGGGGACGCAGCCTACGCCGTCGGCCATGTCCCGAATGCCGCGTTCTGCGACTGGCGTCGAACGCTCTTCCTGCGCACCGCCCGATACGCTGTCGTGGTCGACAAACTGGCCTTCCGGGCAAACACGGCGACGATGAGTGTGGAGACCTCCTGGAATACCATCGGAGGACGCTGGCGTCCGTCCCGAAAAGCGATCGAGGTCCCCGTCAAGCCGTCCACCCTCCCGGCAGGCTGGACCCGATTGAAGTCTCTCGACGCAACCTGCCTGTCATCCCCGTCCAACGATGAGGCACCCCGCAACCTGATCCGGTTGGGATCGATCGGCATTACTCTCGTCAAGGCCACTGAACCGGGACACTGGATCGAGATGCCGTTCGAACTGGATGCTCCGTTTGAGGGAGAACTGTCGGCAGACCTGCTCAACTACAAGGATCGTGGACACGTCGACGTTTTTCTGGATGGCGCGCGAGTCGCTGAAGGAATCCAGCACCACAGCGTCGCAGTCGAAGCGCTCTGGGTTCCCCTCGGGCACCATGCGCTGGCCGCCGGTTCGCACCGCCTTCGCATCGTGGCGCACAGCCGTCCGGAGGGCGCTGACCGATGCTATATCGGCCTAGCCGGTCTCGTATTGCGTCCTGACGGCGCACACCCCGCCACCGTGGCCAATCCCAAATCAGTGGACATCTGCTCCTCGATCCCGATGAGCGCAACAGGGACAGGCGTGGTCAAGATGATGTGGACGGGACCTGCGCGGGTTGGTGAACAGCAGACTGTCTTCCACCTGATTGCCCCTCGCTCCCCCGGCCACGAGGTCAGCTGCACACGCCTGGGAGAGGATGCTGCACTCCTCGCCCTGCCGGCCCCCGCCCTGGCCATTGCCGGAAAGCACCAGAACACGGAAGCCGAGTTTGCCGTCCTTGAGGCCAGCAGCCTCGTTGCGGGAGCAGCGTCCCGTATCGCAGTGCCCGTGCCCGGTGGGGAGAACGTCCTGGTGGCCGAACCCGCCATCGACATCGCCTGGGACTTTGACCGTGGGCATGTAACCATCACCGCGCTCGACGAGACACGGGCAAGACTCGCCGTGGCGCCGGACGGCAAACTCGCACTTGACGGGGCCCCACTTGCGGGGACCGCAGAAGGAGAGTTCCTCGATGTCGTCCTGCCTCCGGGAGCACATACACTTACCAGTGCCCGCCCGCCCGCCGCCCTGCTCCAAGCCTGGGAACTTGCGCTGAAACAGCTCCCTGGGGTCATCGCTGACGCTCCCGCAGACGGGGAGGCAAAGGCCAGTCCTGCGGACACGGCTGTAATTGTCCCACCGAACCGCTCACTGCGGGTTGGCAAGGAGCCCGTCAAGCAGATCGTCTCTCTGCAGTGGGGCGATCGCCCGTTGATTGCTGCGGCTTCCGGCAAACACATCGCGATCATCGCAGCCCCCGGCAGTATCGTGACAACCCTTACCACCGATGCCACCATCCGGTCCCTCCACTGGTGGGCCTCAGAGAAGCTCCTGCTGGCCGGATGTCTCGACGAGAAGGTCATTGCATTTGAAGACGGGGGGAAACGCCGCTGGGAGTTTGTCTCCAAGATGGACCAGGCAGTCTACGAAGCTGCCAAACAGTACTGGTTCAAATCCGCTCACCCAGGGATCTGGGGACTTGACAGTGGCCGGTTCATTGAGGACAAGCAGCAGTGCTTTGTGGGCAGCGCCTGTACCCTGGAGATCATCGACCCCAAGGGCACACTCGTGAAACGTATTCCCGTCTTCTGGGGGCCGGGCTGGCGCTTTGGCCTACTTCCCAAGGAAGACGGCAGTACGGATCTCCTGATTGCCCGGCAGCCGACCGACGGCCACGCCCTGGCCGTTGTCAACAGTAATGACGTGCGGGTTACACGACGCTCCTACGATGGTGTCCCGGCCGGACACACGTATGTCACCGGGTGGTCAACCATGAGCCGGAACCACCTGTACATACAGGACATCGATGCCGACGGGAGCCTGGAGGTCGTGTCCGAGATCAATGGATTCTGGAACCGCGTTACCGTGTGGAATGCGGACGGATCAGCCAGGCACAACGCCCAGTTCGGGCCAGGCGAACGAATCCCGAAACGAAACGTCCGCGGTGTCGCCCTGGCCGACCTCAATGGCGACGGGAAACAGGAAATCCTGGTCGTCCTTAAGCAAGGGCTTCTCACAGCCCTCGACCACACATGCGTTCCTCTCTGGAGCCGCAGCCTTGCCGGCCGGCCGATAGGAATTGCCGTGCAAATCACAGAAGGGAACGCGACTCCCAGCCTCATCGTGTGCTCCGAAGACGGCAAGATCACCTCCCATGGGCCTGATGGGGGCCTCAGACAAACCCTTGACATCAAGAGCTCGGCAACCATGGTCACGACCACTCCCTGCGGGACGGCTGTCGGCACGACGGATGGGCGGATCTTCCTCCTGCCATAGCCAGATCGACGATCGCCACTAATGGCGTCGGGCGCGAATAGCGAGCCCACCCCCGGGCCACTCTTCGATGAGGCTTTTGTCTGGGCCGGGAAAAGGCGATGCCGAGTATCGTCGTTGGCGGCCCGGGCGGAGAATCGCGAAGAATGGTTCGCCCGCATGGGTTGCCAAGAGACAGAAAGGCCTCATTCGCCGAATAGTGAACGCCGAACCAAGAAACAGCGCCAGGCATCAGCAAGGGGTGGGCCCGCTTTTCGCGCCCGCCGCCACCTAGGAAGCCATATGGACCTGAACAGACTCATCAGCATACTCCGTGATCAAACAGACGACGCTCGCATCATGGCGTTGGTCTCCGAGATCGTGAATACAGACCGCTGGAACTCCTTTGATCAGTTCCCCAAAACGACCGAGACCATCCTGCGGGCATTCTCTAACCAGGGCCTTGAAACGGAGTCCTGCCGCCTTCAGACCGGCGGTCGGATGGGGACAGGACGCTGGCTCATTCAGGAAGCCTCTGAGATCCAGTCCGCAACGCTCAGGGTTGTAGCCCCAACTCAGCAACCGCTGGCCGATTACCATGACAACCCCTGGTCGGCCATTCAGTGGGGATGCTCAACCCCGTCCGCAGGACTCACCTGCTCTGTCCGCGTTGTCGACTCCTGGAAAGAACTCGAGCGAATCCCGCAGCATGGCTTGCGCGGGACCTTTGTCCTGACCCGTCTATCACCCGCCGGAAATCACTTCCGTTGGGCTAACACTGGGGCTGCGGGACTGATCTGTGATGCGCCGGTGAAGGGGTGCCCGGACGCTACATGCTGGGGGAAATTCGGTTGGGGAGGCCTCCCCTTCGGCACAAGCCATAGCCGCCTGCCCGGCATCATGCTCTCGAAAAACACGGGGAAGGCGTTACGTGCACTGCTGCGCAGCGATGACGGAGTACGGCTGCACATGAATGTACGCGTCCGAAGTGGCGTCGGTCACCACGACGTCGTAAGCGGGATCCTCTCGGGGCGTGCCGATCCCCAGGACGAAGTGTGGGCCATCGCTCACAGCTGTGAACCAGGCGCCATCGACAACGCATCGGGCATCAGCGTGTGCGCTGAGGCGCTACAAATCCTCTCGGCCGCGATCCAGGCCGGTCTCGTCCCCGCCCCGCTTCGGAGCATTCGGGCACTCGCAGGTTTTGAGTGCTATGGATTCTTCGAGTATCTGATCTCCCAGAAGCGACTTCAGTCGCCGCTGGCTGGCGTGTGTGTAGACTGTGTCGGTGCCAAAGGGGAACTCTGTGACCACACCTTGACCTGGCATGACACACTCCCCTCGGCTGCAGGCTTCGTCAACACGCTTGGTTTTGATGCCCTCAATCTGGCCTTCAGTGCCGAGGCCACAGGTATGACCCTCAAACGTGCCCCGTTCACATCCACCGAGGACACGATGATCGGGGACCCACGATACGGCTTCCCTTGCCCCTATCTAGGCAGCTTTCCCTACCGCACGTATCACAGTTCCGCCGACACCCCGGGCCTTCTTGACCCGCGTATACTGCGAAATTGCGCCGTCGGCGTGGCCGCCTATCTCTACCAACTCGCAAATGCAGACTCACGCCAGGTACAGAGCTTCGCCACCCGGGCCGCGGGAGAGGCCATCAGTCAGGTCAACGAGGCCTCGGATGCAGCAACGGTGATGATGGCTGTGCAGGGGTTCCGCGCCAACGCGACACGCTTGCCACGCTGGTTCTGGGGGGGAGAGCACGCGGAGCTGTTGAACGGAATGGAACTTCACAGCAACACGATCCAACAGTGTGCCGGAGACCGCTTGGCCGACATCTCCACTGACACAAGCACCCCGTCCGCCGACCAACGCATCCCCTTCCGCCGTGTGCCCTTGGCCCCAACCTATGAGAATGTGCCTCCCGACATCAGGGAGCGGTTCAAGGAGGCTGGTGTGCACAAGTGGACGCTGTACTGGGCCGACGGGACCCGAACCCTCGGCGACATCCACCAACTCGCCTGCGCTGAAAGAGGAAAAGACTACCGATTGTCGCAAGTCGTCGCCTTCTTTGAGGCCATGGCTGAAATTGGCTATATCGATCTTCCGCCATCCGCGGACGTCTTTTGCCGGCAGGATCTTGTTGCTGACCTGCGAGAGCTCGGCGTCGGTCCCGGCATGGATCTCATGGTACACAGCTCACTGTCAGCAATCGGATGCGTGCGGGGCGGAGCCGACAGCGTGGTCGACGCACTCCTGGAGGCGATCGGGCCGCAGGGCACACTACTCATGCCGTCATTCAACCACAAAGCAGCAGACGTCTACAACCCGCTCACGACGCCAACCACCAACGGGGCAATTGCAGATGCCATGTGGCGGCGCTCCGAAGCGGCCAGAAGCAACCACCCTACCCATGCCGTCGCAGCAATCGGACCGAAGGCTGAGCCATGGTGCGCGGACCACATCAGGATCGGGGTCTGGTCAGCAGACAGCCCCATCGGCCAGCTAATCCACAGCGGCGGGTACATCCTCGCCCTGGGAGTCGATCACCGTTCCAGCACCGCATACCACGTTGCCGAGATCTCGATGAACGCTCCCTGCCTTGAGCAGTTCACCCTTCAACGTCCCGTCGTCGACGCGGCCGGAGCAGTGAAGAATGTCTCGTGTATGCGCTGGCGGGACGGCGTTTGTCCCGTCTCTCCCGGACTCCTCAACAGCGCTCTGGATGAGGCCCAACTCCAGCAGCGTGGCAAGATCGGCAACGCAACTTCAGCACTCGTGAAAGCAACAGACCTGTGGGCGATGCGCCGCAAGCACCTGCAAGACGCCTGCCCAACCTGTACCGTACGTCCGGACCGAACCTGGTAGTTCCCTGACTCCTAACTCCCACCGGAGGATCACAATGACGTCGAAATCACCCATTCACATCGTGATTGCCGTCTCCCTCACATGCGCCGCACTGTTCCCCCTCCCTTCTCAAGCTGGCTCTGCCTACCTCCAACATACGCAGAAAAGGACCGAGACGGATGGCGAACGTCACCTCGTAGACACGTTCCGACTCGCCAATACCCTCACCGAGTATGAGTTCACCTACGACATCACGATGGGGCCGGAAACACCGGAGGGGAAGTGCTTCTCGACCCAGTGGGTCTACAGCATCGGTGTTCCCAGCCTCGGCATGACGGCCCCCGTCACCTGCAACTGGTACTCACAAGGCTTCATCGACCTCCAGATCGACGGCGAAAGCCTCAAGGACTACCCGGCAACCGTTGAGCCACTGCGCCGTGGAGGGCCGGACGCCGCCTGCTCGGCCACTTGGAAGACGGCCAAGGGAACGGTCCGGTTGATCTTCCTCCTGCGCGCCGACGATGATCGCCTCCTCGTCCGTTCCGAATGGGAAACGGCGACGCCCCCCTCCTCCGTATCCCTCAAGATGCTCAACTACCCCTGCTACTTTTACGGCAGCAAGGACCGCTGGATCACAACCGCCACCCGTGAAGTCCAGAACAGCCAAACCGTAGAGCTCGACCCTGCAACCGAACCATGGCTGTTCTGCCATGACAAAGGCACTGCACGCGACCACGGCTACGGTGGTTGCGCAGCGATGGCCGTGCCGGAAGAGCTCGTTTCCGCCACAGCCGAGATCACAGCCTACCCAATCTGGGTGACCTTCCGTTTCCGCCCGGAATCAGGCCATGCAACTGTCGCGCTCTGGGACTTTGCCGAAACAAGCGACAACGCCGCGAACATCGCATACCTGAAGAAGAGCACCCCCACGTTCGTCGACGACCTGCGCAGTGCTGCAGAAGCCGATTGGTCGAATCCCAGCACAGCCGTCGACATCTTGCCGACCGTACGCCGCAACCTGTTCAATTCTGCCCGGGAATTTGAGCCTACACCATATGACACCTTCACCTCGGAAGTCGCGACGCCTCATCAGCGTTGGGCAAAGCCTCTGGACGGCGGCCCCGTCCGCATCCTGGTGATCGCCCCAACCTGGAGTCAGCGCGAAACAGTCGAACTCAGCCAACGGCTGGACGTGAAAGCCACGACGTTCTCGGTCAGCAGACGTGATGTACTCTTCGACAAGCGCTGGCTCATGTTGTACGATTCCTACAGGCTCTATGGCTACAAACCGCGCAACGTGGTCTCAGTGCTCGGGGACCTCGCAAACAAACTGCAGGAAGAGTACGACTGCATCGTCATCGGGGATGTGAAGCGAGACATTCTTCCGGACTACTTTGTCGACGCGATAGCCGAGAAAGTCCGTGCCGGAACAGGCTTGGTCGCCACGGGTATGGGACGCACCGTGGCCGCAGACATCCTCGGCAAGAACAGTCAGCCCCTGCCATTCCGGGCTCTTCTGCCGATCGAGGCCCTCCCGGGACTCCGGGATTTCGGTTGGCAGGAGCCGAAGGAAAAGGGCCTCCTCACGCGCGCAGCAACGGTCGGCTCAGGGCGTATCCTGCAGATGAACCATGCTGTCGCGTCAAACCTGAATCTCTCCCTCACCCCCCACGTTTCGCACGAGTACGACTATGTCCCTGCCGATTACGAGTATTCCCAAGCTCTCATCGCCAAAGCTGTCCTGTGGGCGGCCCAACGTCAACCGGCGGCCGAGATCACCGACCTCACCATGGATTCTGTCCGTGTGGCCCTGCGGGAGCCGGTTCCGGCAGCCGGGCTCGATATCAGCGTCCACGATCGCGACGGAAGGGTTGAGTTCGAACAGAAAACGAAAGTCAACTTGAAGGGCGGCGACTGTGATGTGCCGCTGGATCTCGTCCTCAGGCGCGCGGGCAAACACTTCCTCGACGTTACCCTCAGACGGCCGAACGGCGACGTTATTGATTGGGCCAGCATCGCGTTTGACACGACCGCCCCGGCAGCGATCGGAGGCATACAGCTGGAGACCACGGTCCTGGTTCCGGGTGCCCCGCTCACGGGCAAAGTCAGCCTTCACAACACACCGCCCCAGTCCCGACTCCTCCTCGCAGTCACCGATGCCTATGAACGCGTCCTGGCCACACAGGTTGCCGAACTCGCCCCGGGCGCCTCAGCGCACCCCTTTTCTGTGTCACTTGCTGAACCACTCTGCGCCATGCATCGAATCGACGCGACACTTGTTGATGCCAAAGGCGATCTGGACTGGGCCCAGGCGGAGTTCACCATCCCGAATCGTGAGCTGGATAATTTCACCTTCCTCATGTGGAGCAGCGCCCCGAACAACTGGACCCAGTCGGCCGTCAATCGAACCCTTGCAGCCATGGGCGTTGACTCGCTCGACATGCCAGGGCTTACCGGCGCAAGCACAGACGGGATGAACGCTGCCTGCCGCAACGCTGCCTGGACTGCCCTTCGCCCAATCCCCTACATCACGCGCATTGCCTCCAAACAGGGCACGGGCCTCGTCAGGAAGCCATGCCTTACCGATCCAATACACCTCAAGAGGTGGACCGATGGTCTCCGAGAGCGGGCTCAGGCAGCGGCCCCCTACGGCCCGATCGCTTACACCCTCGGCGACGAGAACTTCCTGGTCACAGCCAAACTGGACATCTGCCAGTCTCCGACCTGTTTGGCTAGCTTCCGTGCTTCTCTGAAGAAGCAGTACGAGGACCTCGCGGCCTTGAACACTGAATGGGGCACGGCGTTCGCCGACTGGAACGACGTCACGCCGACAACGTTTGCGGAGGCCAAGGAGAGTGGTCAGCATGCACGTTGGGTCGACCACCGGCTTTACATGGATGGCGTCCTGACCCAAGCCCACGCTCTCGGGCGCCAGGCAATCCAGGAATCCGACCCCGGAGCTCGAGTCGGATTCGACGGTGTGTTCTCCCTCAATAGTTGGCACGGTTACGACTTCTACCAGCTCTGCCGTGCCTGCGACCTCAACCAGGTCTACTGCAGCCGACTGGAACAGATCGAGTATCTGCGTTCCTTCCAGCTCCCGAACGCCATGCTGGGTGCTTGGCACAACCGCGTCGGGAACAAAGACGAAATCTCAGCGAAGCGCGTGCCTTGGCACCTCCTGCTCAACGGCTTTAACAGCAGCTGGTACTGGATGGCTTACCGAACCGGCCCGGCTGCCCTCTTCCCGGATCTGCGCCCAACCCCACAGATGGAGTGGATGGCAGAATCACACGCAGAGATCAAGGCAGGCATAGGGGAGCTGCTCATGGGCGCAGAACGCCTTGGCGATGGGATCGCCATTCACTATTCACAGGCAAGCGTCCACGGCGGAACGCTTCTGGAACGCCCCCTTGACAAGGCACACCGCGGCGCCATGCTCGCGATCGAAGACCTGGGGCTGCAGTATGACTTCGTGTCCTATGAGCAAATCGAGAAGGGCGCCCTCGAAGATTACCGGGCCTTCGTTATGCCGGCCTCCTGTGCGCTGAGCACCAAGGAAACGGCAGCCATCAAGACTTTCGTCAAAGCCGGTGGGCTCCTTATCGCTGACGTGTACCCGGGCATCATGAATGGGCACTGCCGAACGCTCGCCACTGCAGCCCTCGACGATGTGTTCGGCTGTGTGGTCACGGAAGCCGTTCCCACTATTGAGTCGGACACCCCCGTTGCGTTCCACAACAGAGCGTTCGGCCTAGGCCAGGCAACCCTCCTGAACTGTCCCTTCAACGACTACGAAACAACGCGTACCGATGGAAATGAACTGCCCTTCCGGGAAGCACTGCGACAGACTCTGGGGCGCCATGGCATCCGTTCTGCTGTGGAAGTCACCCAGGCACAGACAGGTGCTCGACTCAGCGCATGTGAAACGGTCCGCTTCCGCGACGGTCACACGGAATACATAGCTGTCGTCAAAGACGACGACATCATCGACCATGCGCCGGTCAAAGCTAAAATCCAATTCCCTGCCAACCGACACGCGTTCGATGTGCGCCGCAAGCGGCATCTCGGTCGGACACAGAGCATCGAGAAGGAGATCGTCCCCGGGGTTCCCGAGCTGTTCGCCCTGCTTCCCTACCGAGTCCGACGCCTTGAGCTCCCGAACATCCCCTCCAAATGCGTCCCCGGTCAATCCATCAACCTGCCCATCCGCCTTGCGGCAATGTCTCCCGGAGTCAGTACCGGACGGCACATGGTCAGGCTGGAGGTCACCAATCCAGCCGGGAAGCCCGTTCCTCATTACGCCCGGAACGTCGAGCTCGTGAAGGGGGCGGGCAAGGCAACCATGGCGTTCGCCTTCAACGATCCCCCCGGAACGTGGACGCTCACCGCCACCGATGTGGCCACCAACGAGTCCACGCGCACAAAACTGACCCTCGTGGCGCCCGGGAGAGCCAAATGACGCTCGACGATCAAGCCATCTCGCGCGCGCTGTTTCATCCTCGCGGCGAAGCGCTCGGACACGTCTCGCCGGGCATACGCACCGAGACACAATGCGGCAGCGCAATCGTGGGGGGCTACCTGCATCTCAATCCCACCAGCGATGTTCTCATGCTCTTCTTCCATGGCAATGGAGAGATCGCGGCAGACTACGACTCGCTGAGTAGGCTCTTCACCCAGTGCGGCACATCGTATTGGGTCGTAGATTACCGCCGCTATGGGCGGAGCACGGGCGCCCCAAGCCTACCCCACATGCTCGCCGACGCTGAAGTGTGTCTCAACGACATCCCCCGAATTTCGCAACTCGCCGGCAAACCGTTCCGGCACATCCTGATCATGGGGCGTTCGCTCGGTAGCGCACCGGCAATCCATCTCGCGGCTACGGCCACGGACAAACTGGCCGGACTCATCCTGGACAGCCCCTATGCGGATGGCCCCGCCCTGATCCGGAGGCTTGGTGGACCTGTGGTGAGTCGGAGTGACTTCCCCGCTTCGAGTGACAATCTGGGCAAGATGCGCCAGTGTGACCTCCCCGCTTTGATCATCCACGGAACCGATGACCACATCATCCCGTTCTCCGACTCCGAGGCCCTCCTGGACGCCTGTCCCTGCCCGGAGAAGAAGCTCCTCAGCATCGAAGGAGCCGGCCACAACGACCTGCTCGTGCATGGGCTTGACCAGTACTGCACCGCCATCCGTGAGCACATTGCTTCTGCCGCAGTCTAACCCCGAATGGCGTCAGGATGAGCGGCAAAAGGCGCATCCAGGAAGAGGTCGCCGGATGGCACCGCCTCCCACATTGAGGTCAGGTGCGGCCAA
>Ga0008651_10000863_pt1 | contig 17892 bp, 10 predicted proteins | sample SaaInlV_200m_DNA_6_FD_59173 | JGI IMG/M metagenome (GOLD analysis project Ga0008651, IMG submission 59173) | Marine microbial communities from expanding oxygen minimum zones in the Saanich Inlet - SI037_S2LV_200m_DNA | ecosystem: Environmental > Aquatic > Marine > Intertidal zone ...
GGCGCAGAGCTACTCCGCCGATGGCGGCTTGACGTGGAACGACTGGGACATCGTCCTGGACATCCCCGGCTGCAAGCTCTGTGAACCCGAACTGGTCCGTTCGCCTGACGGGCGGCAGCTGCTGTGCCTGATCCGCGAGAACAACCGGGCCTTCAACGCCTGGATGATGGTCTCCGACAACGATGGAGTGACATGGTCGGAGGCGACCCAGCTTCCGGCCAGCCTCAGTGGCGACCGGCACATGGCCCGATACGCCCCGGATGGGCGGCTGGTCGTGTGCTTCCGTGATACGGCGGAAGAGAGCCCGACCAGGAATCACTTCATTGCCTGGGTGGGCACGTACGATGACGTCGCTGCCGGTCGCCAAGGGCAGTTTCGGGCCAAACTGCTGCACAGCTACGCCGGGGCCGATTGCGGCTATCCCGGTCTCGAGTGCCTGCCGGATGGCACGTTTGCGGCCACCACCTATGTCAAATACAGGCCCGGCCCGATCAAGCATTCTGTCGTCTCGGTCCGTTTCACCCTTGACGAACTGGACGCAATGGGCACGATCGGGAACGCTCAGAACTGATGGCGAATGGTACTAAGACAGAGGCAATCGGGGCGTGGCAGCCCTTCGACTCAGCTCAGGGCTTGAGCAAGTCCCACAGCCGTGGGACGCGTCGAAAGGGCCCCCCCCATGTTGGCTTCGGTGAACTCAATGTGGGAGGCGGTGCCATCCGGCGACCTCTTCCTGGAGGCGCGTTTCGCCACTCATCTTAGCATTGTTCAGAACCAAATGGTGGTCGGCGAGGACCTCCATTCATCGTCGACACTGTAAGGAGGCACTCCATGGGATCCCGAATCACTCTTCTCTCGCTGTCTGCTGCCAGTGCGCTTGCCGGGCAGCCATTGCGCCTGGCCCGAGTCGTTAACGTGGACGACGACGCGTGGCGCCCATTCAACATGGCGTCCTTTGATCAAGACAAGGTGCGCACGTCCGGAGATTTCCAGTACACCGTCTACTGGGACGCAGACAAGACACTGGTTGTCGTCCGTCGAGACTTGCGCGACCACAGCGTCCAGACCGTTTCGCTGCCCGAGCGCACCCTCACCATCAATCCGAAGGATGGGCACCGGAACACGGTCATCGGCGTGAGTTCAGAGGATGGTCGCCTTCACCTCTCGTGGGACCATCACTGTAATCCACTCCGGTACGGGACGAGCCGGCCGGGTTTCCTGACCGATCCGCCGGATGTGCTGACCGCAGCGGATTTCGAGCCCCCGCGGCCATTGATCGCCAACAGCAAACTGGAATCGGCCGCCACCTATCCTCGGTTCCTCAGCAATCCTCCAGCGCCTTTGCACTTCATCTACCGCCAGGGGAGCAGCGGCAACGGGGACAACTACGTTCAGCGCTATGATGCCGGGACCCACACGTGGTCGCGTTTCGGGAAAACCGGCCTGTTCTCACGCCGTGGCGTCTATCCACTGTGGAAGAACAGTAAGAGCCGTTGTGCTTATCTGAACGACACACTTCTCGACCCCACCGGTCGTCTGCATGTGACGTGGTGCTACCGTGAGACCGGTGCCACCTGGGCCAGCAACCACGACCTACACTACGCCTTCAGCGATGACGGTGGCGCCGTCTGGCACAACAACGCGGGGGAGCGCATCGCCGATCTGCCCAACGGAGATGCCATCGAGTTGGCTGACCCGGGCATTGTTGTGCGGGAGATTCCCGTATTCTCCTGGCTGATGAACCAGACCGCTATGACCCTCGATGCCACCAATCAACCACATGTGGTCACGTACCACCTCGCTACTCCGGAGCGTCCCAAGGGCAAACTGAAGCACGGTCCTCCGCCCGAAATCGGCAGGAAGCTGAGTCTGTTTCACTACTGGCGCACACCCGACGGGGCTTGGCACAGCAGCGGGCCGGTGACACCGCTCACCACCAGGCCCGGGCTTCTTGTCGATCGACAGGGGAATCTGGTCGTCTACTATGCCAAACGCGGGCGGTTGCAGGTTCATATTGCTGTCGGGGCTGACGGCTGGGAACAGTGGGAACACGCTGAGATTTCCATCCCCGGAACCACGCTTCTGCGTGCCTCAAAACCCGATCTGGGGCGAGTGGCGCGCGATGGTGTTCTGTCCTTTGCCGGGATCACCAATGGGAAGGACGGGCGGCGAGGGTACGTGTTGCTCGATTTCGAACTGGGGGCAATGGCTGACCGCTGATTCAGGGGGGCTGATGATCCGGGGAGAGTAATTGCTCTCCGGTCGGCAGTTGGCTTCTGGGAGGGCCGACGTCGAGCTCTGTCGAGGCGACCCAGCGGCCGTCTTGCAGGCCCGGAATCTGAGGCCCGACGGCCGGGACCAGCCTTCGCCAAAGCGCTACGGCGGTCAGGCACACCCTCCGGGGGGCCGCCGAGGCTAGTCGCGGTTCGGAGAGAATGTCTGTTCGGTGCGCTGGATGATCATATCCTGCCAGGTCTGCCCGAGGGTGGTGAACCGGGCGGACCAGCCGGAAACCCGCACGGCCAAGTTCGGGTACCGGTCGGGGTGCTTCTGGGCATCGCGCAGAACATCCGCATCCACGACATCCACCTGCAGGTAGAGCCCCCCCTCAGCCACGAATGTCTGCAGCAGCCCAACCAGCGCATTTAGCCCCGCCCGTCCCTCAAGACTGCTGGGGTGGAACTTCAGATCCAGCGGCGTGCCGCAGGTGAGCCGTTCGAAATCGATCTTGCAGAACGAGCGCACCACGGCCGTCGGCCCACAGCGATCCGTGCCTGGTGTTGGCGACAAGTTGCTGGCGAGGATCTCGCCGGCGAATGTGCCGAAGGGCTGCGCCATGCGCCCATCCCGGAAGGCGATCTCACGTCCGAACGTGCTGATTCCCGGCGGCATGAGCACCCCATTGGACTCCGGCGCAGCTCGGCACAGGGCTACGTAGTCGTTGTAGACGCGGGCGAGCATCGCATCCGCTTCTGCGTCGTCATTCCCGTACAGCACCAGACTCCTCCGGACCTCCTGTCGCAGCTCCTCGTGCCCCTCCCAGTTGGCCTGGAGAATGGCTCGGAGTTCGGGGAGAGAGAGGCGTTCGTCGTCGTAGACCAGCTTCTTGACCGCGAACAGGCTGTTGGCTGTGTCGGGCATGCCTCCGGCGTGCGGACTTCGCACAGAGTACCGCGCTCCGCGACTGTGATACGGGGACGCTCTCTCAATGCAATCCTCGACAAACAGAGAGAGTAGGGGGGATGGTTGGCCGCTGGTGAATGAGTCGCGGGACGTATCCCGGATCGCCTGGAGTTGCCGAGCCATGTTCGTGTGGAAGCAGGTGTAGAACTCCTCGAACGTGTTGCAGGCCGGCGGTTCCGTGCTTTTATCGCCGAGCCCCATGGCATCCTGGAACGCCGGGAGGAGGTCGTAAGGGCGGTAGCCGAAGGCGGTCTTTCCCGGAACGATGATCTCCCAGCATCCATCGTTCGTGAACGCCCGGGCCTCCGCCAACGGGTAGCCGAATCCGGTCATGGATTCGATAACCAGGTCCTCGTTGTAGATAGAGACAATGCCTCCGCCAAGGCGTTGGATTTCGGCGATCCGCCGCCACAGCTTCTCCGGCGTCCGTTGACTCACGCGGACGGCAATCGGGAAGTCGCTGATGTGCAGTTCTTCAACGACGTCCAGGGCCAGGTAGGTCACCTCGTTTTCTACTTGGATGCCCTCTTGGTCGATGCCCCCGAGGATGACGTTCTGGTAGAATTGGGCATCGCCGCTGGAACCCACGGAGCCGATCCGGGCGCCCGTCCACTCCGCTCCTTTGATCCAGAAGTGGGCGATCAGCTCCCGGGCTTCATCCAGGTCAATCTCTCCGCGCACGAGATCCCGGCGGAGGAATGGGCCAAGCATGTTGTCAATGCGCCCGAGTCCGGACCAGTTGCCGCACAGGCGCTGGAACTCCCACAGGAACCAGAGGCTTTGTATGGCCTCGCGGAATGTTCGCGGAGGGTTGTCCGGCACGTTGGCAAGGCCGTCTCGGATCTCACGGTACATCCGCAGTTCACGCCCGTCGTCGTCCGTGATCCGCCTGTTCAGTTCGGTCATCAGACGACCATGCCAGACTGCCATCGCGTCCAGGCAGAGGGACATGGCCTGCAGGAATGTGGTTTGGGACGGCGAGAGGTCGGTTCGCGACGCGCGTTCCGCGATGCGCTCCCGGTACGGGTGCAGTCCGGACAGCAGTGCTTCCCCGAGTCCGATCGTCGTGTGGCTGGTGCTGGCAACATCGGCGGCTGGTTTCCGGTGCTGGGCGGCTTCGAGCAGCGGGGCTGCTCCCACGAGGCGTTCGCCGGGCATGATGCGGAGGGGGGCCTGCCGGGCGGCGAGCATCACCGCTTCCGCGGCTCGCAGTTCGGGATCGGCTGGTTCGTCGTTGTCCTCGGGCAGGGCAAACGTCGCGTTGTGCATTTCGCGGCCGTATTCTCCCGCCAGCACACGCGCGGCGAAGGCGCGTGTTTCGTCCGAGAGACGTCGCGCTGTTCCGGGGAAGGTGGTGACGCCGAAATTCTCACCCAGAATCGCTTGTGTATTGTCCGGTTGCATCGAGCGCTCCGCGTAGCTGACAATCGTGCCCGTTAGGGAGGTGAAGGGATGCCTACCAGCGCTACTTCGGAAGCCGCCGTGTTCTACCCGTAGGCGTTCTTCCTGCCGCATCCCGACTACAGTGAGTCGCCGCTCAGAGCGCGGCGCCACGGTCAGATCGCCCCGGATCCGCCTAACGGTTACTCAGACTCGTGCAATTCCGGGGTCTTACTGATCTTCTGATGGCTTGGCGTTAAGGTATGCTCTGTTCGCCGAAATGGCCTGCCCTGTGCAATAAGGACGTACGAAACGATGTCAACAGCGTGTTCAGTTTCCATTCCTGCGGCTGAGGTGCCTGTTTCGGGGACGTATGACGTGGTCGTCTGTGGCGGCGGGCCGGCGGGCATTGCCGCTGCTGTGGCGGCTGCTCGGCACGGCGTCCGGACATTGCTGGTCGAGCAACTGGCTTACCTTGGTGGGATGGCGTGTGGTGGTTTTGTTCCCGGCTGGTGTGATACGCAGGTCGGCCCCATCGCGGCTGAGCTCGAGGACCGGTTGATCGCGCTTGGGTGCGCCGAGAGGACCTATGACCCGGAGCACCACCTTTGCTCAATCGGCCGGTTGAGATTCGAAGGCGACATGATGGCCGCGATCGCCCTGCAAATGGTCCGTGAAGCGGGAGCAGACGTGCTGTTCTGCACCGTCTGTGAAGCTGCCTGGCGACCGACCGACGGTTCGGTATCCGGTGTGTTCGTGACCAACAAGGGGGGACGTTCATTGCTGAGGGCGAAGACAGTGATCGACGCGACAGCCGACGGCGACATCGCGGCCAGTGCCGGAGCAGAGGTGATGCAGGGCGATCCGGACGATGGTCGGATGCAGCACGTCAACTACCGCTTTCGGGTGGCCGGTGTCGATCACGACCGCAGCAGACATGACAGACCTGTTCCGGAGGCCCTTGCGGCGGCTGTCGCAGCAGCACGCCGGGAAGGGAAGCTCCACCCTCCCTCGGGTGTTTTCCGGCCGTCCGGGGCCTCGTTCCCTTTGCACGCGTCTTCGGGCCAGTTGGTCGTCACCGGATGGGAGATCGACGGTGTGGATCCGAGCGATCCGGCAGAGGTCAGCCGCTGTCTGTGCGAGTGTCAGCTCGCGGCACTTGAGGTCCTGGCGTTCTGCCGGGAGCATGTGCCCGGGTATGAGCACTGCCGGATCGAGCGTTTGCCCAGCTTGCTGGGAACCCGTGAATCACGACGGATCGTGGGGGAGTACATTCTGACCGGGGACGATGTCGTTGCCGGCAGGAAGTTCGCGGACGGCATTGCCCGGTGTTGCTTCTTTGTCGATCTGCACGATTCCCCGCCGGGGATCTCCATTCCTTTCCCCATGGATTACAAACGAGCGACGATGCCTCCGCCGGACGATTGGTATGAGATTCCTTACCGGTGCCTGATTCCGTCTGGCGTGTCCGGTCTTCTGGTGGCCGGCCGCTGCATCTCATGCGATCGCCCGGCTCAGGGATCCATGCGTCTTCAGCCTACCTGCATGTACCTGGGAGAGGCAGCCGGGATCGGAGCGGGGATAGCTGTCTCCGAGAACAGGCCGCCGGAACAGGCAGACGGGCCTGCCGTTCGGCGCGAGATCGGGATGTAGCACATCTCGGTGCGCAGGAGTCCGGGTGGGGCTCCCAGGGGAAGAGATGTGTGAACGCGGAGGATGCGCGAGCAACAGGACACTGATTCCGACCGACCGTGTGACCACATCCCGGCGACCGTTGACCTCAAAGCCCGTTTTTCCCCCGACTCCCCTCAGAGAATCTCCTTGACAACAGCCGCAGATCCTGCTAATCTGATCCCGTTACAAACGTTTGTATTTCCTTGTTGTTCGAATCGTTTCAGGTCTTTCTCGGCACTGGAGGCGTGAGTGATGTTGGGATATGTGTGCGCGCGTGATGGGGCCCGTTGTTCGGACTGTGGACGCATCTTCACGCTCATTGAGCTGTTGGTCGTGATTGCCATCATCGCCATTCTTGCTTCAATGCTGCTACCGACGCTCAATACGGCGAAGGAGCGGGCCAAGATCAGTCTCTGCGGCTCAAATCTGAGGCAGTTGGGGATGGGAGCCCACATGCATGCGAACGATCGTGACGGCTATCTCACCCCTTTCACGACCCGCTCGAACGTCTACTGGGCCAATTGGCCGAATACCCCCAAGGTCCTCCCGTGGGTGATCTCCGGTGGTGGGCTGAGTTGTCTCTGGGATCAGAAGTACGTGCCTGACAGGAATGTCTATTACTGCCCCAGTGACCGCGTTCTCGAGCGTCGTGCGCCTGACAGTTGGGGCAGCATCGCGGGGTACCCGCAGTGCAGCTACTCTTACAACCCTCACCACCTGCTCAAGATAGACCTGCTGAAGTCCTTCAGCCCGGGGGGTGTTTCATCCGGGCCGATGACGGTCGACAGTGGGCGTCAGCCCTGTCAGACCTATGGGTATGACAATGCGGCCGCCGTGTTGGGGATGGATCGGCTCTGCCAGCAATCCGGGAACGCGGGACCCGCAGTTCATCAGGCGACCCGGATCTGGAACCTGCTGCATGTGGACGGCAGCGTCGGGGCGCCACGCAGCAAGCAGGTTCCCGTGCCGTGGTTGCCCGATGGTCAGTGGAGCACGTTCGACCGCTATCTGGACATACTGATCGCGCAGTAACGCACACCGGCCGGTCAGTGGGAAAGGGCGGGTGCGGTCGAGGCACGCACAATGACGTTGGTGGGGAAGTACCGGACTTCAGGCTGATGTGGGGACGTCTCGATGTCTCGGGCGACGGCTTCAGCCATCCATTCACCGATATCGCCGGTCGGCAGCGCCAGCGTGGTCAGGGGCGTCGGGATCAGTTCGCCTACCGGATTGTTGTTGATGCCAACAACGGAGATGTCCCCGGGAACGTCACGGCCCGCGGCACTCAGTGCCTTGATCAGTCTAACGGCCATTTCATCCGACTGGACGACAACCGCGGTCGGGGCCGGATCCAGCCGGCAAAGCCGTTTACACGTCTCGGCAACGGCGCCATCGCTTTCGTTCCCGGGCGCAAGCACGTAGTCAGGTCGAGCCATCAGCCCATGCTCCTGAACAGCCTGTTGAAACTCCTCCTGGCGCATGTTCAGGTAGCCGACGAACGCAATCCGTTCATGACTCAGGGAAATCAGGTGATCGATGAGCAGTGACACGCCGCGTGACAGATCGCAGACGGCCAGACTCATCGGGATACTGTCGAGCTCGTGAAGACAAGACTTCTCGCAGTAGGCGCAGAGCGGGACACCGGCGGCGGCCGCCGCGTGGTAGGCATCCACTGTGTTGGGGTCGGGGAAGCCGATGCATACGCCCTCGACGGCCCGGGACTGCATTCGGGCCAGAATGTCAGCCTGTTCGCGTGGTGGGGAGCCGTGTGACACCGACACCACGGTAACGTAGCCGTTGCGGTAGAGCCAACGTTCCTGGGCTCGCAGCAGGTCGACGAAGAACGGCAACTCCAGCGACGCAACGAGAATCCCGATCGTGCGCGTTCGCTGCCCCTTCAGCGCCTGGGCCAGGACGTTGGGCGTGTAGTCCATGCTTTTGGCGATGGCCAGCACTCTCTCCCGAGTTCCGGCTGCCACACGAGAGCTCCCTCGGAGTGCTCGAGAGACAGTCGAGGGATCCACACCTGCAGCCAGCGCTACGTCTCTGAGACTGCATGTGCCGTATTTCACCTGTCCTCCACGGGATTCCCAAACGATTGCAGTGACATTTCTGAACGGTCCCTACTGTCGTGTGCAGTAAGCAGGAATCAAGTCTTCTGTCATTGACCTGACGGTCTTTCAATGCTATCGTCCAGCTTGTATACAAACGTTTGGCTTCGTGGTGTTGAGGGGGTGGATGCCGAGCCGCAATTGGAGGTCCAGTTATGGTTGCTCCCCAGTGCATTTTCGAGTTTGGGAGGCGTCTTGCCTCCGCGATCGCTGTCGTGGCGGCTTGCGGTCTTGGTGCGGCTCCGTTGACCGATGAAGACTTGCACGGCCCTGTCTTCCGCCCGTCATACATTGAGCGTGCGGTTCCTGAGCGGACCGTTCCCGAGTATGGCCAGGTTGATCGGCCTTACACGGCCACTGATCTCAAGCGAGACTGGCGGGATGGGCTGCGGTCTCTGCGGGCTGCCGGCGACGAGGCGCAGAAGAAGGGCACGACAGGGGACCTCTCGACGGAGGGACTGGCGGCAGACTACCGGGAAATAACGGCCGGGCTCGCGACCGTGGACGTCAGTGACATTGTTCAATCAAAGATGGTGGCTTGTGGTCCTACCGCCATCCCGTTTCTCTACCATCCGGTTAAAGGTCTGATCGGGGTCGCCGGGCGGGTCGGGAAGGGGCGCTTTGCCCTGCTGGGGCACAACGGGATTCTGCATCGTGCCGGTTCCGGCCGCGAAGGCTTGGATGCACTTCTCCTCAACCTCGCGCGTTGGTGTGGGGGGGAAGAGCGACCGGTGATTGGTGTCCTGACTGAGGAGAAAGAGGTCATCTCCGACCCTTTCCGCGGCAAGGTTGGGCCGCTCGCCGATCTGTTCCGCGAGCGCGGCATGTCGGTTCGGGCGACCGCATTCAGTGGCCTCGACGATGTCGATGTGCTCTTCTTCCGCAACTCGAATACACTCAGCCCTGCACAGGTTGGTCTGCTGAAAGTCTTCGTGGAAAGCGGCAAGGGTTTCGTGGTAGCGGATACGTCCTGGGCGTTGATGACGTCCTTCGACGACTACCCGATCCACGCCATCACCCGGGCGTCGGGCGTGTTCTTCACGAAGCAGGAGTCGTGGTCTAAGCCCGGAAACTGCGCGATTCCCGGTCAGCCCAATCTCTTGCTGAATCTGTGGTATTCCTCCTCCCGTCTTCGGGAGCTCCTTGACTCCGGGAGTCTGGTCGAGCGTCAACAGGCAGCCAGCGTTCTGGGGACGGCGGCAGGAACTGGGGCCTCCTTTCCTGGTGTGAAGGCGGTTCTGGCCGATCTCAACCTGAAACGTGGTCTGGTTGAGATCACCACTTCGGACCGTCTCGACAAAGGGAAGCGCCCGTTGGATGCCATGCTTTCCAGACACCAGTGCCGGATGCTCCGGGCATTGCCGGCGGAGGACGTTCCCGCCCACCCTTCTGCGGGGAATTGGCCCGGTTTGCCGGCCCCGGGCGCCGAACGCCTGATCAGGACGCTCGCTCTGGACGGCAACACGCCATCTGCGGGCCATGGTCACAATCGAGCCGAGCGACACACCTGGCGGATGACGGGGCTGTATGCCGCACCGGGTGAGATTGTGACGGTTGAGATTCCCCCGGTCCTGGTTGACAGAGACCTTCAGATCCAGATCGGTGTCCACGTCGACACGTTGGGGCGCCCAGACGTTATCCGTCGCGTGCCGGAGATTCTCGTGCGCAAGCCGCTGACAGGTGCGGTTACCCGCGTGGCCAGCGCGTTCGGTGGCCTGGTAGCCGTCCTCGTGCCGCCCGATTCCTCGTTGGGTGGGTTTGAGGCCACCATCAGCGGGGCGATAGAGGCTCCGTTCTATGTTCACGGGAAGACGGCGTTGACTGAATGGCAAAGGACGCGTCGCCATGCCCCGGGAGCATGGGGCTATGTCGCCTGTCCCGGGATCATATTCTTCGTCTCCCGTGCGGATCTGGGGACCCTCGACCGCCCCGACCATGTGATGCGCCATTGGGAGACCACCATCGATCTGATGGACCGTCTCGCCGGGATGCACGGTCAGCGTCGGCGTCCGGAACTGGCTGTTCCGGATATTCAGATCAGCTACGGTGGGGCGTATGCCGGGTATCCATATGTGACGGGGTGGTCAGGAAGGACGTTCATCAGCCCGAACACGATCGCGAACGGGTCCTGGGGGGACTATCACGAGCTTGGGCACACCTACCAGGCGGCGCATCTCGGCAACTTTAAGTTCGTCAATGGTGAGGTGGACGTCAACTGGTATCCGTTCTACGTCTGTGAGAAGCTGCACGGGCGCCCCGACTGGAACCAACGGGATTGGCCGCACAGCACGGTCAACCCGGAGAACCGTATCAAAGGTGCAGCCGAGATTCTTGCAGGCGTGGGTGATGGCAGCCGCCATTGGGACGGACGTGAATGGCACATGGGGCTATATGACTTTTACTGGCAGCTCAAGAACGCCTTTGGCTGGGAGCTCTTTGAGGCGGTGAACGGACGCATGTATGCGCATGCCCAGACGCTCGAGAAGCCAGCCCTCCCGTTTGAGGACAAGCGCAATCTATGGCTGCGCTGGGCGTGCGAAGCATCGGGGCACAATCTGGTTCCTTACTTTGAGGCCTGGGGGCACAAGGGCATTGGCGATGAGATCCGTCGCGCATCGGCCAAACTGCCCGTGTGGACCGGTAACCGGGCGCCGAACGCCCTGGCCGTGGACGGTTTGCCCTCTTCGCTTCCGGAGGATGCGCCTTCCGGGGAACTCGTCTGTCGCCTGTCCGCCATCGATTCTGATCCAGGGAACCGGATCCGCTACCTGATCACCGCCGGGAACGAGGACGGTGCGTTCGCCCTGAACCAGGCGACCGGCCACTTGCGGGTGCTTGGCTTGGATTTCGAACGGTCCGAGCGTTACGACCTGACGCTCGCGGCGGCCGACAGCGCCATCCCGAGCCTGCAAAGCACGAGAACGGTTGTCATCCGCGTTGAGAACCGGGCCGAGCCCCCTGCGTTGACAGATCAGGAGATCCATGCGCGTGGGCCGGTGGCTGAAGGGCAGTCCCTCGGGGCAGTGTCGGCCACAGCGGACACGGGCCGAGCCCTCGTTTACGAGCTTCTTGGGGAAGGGCAGGCTCCCGCGTTCTCGGTTGATCGGGACACTGGGGGCATCACGGTTGCCGACGTTTCCGCCCTCGGCGCCACCGGGCATGTTGACTTGCGCATTCGTGTTCATCATCGCGGACGGCCAGCTGAGACGAGTTCAGGCAGAGTTCGTGTCCACTATGGGCTCGTGGCCGGAGCCCGGTGTGAGACTTGGTTAGGCCTGGATGGCTCGGACGTCGGGTCACTCATCGGGAGCAAGGCGTACCGAGCTGAGCCTGCTCGAGTTGACACGATTGCGGCTCTCGACACACCGGCTGATTCGGCCGAACGGTACGGGCAGCGTCTTTCTGCCCTTCTGGTTCCCACGGTGACGGGGGACTATACGTTCTGGGTCGCCTCCGATGACGGGAGCGAACTTCAGTTGAGTGATACATCCTCGACCGACGGACTTCGACGGATCGCCGCTGTGCGAGGCTGGACCGGACGGCATGAGTGGGACAAGCAGAAGGGGCAGGAGTCAGAGCCTGTTCGACTGGCGGCGGGGCGTCACTACTACGTTCGGGTGTTGCACAAAGAAGGCGGGGGGGGAGACCATTTGGCGGTGGCTTGGCAGGGCCCGGGAATGGAACGGAAACTCATCGGTGCCGAGAATCTCCTCGTGCCACCATCCCACTAGAGAGGGAAGCCTTGTCTACTACTTGTCTCATTCCCGATGACGTCGCTTCTGCCATGGAGCGTGGGGACGCGCTCCCGGCCACGGCCCTTGGGCGCTATCCGCTGCCTGAGCAGACCGTTCCCGGAGACCGGGGAATCAACGTTCTGCTGGATTTGGCGCACCACTGTTACATGGGGGCCATGTGGGGGCTGGCTGGCCGATTGAACGACAATGGTTTTCGCTGTGTCAGCAGTCACGCCTGTCTGGACACCGTGCTTCAGCCCGGGGAGGACGTGCTGGTGAGGACTCTTGCCGGGGAGGCCGCGGACGGGAAGAAGGTCCGTCCGTTCATTCAGTGGCCGAACACCGAGTACAATGTCGTCTTGACGATCCAGGCCGATGCCGGAGGACCGCTTTACACGGATGTCGAGCTCGAGGCCCTCGGTTGTTTCGTTGCCGAGGGTGGCGGGGTGATCGTTCTTGCCGACATCAACGGCAATGGCAGCGTCCCGGCCTGGGGCAAATCTGAGGACTGGCCGCTGCGCACGCTTCTCAGCCGCTACGGGGCGGAGATCGAGGGGGCCTGCCAGCGAGGCGATCAGACCGTTCCCGCGTTCGCACTATCCTCCGATTGGGAGGCCGTGTTGACCAGTGACGACGGTCGGCCCGTGGCAGCCCGGAAGACGCATGGCCGCGGTCGTCTCGTTCTGGTGGCTTCCCTGTCGATGGTCCACCATCCACTGTGGACCGGCACGGAGCAAACGGCGGAGCAAAATGCCCTACGGACCGTTCTTCTGACGGAGGCAGTGGAGTGGGCGGCCGGCGGTCGGGAGCCCGTCAGCGGCGAGACGCGGCTCCCTGATACCCATGGCGGGGCAGGGGGCATCTATCCGGAACGACGGACGTGTTTCGGCAACATCCATGTGTATTACGCGAGCAACCAGCTCGAGTCGGTACTGCAAACGGTCGAAGTCGAGTATCCGCGGATTCAGCAGCAGATTCTGGACTGGTTACCGTCACCGCTGCCGGCCGACGAGCCCTTATTGATCCTGCTTGGTGCCGGGACGGGAGGCGGATGGGCCGTCAATGCCTTCTATCCGAAAGAGAATGGCATTATCTCAACGGACGCCCATGGCCTGATCGGGATCTTCGCTCACGAGTTTGCTCACATCCTCAGCGGGCCGCGGAATGCGTTGGGTGAGGTGGCCGCGAACTGGTTCGACGGCAATCAGGGCGAGGCGCATGCCGGCTTCTTCCAGGGGCGCATCTGGGGGATGTCGTCGGACAACCACTCCATGCGGGACTGCAACAGTATTTTTGATCACGAGAAGGAACACGGCGTGATTGATCTTGGTGTGGCCGCCCGCGACGGCTACAAGGCCTATGGTGGCGGCGGACAGGTTTGGCGGAAGCTCTGGTATGTGTGGCAGAAACTGGATGACCGCTACGGGACCACATGGTACCCGCGCTGGCGCTGGGTCCAGCACACGCGCTGGCAGGACGCCTCGGAGAAGGCCCTGTCACTCAACGACACGGTTGAGGACATGAGTATCGCGGTCGGCGAGGATCTCTTCCCGTTCCTCGCTGAACTTGGTACGACGCTCATTCGTGAACGGCTTGAGCGGATTTCGTTTCAGGGCAAGATGATGGAGCTTCCGGTCGCTCCGTTGGAGGCGACGCCGGCTGGTGACGTCCGGACGGAGCCGATCACTGATTACACCAAACCACTGACTAGGGAGCAGAGCCAATGAAGACACGTTATCTGACACTCCTCGCGGTCCTCCTTGCGGGATGCATGACCCTGGTCACGAGATCGGAGCAGGGCGTGCTCCAGGAGGTGTGGTTGCGGGTGCCCGGTGACCGGGTCGCAGACCTGACGTTTGATGAAAGCCCGACGCGGACCCGGATCGCGGACCGCTTCGATCACAGCGGCTTGGATGACAACTACGGGAGCCGGACGTCTGCTCTGGTCGTTCCCCCGCGAACCGGCGATTACACGTTCTGGATTGCGTCTGACGATGGAGGGGAGCTTTGGCTCAGCGTGGACGGCACGCCCGCGACAAAACGGTTGATCGCCAGGGTTGACGGCTATACCGGGAAGGACCAATGGGACGCGCAGAAGGGGCAGAAGTCGGAGCCCATCTCTCTGACACTTGGGCAACCTGTCCGCCTGGTCGCACTCCAAAAGGAAGGTGGTGGCGGCGACCACATGTCAGTGGCCTGGGAGGGACCGGGCATCGAGCGCGGGATCATCGAGACCCAGTATCTCAGAGTGCCCGAACTCAGCCCGGAGACCGCGGCTGTGATCGCGGCGACCAAGACGGCGGACCGTGAGCTCAAAGCGCTCAAAGAGAAGGCATCCGCATTCTGGAAAGCGGGGAAGACTCTCCCGATTGAGTACAGCACCCGGTTTCCCTTTTCCGGTGCTCCGCCTGCGAATGACACGGGGATCAATGTGTTGGTGGATCAGGCTCACCAGACTCAGTTCGCCGTGCTATGGGGATTGCGGGGGCAGATCGCGGGGCAGGGCTTCCGCGCGTGCAGCAGTGTGGCTTGCCTGGATTCTGTCCTCAAGCCCGGGGCGAACAGCCGCGTACGCATCCGCGTCGGGGACATGGAACCGTTCGCCTGGTACCCGAATCCGGAATTCAATATTGTGCTGACATCGCAGCAGGACTCCAAGGCTCAGGTGTACACCCCGGAGGAGCGCCGGGCATTGAGGCGTTTCGTGGAGCAGGGCGGCGGGTTGCTGGTATTGGGCAATCGGCCCCGTGACGAGGCAGGAGCGGACGCGTGGAGTATGAACACCATGCTGGCTGAGTTCGGGGGAGGTTTTTCGCCCGAACCGGTGACGTTGGCGGGGCGGACGTTTGCCGGGCTCACACTCGACAGCGCCTGGGATGTCCTCCAGCGAGGGGATGGCGATCGCCCTGTACGCGCACGTCGCGTCTTCGGTAAGGGGCGGGTCATGATCTGGGAGGCCCGGGATACGCTGTCGCCCGGCAAGAAGGAATCAGACGAGTCCCGGCGGCAGAAGCTCACTGCCCTCAAGGCAAACCTGCTCTGGTTGGCTGAGGGCAAGGCCCCGGTCGGCGGACCGGCGCAGTTGCCGCACCTGGGAGGGGTTGGCATTTTCCCCGAGCTGGACCAGCAGATGGGGTCTGTTGTGGTCTATTATGCGGCCAACCAGTCTGCCGAAGTGATGACGTGCATACGCGACCACATTCCCCAGGCTGCAAAGCAGATTCGGGCATGGCTGCCATCCAAGACGTTTGAGGAGCCGTACAACATCGTCATCTGTGCCGGTGGTGGTGGTGGATGGGCCATCAACGGCCGCCCCAAAGCTGCAGCCGTTATCTCCTACGACTCCCTCGGCATTCTCGGCATTTTCGCCCACGAAATGGCGCACACCATGGGTGGGCCCCGGAACACGAGTGATCAGTTGGCCGGGCGATCCCCGCACCACAACCAGGGCGAGGCGCATGCCGGCTGGTTCCAGGGGAAGATCAGCGCCCAGTTCAGCGGCAAGACGGACCAGGCGAACCGGAACTGCAACCGTATCCTGGAGCTCGAGAAGAAGAAGGGGCGCCAACTGGATGTGGCAACTGAACACCAGACGCCGGCGGGGCGGGAATTCTGGGGCAAAGGCCCCGAGTGGACAAAGCTCTGGTACATTTGGCAGAAGCTCGATGATCGGTACGGTCCGACGTGGTATCCCCGCTGGTACTGGGTCCGGGCCACGCGTTGGGCCGGTGACCCAGGGCATCAAGAAACGTGGGACGAGATGGTCGAGGACATGAGCATCGCGGTCGGCGAGGACCTGTTCCCGTTCTTCCGTAAGGTTGGGACGACGCTCGACCACGATCGGCTTGAGCGCATCGAGTTTCAGGGCAAGATGATGGAGCTCGCCATCGCGCCTCTGAATGCCGGCCCGGCAGGCAACGTCTGTCTCGACCCCATCGGGGATTACACCAAGCCCCTTCCATCTACGCGTCAGTAGAGAGATGACTGACCTTGGTCAACGGAGTGATTGAGGCATCATGCACGTGATCACTATGGACGCGGTTGTCCGAACGGAAACGTGGTTTCCACGACGGTTTGCGGACGCGGAGGAACGCCCTTGGGGCGTGCTCTTCAGCACCCCGGAGATTCCGGATTCCCACGACGGCAACCACGCTTGCATCCTGCGGTCTGACGTTGATCATCGAGCAGTGGTGACAGAGATCGTCGCGTTCTATGAGGAGCGGCAGGTGACGCCTCGTGTCTACTACCTGTCGGCCTCAGCGAGTGACCCTCGCCTGGTGGATGCTCTGTTTGCCTCCGGCTTTATGGTTGGTCACCCTAACACGATGCGCGTATTCGTGCACCAAGACCGTTCCGTGGCTGAACCAAGTCCGGCTGTGCACGTCCGCTGTCTCAGGGACATTGACGATCGCGTTCTCGCAGCGTTGGCGACTATTGAGAATGTGCGTATGGCGAAGGTTCTTCAGCGTCGTCTTGCGCACCCCGATGCGTGGCTCTTTTTGGGGGAGATCGACGGGCAGCCGGCATCCGTGGCGTTGTTGGAACGGTTCGGGGAAATCTGTCGGGTCGATGAAGTCCACACGGTCAAGCGCCACCGCCGCAGGGGGTGTGCCCGGGCTGTGATCCATGCTCTGGTTGCCTACCAGGAGGAGCACGCTTCTGGCTCCCTGTATCTGTGGACAGAAAGCCCCGTGGCCGAACAGATCTACGTGGAGGCCGGTTTCAGAGGAGCTGAGTATTCCCCTGCAAGTTGGGTGGCCTGGCGGGAGGGGTGAGGAGGAGAGGCCTGGAGCCCCGGTCATCTCGATCGGCTCTCACCGGTTTGGGAAAACCGGCCTCCAGGAAGACGATACCGAGGCGGCCCCCGGCCGGCCCGGGGGGGGGGACAGTGCTGCGACACCGGTTCCTTTTTGGGGACGAGGCATGTACTGTGTGGGATGTTTGGCTTGCCTCGAGGGGGAGGCGAGTCGGTGGCCGCCCCTTGCGCTATCTCTGCCGCGGCATGCGAGCCCCACGCCGTCCACATCGACACGACCGCCCGAAGACAGGGAGCAACTGGTATGGGAACATGGCACGTTCGCACACTGATGGTCGTCAGTTTCGCGCTCCTGGTGTGCTGTGGGTGTGCGTCCGTTCAGTTGCCCGACGGGAGCTGGCGGGACACGTTTGACTTCGAGACCACCGGTGCCTGGTCAACCGCTCCTGACTTGCTGTCTGAGTTCAAGGAAGAGGAGCTGTGGTGTTCCCGGACGACGACCGTCGCGGCGTTGGGCGGGGGATTGGTCCTGGATCACGAGCGGGTCAAGAGCGGCACTGCCTCTGGTCTGTGGGGTGATCATCCGCGCTTCCCGACCGTGAGTACGGCCGATGTTCCACCGGACTGGAGTGGAGCCCGTTCTCTGGCTCTCTGGGTGGATTCAGAGGTGGCGACGGGACAGACGGTGGTCGTGGCCGTGCTCTCTGACAACCCTGAGACACCGTGGCGGGATTTCCTGGTGTTTCCGTTCACTGTGGACTGGACGGGATGGCGTAGACTGGCTCTGCCCTTTTCCCGGTTCGAACCTATGGGAGACCCCATGGGGTGGGTTGCCGTGCAAGGGGTCTACTTTTTCACCAAGGTCTACAACCTGCAGCCGAGTCCGTATACCGTCCTGCGGCTGGACGCCATGGTCCTCGAGGGCGGTGCACGGTTCGGCGGGACCACCCCCAACCCAACAATCTCTGACCTGACCGAGCGGCCGTGGCGGAGCAGCGTTCCTTCGGCTGTGCCTGGGCGAATCAACCATCCCTATCCCGAATTGCGGGCTGGG
>Ga0008651_10000867_pt1 | contig 17855 bp, 13 predicted proteins | sample SaaInlV_200m_DNA_6_FD_59173 | JGI IMG/M metagenome (GOLD analysis project Ga0008651, IMG submission 59173) | Marine microbial communities from expanding oxygen minimum zones in the Saanich Inlet - SI037_S2LV_200m_DNA | ecosystem: Environmental > Aquatic > Marine > Intertidal zone ...
CGAGCCCGGGGCGTCTGGAATTAATCCTGAAGAATAGGAGCGCCGACCTACTTGGGACACCGCTCATTCTTTTTGAGAAAGCGGTTGCGATGGGGGAAGTTTGTAGTGATTGGAGCCCCAACGAACGACTTCCAACTCCTGGCCGATTTCAATGCGATCTAACTGCTCTCTAGTGAAAACCAGGGCTGATTTCCCTTTCAAGTGTTTTCTCACACCCAGCCGATAGGCATGACCGAGAAAAGAAACGGCTACAGCATGAGGATCGGCGAAACGGTCTGCCACCTCTTCATGAAGCACATGCCAGACAGCAACCAAGAGCTTACGAGCGATCGCTACAACAGCTTTCGAGCGGCCGAGCCGAGGTTCCAAGCGTTGTAATTCTCTTTTCCAGTGAACATGATGCAATACGGCATGATTGGCAGCGTTCACCATGGCACGCCGTAAATCTTTCCTGCCCGCTTTGGTAATTCTTCCTGCAGAATGCTTCATCCCGCTATCATGGACTCTGGTCCCTAATCCAGCGTAGCCCACGAGTTGTTTAGCATTTGGAAAACGTTCGATCTCACCGATGGCTGCCAGGATCGTGATCGCGGTGAGCATGGCCACACCAGGCAGTTGGATCAATAGAGGAATGCGCGGATCCTCAGCACTTTTCTGTTTCAAGCACTCTTCGATCTTTCCGATCTGCTTTTGAGCAAACTCAAGCGTATCCAGATCTGAACTCACCATGACTTGCTCCGTTTCGGAGAGATTTAGATCGTGCCACCATTCGCGTTGTTCTGGAGAAAAAGCTTTGCCTGGCACAACCAGGTGATTGCGATGCAGCAAGGAGTGCAATCGGTTCTTTGCCATCGTTGACAAGCGGACCATTTTCTCACGTTGGGCAAGTAGCGCACGTAGGTCGCGGACTGCATGGGGCGGAATCCATACCCCTTCAAGCATACCTACTGCGTGCAGTTGTGCCAATGCCAATGCGGCTTTCTTATCCGTCTTCACGGAAGCTTTGGTTACCAGGGCGACATGTGGCGGATGGACCACAAGCACTGAATGAACATACGGCAGTAAGATGTCGTAGAATAGGTACGCATTTGTAGTCATCTCCAGAACGATCGCATCTTCTTTTGTGAGATGGCGCAAGACCCAATCCTCCAACTGATAGACCGATGCTCTTCGGGGACCAAAGACGACTTCCCGTTGCTGATTGACCCCGACTGCAACAAAGTACTGCTTATGAATGTCAAGACCAATGAAGCGTGTGGGGCTTTCTGTCATCAAAACACCTCCATAGAAATAAAAAGGACCGGGTACGCTGATTTATGGGCAGGGCTTCACACACGGACACGGGCTGGCTCTAATGAGCCTCCCAGGTTAGCGGATCCGAACGGGCAACCAAACATGTAAGCGAGCTCAAAGTCTCAAAGCTATTCCGGTTGGCCCAAACGTCACACACCCGGAGCAGGACGTTTCCATTCATAACCAATGGCAAGTCTACTCCCAAACGCACCCGGCCTCCCCGATGAAGGGTGTTGAATGCTAACATGTATATGACAGTTTGAAAAAGAAGGTATTTTGCTGGTGGAATGTTCGCATTGATTCTCCCGCTCAACAGAGGCATAATTTCACAGAAAAAACTGGGGAAGGTTTATTCATCTATACAGTCATAGTTGCCTGCATAACGCGGGATAAATCAAATATACGGGGATAAATTTAGACAGAAAATCGCAGTGCCAGCGTATGGTTTGATGTTTTATAACGTAACACTCCCTATGAAAATAGGGAGTGTTTTTAATAGCAATTGATGCGGTGTAGCCTTATAATGGTCTTTTAGAATTGCAATGATTTATCACAAAAGGAACTTCTATTTATGGCATTGATCAGCCTTCAAGATATCACCTTGGGATTCGGCGGGCCGCCGCTTTTTGATAAGATTAACTTGCAAATTGAAACAGGGCAGTCCATCGGCTTGCTCGGGCTGAATGGGATGGGTAAAACCACCCTGCTTAAACTCATCCACGATGACCTGTCGCCTGAAAGCGGCGAGATCGCCCGTCATGCCGATCTACGTGTTGCCTACCTCCCGCAGGGTGTTCCGCACGGGCTGGAGGGAAATATCCGCCAAGTTGTCGCGGAAGGGTTGGGAGATTTGCCCGCTGGCAGCGAAGCGCATTGGCAGAGCCAGCTTCAAGTGGAGCAGGTTATCTCGCGGATGCAGCTTGATGCGGAACTCCCCTTCAGCTTACTTTCTGCTGGACTGAAACGCCGCGTCTTACTTGCCCGCGGCTTGGTTCGTGATCCTAATCTTCTTCTGCTCGACGAGCCGACCAACCATCTCGACATCGACTCAATCGACTGGCTGGAAAATTTTCTCAAACGCTGGCGCGGCACCCTGCTTTTCGTCACCCACGACCGAACCTTTTTGCAACGCTTGAGCAATCGCATTATTGAACTCGATCGCGGTCAGCTCTTCGACTGGGACTGCGACTATCCCACCTTCCTCAAACGCAAGGAAGCCATGCTAGCTGCTCAAGAAAAAGAAAACACCCTCTTCGACAAAAAACTGGCCCAAGAAGAAGCCTGGATTCGACGCGGCATCGAAGCACGCCGCACTCGTAACGAAGGACGTGTTCGCGCCCTGATCCGTTTGCGTAACCAGCGTGCTCAACGCCGTGAACAGCCCGGCAAAGTACGGATGCAAGTCGACGCCGAGCAGCGCTCCGGCAGATTGATTATTGAAGCCGAAGAGTTAAGCTATGCCTTTGAGAACCAGCCCATCGTTAGCAGCTTAAATCTATCCATCCAACGCGGCGACCGTCTCGGCATCATTGGAAAAAATGGCTCTGGCAAGACCACCTTGCTGCGTCTCTTGCTCGGCGAGTTGAAGTCACAGAGCGGCAGTCTGCGACATGGCACAAATCTGGAAATTGCTTATTTTGACCAATTACGCTCCCAAATTGACGAGAGCAAGTCCATTCTTGAAAATGTTGGCGAAGGACGTGACACGATCACAATTAACGGGCGCGAGCGGAATGTGGTCGGCTATCTCGAGGGCTTCCTGTTCAGTCGAGAACGTATCCACGCCCCGATAAGTGCGCTTTCAGGTGGTGAACGCAATCGCCTGTTACTTGCGCGCTTATTCGCCCGTCCGGCAAACCTGCTGATCCTCGATGAACCCACCAACGATCTTGATATTGAAACTCTGGAAATACTCGAAAATATGCTCCTTGAATATCAAGGAACTCTGATACTGGTGAGTCATGATCGCACCTTCCTTAATAATCTGGTCACGAGCACTTTAATCTTGTCTGGGAATGGTCGCGTGAATGAATTCGTCGGCGGATATGATGATTGGGAAAGTCAAAACGATGCTGCTATAGAAGCTCTAGATAACAAGAAAATTTCCAAGCCAGCCTCACCAACGCCTGCCGAAGGTTCAACTTCCCGCAAACTCAGCTACAAAGAGCAGCGTGAGTTGGAGCAACTCCCAACTCTGATTGAAGCTCTCGAAGCAGAACAAGCCCAACTCAACGCATCTCTAACAGACCCTTCTTTTTACCAGAATAACAATGCTAAAGTCAGCCAGACGGTCGAAAGACTGAAGGTGATAGAAGAAGAACTGAAGAAAACTTATCGTCGCTGGGAAGAGTTGGAGCAATAACTATGGTGACTTTTACCCCATCTAACTCTGCCTGCGAGAGAAGAAGAACCTCGTATATTTAGTCTGGCACTTGGTTGCTGTCGGGGGATGATATGACAAAGCATAGATTAATTCTCAAATATTAACAATTTCCCAAAGTATCTAAAATAATACGCGCTGTCCTCTCCCAGGAAAAGTTTTTTGCTTCGTTTGTGTGATCAAGTGAGTATCGTTGCACTTTCAGATGTGCAGTGCTTCAAATCACCACCTTTGATGGCGGTACAGCTTACTTGAAAAGGAAATTTATTTCTGTCATACTGAATGCGTATTAGGAACAAACAGCTTGGATCAAAAAGACTTTTGCTTATGTCGTTGAGATTCTTGCAGGGTATTATTTTTTGTCTACAGGATTGGGCAAAACAATCTGGGGATGAAAATGTAAGACTAGAAGATTCGGAGGAAAATTATGAAAAGTTCAGACAAGCTACTCATTGGCATCGTATCGGGGATCATTATTCTGGTTGTTGTAGCATTGGTCATCACAATGAATCGCCCTGAACCAACTTATATGGCAGATGATATGCCTGAGGGTGTGGTGCATAATTATTTGCTTGCCCTACAAAAAGAAGAGTATCTTCGAGCTTATGGCTACCTTTCCCCAACTGTCTACAACTACCCCGCATCAACATATATCTTTGAATTAACTGTGAGGGGGAATTCCTATCGGTTTCGCTTGGAGAGAGATATCGATGTTTCAGTCGGTGATGCTGCTATCTCTGGGAAGTTTGCAACTGTAAAAGTAACAGAATCACGTTTTTATGGCGGCGACTTATTCGATAGCGGGCAAAGAATATCCACGTTCAATATGGAATTACAGCTTGAAGGAGATCATTGGAAGATAGTTGATTCCTATCACTATTTTGCGAGCTGCTGGACAGATGAGGATCGTGACTGCCATTAGTTTTTGATATTAGAGCATTTATGCAAGATGTCTATTGCGAGAATGTTTTGTGATTTTGTTAAGTTAGGAGGCACTTCATGTCTAACGCGCGCCGCTGGTATATCTATTTAGTCAGCGCAATCAGTTTACAAGCTGTGACTTGGGCGATCATTGCCCTGCTGCGCAATTTAACTCTTTTCGGAATTAACCGTTCGGCCGTTGCTTTTCAAGTTGCGGTACTAGTGATGGGCTTACCCGTTTTCCTGATCCACTGGCTGTGGGGAGAAAGATTAGCTGACAAAGAAAAAACAGAGCGAAGCAACTCCTTGCGACGACTTTATTTATATGGCGTGATGGCAGCTTTGTTGGGGCCGTTTCTCACAAACCTTTATGATTTGATTCGCCGCCTATTCAAAGAGAGCAATCCGTTTCAAAGCCGCGCTTATGAGCGCTTATCTAATGGCGATGCCATTATTTACCATTTGATCGCGATTATTGTACTTGGATTGTTGTGGTTTTATCTCCAAAGAGTAACCAGCGAAAATTCGAAAGCAGTTCCCGAAACTGGAGGGGCTGCCACTATTCGGCGTCTCTATGTGCTGGGTTTTAGTGCCGCCGGGCTGACCATGGTCACTATTGCGGTCATTCATTTGCTTCGCTGGATCATGCTGCAATTTGGGCGTCATATTGTCTATAATAGTTCACTAAGTGTTGGGCTTACAAATGAGCTTACCAGAATTATCATTGGGCTACCTTTGTGGCTGATCTTTTGGCGTTGGGCGCAACATCTCTATGAAGGTCAAAATGATGAAGAACGCAATTCTGCCTTACGCAAGTTCTACCTATATAGCGCGGTCTTTATTGGAGCAATAGATGTGATTGGGTGGTCCGCAGCGATTTTGGCGGAATATCTGGGAAAGTTGATCGGCGCAGGAGCATCATCAGGAGATATTCGTACGGCATTGCCCATCATCATTGGCGGAGGACTACTCTGGTTTTTCCACGCTTTCATGCTGCGTGGCGATGCCCAATATGAAGAAAATACACGGCAGGCAGGTGTGCGTCGCTTATATGCTTACCTGATCGCAGCGATTGGGTTTTCAGCTTTATTGATAGGGTTGACGGGGGTGGTCACAGGTATTATCCAGCCCATTGATGATCGGGACCTGCTGGCGTATGCGCTCTCTGGAATTATGGTCGGGTTGCCGGTTTGGCTGATACCTTGGAGACAGTTAGAAGGCCAAGCAACGGAAACAGGAGTAAAGGGGGACGATGCACGCGAGTCCACCGCCAGGAAGATTTATCTGTATTTCTTCATCTTCGTCGCGACGATGACCGCCCTCTCCAGTTCTGTCTATATTGTTTATCGTTTAATCGATATGGTACTTGGGGGCGATGTGCCAACCTTTAATCAATTGGGAGAAGCAATCGCTCTGATCATCATCGCGTCTGGAGTTTGGCTCTACCATAGTTCTATCTTGCGTGGAGAACGTGATCTTGCTGAAGATGCGAGATTGAAAAAATTACAGACCATGCGCTTTGTGTTTGTTAGTGCGCAGGAAGGTAGATTTGAGCAGAGGTTGCTGGATGAAATCAGGGAGAATATTCCCGAATTGGATATTATCCCCATTTGGTTATCAGCGGAGCAAAGCCGAAAAAATGCTGAGACATTGGAAATATTGCAAAATGCCGAGTTGATCATCGGGCCATGGGATATCGTGCTAACGGGAGGTATTGACGGCTCTGTTGCTCAAAATATTGCCAAAGCCATCACATCTAGCCCAGCCAGAAAGTTGTTATCCCCGACATGGCACGAAGGCTGGGATTGGGCTGGCGTAACGCCTTGGCAGGATGAAAAATTGGTGACGCAAACGATTTTCGCGTTGAAGCAATTGCTTGCCGGGAAGCAGATCAAAGTACATCGCCCGATGGGGGCAGGGACGATCACGTTAATTGTGATCGGCGTCTTTTTCCTACTCTTGCTCGTTGGTGTGCCAATTTTCTTTTTCTTCTAATAGACCTTTTGCGTAAGTGCTCTAGCTGCGGTCTTTGGCGGTGGGCGAGCTTAGTTTGTCTGAAAGACATCCGCTAGGCAAGATCAACAAAATTTTTATAGGAACCTCCTCATCTTTCGATGGGGAGGTTCCCTTTTTTAAGCCCCGTGCGTGTTTAGCATAACGATTTCTTGACATAACCCTCCCTTAACGATATAAAAGAAAACCGACTGGTCGGTCTAGGTTGTTAAAGAGTAAATATTATGCACGCAAAAGCCCAACAAACCAAAGAACGCATCCTCGACGCCGCCTTGAGCATCTTTTCTCAAAAAGGCTACCACGACACCCGCATGGACGATATCGTGGACGAATCCGGTTCATCCAAAGGCGCCGTCTACTTCCACTTCCCCGGCAAGGAGCAACTTTTCCTCGCCCTCGTCGATGAATTCGCCAGCCGTCTCGAAAGCCGTCTCAGCGAAGCCATCGCCGCAGAAGAGGGCGGAATGCGCCGCGTAGAAGCCGCCCTCGAAGCCGGTCTTGCCGTTTTTGGCGAATATCGTCGTCTCGCCAAACTATTTCTCGTTCAGGCAGTCGGCTTGGGGCAGACCTTCGAGACCAAACGCCTCCAAATTCTCGACAAATTTGCCCATCTCATCCAAAAACATCTCGACGAAGCCATCGCAGACGGCGATATTCTGCCCCTCGACAGCCAAATTACCGCCTACGCTTGGGTCGGTGCCATCAACGAACTCATCATGCGCTGGGTGCAAAATGGCGAGCCTACGCCTGAGCGCATCGCCCCCGCCCTTCGCACCACGCTTCTTAACAGCATCCAATTCGCTCATGAAAAAGTTCATCATTCCAAATTTATGAGCTACAACCCCCTCGCTCTTCTCAACGCCCTCGCCGGTCAACCCCGTTGGGCGTGGATCACGCCCGAAGAGAGTCTCATCGCTTGGGGGGAAGCTGCCATGTTGAAAGGCGAGCGTCCCGAAGATTTTCGTTCTCAATTGGATGAATTGATTCAAAAATTGGATATCAGCTCAAAAGGCGATATCCGTCTCTTCGGCGCATTTCCCTTCGATATGGAACGCGAAACGGACTCAATTTGGGCTGGGTTCGAGCAACCCACCTTTGTCCTGCCCCGCTACATCTACCGTCAAACCCCAACCCAAACCACCCTCACCGAAATCGCCCCCGACGGAACTCTCCCCCCCTCCCGCCAATGGGACGCGCCCCCTCTCACCCCCGCAACCTGGAAAGATGACCTCGACTTTGAAAAATGGGAAGAAATGGTCAACATCGCCAAAGAAAGTGCAAAATCGGACGAAATAGGCAAAGTTGTCTTTGCCCGCACGCGCAAAGTTTCTTTTGAAGAACTCCCGGAACTAACAACTGTCTTCTCCCGTCTAAACGACGCCTACCCCGCCACCTTCCGCTTTTACTTTGAGCCCCGCCCTGGATTGGTCTTCATGGGTGCAACCCCCGAGCTTCTCGTCCGCACAAAAGGACGCTCGCTGGAAACCGTAGCCCTCGCAGGCTCCGCCCCGCGCAGCAATGATGAAGCCCTCAATGCCCAATACAGTGCCGCACTGCTTGCCAGCAAAAAAGATCAACGTGAACACGCCATCGTCATCGAAGATATTGTCGAAGGTCTAACACCACTCTGCTCAAAAATAGACTACGCAAAAGAACCCCAACTCCGCTTTTTGCCCAATATCCAACATCTCGAAACCCCCATCAAAGCGACGCTCAAAGAAGCGGGCATTTTCGCCCCCGTGCAGGCGCTGCATCCCACCCCCGCCCTCGCCGGGCAGCCCCGCCCCCGAGCAATGGAAATGATCCGCGAACACGAACCCAAACCCCGTGGCGGATACGGCGCCCCCGTCGGCTGGATATCCCCCTCTGGCGACGGAGAAATGGCAGTCGCCATCCGCTCTGCCGTCTTCCGCAAAAAAGAAGGCTACCTCTACGCAGGCGGCGGTCTCCTCGCCGCGAGCGACCCCGCCAAAGAATGGCAAGAAACCATCATGAAATTCCGTCCGATGATGGATGCGTTGGGATTGGAAGAAAAAAGATAGATGTGCATTGCATCCGACAGGATGCGTTGCACGTCGGGTCTCTAAAACCCCAAACTGCAACGCACTTTCCGCTTCGCTTCAAGTGCAATTGCAGTTCTCAAAACAGGTTTTTCCGTAAATCTCAAAAAAATCCGTGAAACTCCGTGTAATCCGTGTACAAAAAATGACCCTAAACCCCGCCTTATCAAAAACCTTCGTGCCCCTTCGTGTAACTTCGTGGATTCATCATTCAGCCTTCATCATTCTGCATTTATTATGACAAATCCCGCCAGCCTCTGGGCAACCACCTTCATCAACGAACTCTACCGTGCCGGACTGCGCCACATCTGCATTTCGCCTGGCTCTCGCTCTACGCCGCTGTCTCTTGCCTGTGCCGCCCACCCAAAACTAAAACACAGCATCCATCTCGATGAGCGCAGTGCCGCCTTCTTTGCCCTCGGATACGCCCTCGAAAGCGGCCACCCCGCCGCCCTCCTTTGCACATCTGGCACAGCCGCCGCCGAGTATTTCCCTGCCATCATCGAAGCGAGCCAGAGCGAAATCCCCATGCTCGTCCTGACCGCCGACCGCCCGCACGAACTCCGTCACAGCGGCGCAAACCAAACAATGGATCAGGTCAAACTCTACGGCGATCATGTCCGCTGGAGTGTGGATGCGCCCTTGCCCGAAAATGACCCACCCGAACGCACAATCCGCTATTTGCGCGCCCTCGCCGACCGCGCCCGCGCTATTTCGCTTGGGCAAAATGGGCTGCCTGGTCCTGTGCATATTAATTTCCCCTTTCGTAAGCCACTTGAGCCAAGTGGTGCCTCTCCCCCAAATTCCGCGTTTTTGGAATTTTGGGGAGAGGTCCGATGGACAGAGGGGGCCCAAACCCGCATCCATAACGCGTCACGCGCACCCCAAGCCCATTTCCTGGAAGATGTCGCTAAACGGATCCAAGCCCACCCCAAGGGCGTTATCGTCGCTGGCCCCCGCTGCCCGAAAGGCAACTTTGCATCCGCCCTGTCCAAACTTTCGGCGCAGACTGGTTATCCCATTTTGGCAGATTCGCTCTCTGGGTTGCGCTTTGGGGATCATATCAACACGGGCACAATTTTAGCGGGATATGGTGCCGCGCTTCGCTCTCCGTTACTAGCATCTGCGCAGCCCGAACTGATTCTGCGTTTCGGCGTGATGCCCGTCTCGCAACCCCTGAGCGATTTTCTTGAGAATTTACCTGATACCGTGCCCCAAATTGGCGTGAGCGAACACGGCTTCTGGAGCGACCCCACTTATAAGTTAAGCGAGCTTTTTGTTGCTGACCCTTTGCTTTTTGTGGAGGGCTTGAGTGGGTTGTTGAGTGATGATGTGGAAAGTGGAAAGTGGGCTGAGACGTGGAAATCTGCCGAGCAACGAGTTTGGGATGTTTTGAACACGACCCCCAACTTTGAAGGCAAAATTGTCGTGGATGCGCTGAAAAACGTGCCCGCCGAAAGCCGAATTTTCGTGGCAAACTCCCTCCCCATCCGCCACGTGGATGAATGGATGCCCCCCAGCGAAAAGCCCCTGCGCCTCTACGCCAGCCGTGGCGTGAGCGGCATCGACGGGACGATCTCGACGGCGTTGGGCGTGGCGGCTGCTTCCGATGCCCCAACTCTGCTGGTGACGGGAGATTTGAGTTTCTTTCACGATCAGAATGGGTTGCAGACGTTGTCCCCCTCTGCCCTATCGGGCATCTCCCCCAAGGAGGGGAAAAAAAAGCTCCTTCCCCCTTCGGGGGGAGGGGGAAGACTCAAAATTACCATTCTGCTCATCAACAACGGCGGCGGTGGGATTTTCCACCGTCTGCCCGTTGCCGAGCATGAACCGCCCTTTGAAGAGATGTTCATCACCCCGCATGAATTTGATTTTTCACATATAGCTCGTTTTTATGGGCTGAATTATGAATTGGTGAATGCCAAAAATGCCGCTGAGAAAGTCGCTGATGCGATGAATGCGCCAAAATCATGTATTTTGGAGTTGAGAACGGATTCTGCGGAGGGTGAGGAAATACGAAGAGCGATTTTAAAGAAAATCATAGCGGAGATTGAGTAGAATGACTGCTTTATCGTCATTCGTATCGAAATCGTAGCGGCTCTGCAATAACCCGCTCTGGTTTCGATACGCCACGACACGATACTGCTGTGTCGCAGCTACTCAACCGCCGCTAGAATTAATTCATCATTCCGCATTCTGCATTAAAAAACTCCGTGTACAAAAAAGGAAAAAAAACATGACCAACAAAATCCTCCCTGCCGCCGACTGGCAAACCGTCACCGAATACGAAGACATCACCTACCAGGTCGCCGAGGGCGTTGCCCGAATCGCCTTTGACCGCCCCGAAGTGCGGAACGCTTTCCGCCCGCAGACCATCGACCAGATGATCGAAGCCTTCAAGCACGCCTGGATGTCGCCAAAAGTCGGCACCGTCCTGCTCACGGGGAATGGGCCCTCGCCCAAAGACGGCGGCTGGGCATTCTGCGCGGGCGGTGATCAGCGTGTACGCGGGCATGGCGGCTACGAAGGCGGCTACGAATTGCCACGCCTGCATGTGCTCGAATTGCAGCGCATCATCCGCTTTATGCCGAAAGTCGTCATGGCGGTTGTGCCCGGCTGGGCTGTCGGTGGCGGGCACAGCCTGCACGTTGTCTGCGACATGACCCTCGCTAGCAAGGAACACGCCAAATTCCAACAAGCTGATGCCCGCGTCGCCAGCTTCGATGGTGGTTTCGGCTCCGCCTACCTCGCCAAGCAGATCGGGCAAAAACGCGCCCGCGAAGTCTTCTTCCTCGAGCAAACCTACTCCGCAGACGAAGCCTATGAAATGGGCATGGTCAACAAATCCGTGCCGCACGCCGAACTCGAAAAAGCCGCCTTCGACTGGGGAAAGATCATCAACTCCAAAAGCCCCACCGCCATCCGAATGCTAAAATTCGCTTTCAATCTCACCGAAGACGGCATGGTCGGGCAGCAGATTTTCGCAGGCGAAGCCACCCGTCTCGCCTATATGACCGACGAAGCCAAAGAAGGGCGCGATGCCTTCCTCGAAAAACGAAAACCCAACTTCGACGACTTTCCCCGCTTTGCTTAATCCAGTCTCTGAGCGGAGCGACCGACAGGGAGCGCAGTCGAAGAGCGCTAACGCCGTCCTTTGACTACGTACTTCACATTCGTGAAGTCCTCCGCTCAGGAACTGGTAAATTTCAATGGACGATTTTCTCACGCTCGCCGCCAAAACCCACGCTGAACGCCTCGCTCTCCTCGATGGCGACCAGCGCATCTCCTACGCCGAACTCAACCTCGCCGTAGCCACCCTCGCCGCACGTCTCACGGTGCAGGGCATTCGGCGTGGGCAGCGAGTGGCAGTTTTGCTTGATCGCAGTCTTGATGCCGTTAATCTCGTCCACGCCCTCGTGCGCATTGGTGCCAGCCTCGTCCCGCTCAACCCCCGCCTGACCGCCGACGAAATGCAATATCAAGTGGAAAACGCCGCCTGCGACTGGATTCTGCGCACTACACAGGATGCCCATCTCGATTCATCTACCCACGTGGACGATTTGCCTCGTAACGCCCCTGGCCTAAACTTGGTCGGCGCTCTCGAACTGGATAATGAATTCGGCATCCTCTTCACCTCGGGCACGACGGGGCAGCCCAAAGGCGCACGCCTGCTCTGGAAAAACATCTACGCCTCCGCAAAAGCCTCCGCTCTTCGGCTTGGTACGCATCCCAACGACCGTTGGCTCTTAACCTTGCCCCTCTACCACATCGGCGGACTATCCATCTTGCTCCGCAGTGCCCTCTATGGCACTGCCGTTATTCTGCCGAATTTTGAGAACGACCAATTCGACCTAAACCAACTCCAAAAACGGATGTACGAAACCGAAACAACAATGGTCTCCCTCGTTCCGACAATGTTGCATCGTCTCCTGTCCGATGAATTTGCGAGGCAGTTTTTTCGACGAAGCAATCTCCCCGTTGGTGATGAGACTGCTTCGTCGCAAGTGCGTGCTCCTCGCAGAATCAGTCAGGAGTTTGTGTTTCCTGAAAGTTTGCGTCTTATCCTCCTCGGCGGCGCAGCAGCATCACCCCAACTGCTAGAACGCGCCTTCGCTCAAAATCTCCCCGTCGCCACGACTTATGGGCTGACAGAGTGTGCATCCCAAGTCGCAACCGCCACGCCCAATGAAGCTCGGCGAAAACCTGGCTCGGTCGGGAAGCCTTTGGCAGGCATCCGTGTGGATATCCGAGATGATGATGGGCAGAAGATGCCCACAGGCGAGATCGGGAACGTGTATGTGTCCGGGGATGTGGTGATGTTCGGGTATTTGCACCAAACCCAAATCCACGAGTGGTTCCGCACGGGTGATCTCGGTTATCTCGACGAAGATGGCGATCTTTTTATTATCCAGCGGCGCAGTGACTTAATCATCTCAGGCGGGGAAAACATCTATCCTGCCGAGGTGGAAGCTGTGCTCTTAGAGCATCCCGCCATCGCGGAAGCCTGTGTGGTCGGCATCCCAGATGAGCAATGGGGACAGCGCGTGGCGGTGGCAATAGTGGTGCGTACCCTAAGGGCACAAGATCGCACCAGCTTCGACGAGACGATGCCTGAAGATGAGCAGAATGCTCATCGAAGCACTAATATCCAAGACGATGGTGCAACGCACCATCGTCTTGGTGAAGAAATCATTACTTTTTGCCGCCAACACTTGGCTGGCTACAAAATCCCGCGTAGAATTGCTCTTCTGGATAATCTGCCGCAAACGGCATCTGGCAAACTAAAAAGACAGGAAATTGTGAAATTATTGGAAAACCCCCGTTCTTTCTCCCTTGAACACTCTTCGAGTATGCTGCGCGAGGAGAAGGCTAGGGCGAAGGTGAAAAAAAACTTATGAAAAAAAAAGAAATTTCTCTCTCCCCAGACATTACCATCGGTGGCGACGCTACCTCGCTCATTCTTGGACCTTGCTCAGTCGAAAGTTACGAACAGACCCGTACCGTAGGCGCATTGATCCACAAACTTGGGCTAAAAATAATCCGTGGCGGCGCATTCAAACCGCGCACATCGCCACATGCTTTTCAGGGCTTGGGCGAAGAGGGGCTTGAAATTCTGCGCGCCGTCGCCGACGAATTCGATCTACTCGTGGTCAGCGAAGCCCTTGGCGTGGAGCATGTTCCGCTGATCGCCAAATATGCCGACATGATCCAGATCGGCAGCCGCAACATGCAGCATTTCCCGTTACTTTGGGCGGTTGGCGAGCAGGAAAAGCCTGTTATGCTTAAACGCGGATTTATGTCTACCATTGAAGAATGGCTGGCAGCCACCGAGCATATCTCCACGCGTGGTAACGAGCAAATCATTCTTTGCGAACGCGGCATCCGCACTTTTGAGACTGCCACCCGCAACACCCTCGATACCTCCGCAATTTCCCTTCTTAAGCAGACTTGTCCTTATCCCGTGCTTGGTGACCCCAGCCACGCGACAGGACGAGCGGACCTAGTTATCCCCGCCGCGCGGGCTGCGTTGGCTGCCGGCGCAGACGGCTTGCTCGTGGAGATTCACCCTAACCCCTTGGAAGCTCTTTCTGATGGGGCGCAGTCGCTCACGTTGGCACAGGCGGAGGAGCTTTTTGACGAAACTACGCGTATTGCAATTGCGATGGGGCGCAGCATTGCCTAATGTGGACATGGCAAACACTCGGTGACTCTTCGCTGCCTCCGCTCGTTTTTTTACATGGTTTTATGGGAACAGGGGCAGATTGGACGGAGATTGCCGCTCCGCTCAGCGACCGTTTCCACTGCCTGATGCCCGACCTCCCCGGTCATGGCGAAACACCCCTTGACGAGGAGCCTGCTTACGCCGCATGGGCATCTGCCTTACGAGACAGATTATCCGCGCAAGGGATTGACCATCTTCATCTTGTCGGTTATTCGATGGGTGGGCGACTTGCGCTCTATTTTGCATTGACTTACCCGGAGATGATCGAGAAACTTGTGCTTGAATCAGCAAACCCCGGTATCATTGAAGAAATCGAGCGTTCCCAACGCGTCGCCCTTGACGATAAACTCGCCGCCCTAATCCGTCAAAAGGGGATGAAAGAATTTCTGGGCTTTTGGTATAGTATTCCACTTTTTGCTTCTCTAAACAGGTATCCTGCTTTGAAAGCAGAGTTGATCCATAAACGTGCCGGTCAACACCCCGAAAGTATGGCGCGTATTTTAAGTGAACTTAGCCCGGGGCGACAACTAGAGCTTTGGTCGCGATTGGACGAGATCAATGTACCGACATTGCTCGTTGCCGGGGAACTAGATGAAAAATACAGCGGGATTACACATAAAATGGAAGGGCTAATATCTAAAAACAAACGTATGATATTGCCAGCATGCGGGCATAATACGCATCTGGAAGAGCCTGTAAAATTTCTGACTGTTTTGTGTGAGTGGTTCTAACTAGGGGAAAAGGGGCCAGAAGAGGGGGATGACTAATAATGTCACACCTACGAGTAATAAATTCAGCAACCAGCCGACCTTCGTAAAATCGAAAAATTTATAGCCGCCGGGGCCAAAAACCAGCACATTTGATTGATGCCCGACGGGGGTCAGGAAGCTGGTCGAAGCACCGATCACGACAGCCAGCACAAATGCCTGTGGGCTGGCGCCTAGCTCGAGGGCGATATCAATGGCGATGGGTACCATCATCACGGTGGCGGCAGCGTTCGACATCGGCTCGGTGATCAATCCAGCCAACACGTAGATGCCCGCCAGTACGGCCAGCGGCCCCCATTGCCCAGCGAACTCGACAATGCCGTGTGCCAAGAATTGAGCGGTTCCCGTTGTCTCCATCACCATACCGAGGGGTAGCATCCCCGCGATCAGAAAAACACTGCGCCACTCGATATTTTGATAGGCTTCTTCCATGGTGATACAGCCGGTCAGCACCATCAAGACCGAGCCGATGACCATTGCTGTCGAGATGTGGAAACCGGCAAAAGTTGTTAATGTGAGCACCAGGCCCAATATCCCGAGCGCGAGCGGTGCTTTTTTTCGTCTTCTGCGGTCAATCTCCAGTGGTTCCAATATCAGCACCTGATTATTATCTTGCAAATCCGCCATGCTGTTGCGCGCGCCTTTTAGCAGCAGAACATCACCTGCCTGCATCACGACATCGCTGAGACGATTGATGAGCACTTCGCCTTGCCGCCAAATGGCCATGACGGTGAAACCGTAACGGTCACGCAAGCGGGCATCGCGGATGGAAAAACCTGAAAATTGGGATGAAGTTGGAAGCACGATCTCGAAAACATGACTGGCTGCCGTGTCAAGATCAGATAGGCGAAAACGAAAATCGGGTTCGATAACCAAACCCAGTTTTTCATCTGCTTCGATGAGCGATTTGACATCGCCCGAGACGATCAGCAGATCCCCCTTGTGGATGATCGTTTCGCTGTAGGCATCCTTGTGATGGTCGCCCTCATGGATAATATCGAGGACGGCCAGGTCTTCATCAAAAAGATGTGAATCGGCCAGCGAGACCCCGGCCAAACGGCTTTCAGGCAAGACGCGGACTTCGGTGACATATTTGCGCAATTGCGCGGCCTGCTTATCTGCAACATTGGTACGGTCGGGGAGCAGGAAGCGCCCGATGAAGACCATATAGGCAACGCCCGCCAAAAAGACGATGATGCCCGTGGGCGTGAAATCAAAAAATCCGAAAGACTCGAGCCCTCGCTCGGTCAGGATACTGGTGGCAAGGATATTCGGCGGTGTGCCGATCTGGGTCATATTGCCGCCCAGCAGGGATGCGAAGGCCAACGGGATGAGCAGCTTGGAGAGTTTGACGCCCGATGAACGCGAGATGCCGACCACAGCAGGGAGCAGCATGGCCGTCGCGCCGATATTATTCATAAACGCGGACATGGTGCCCGATGTGAGCATGATGATCGCGATCAGACGTGGTTCGCTATTGCCCGCTACTTTTGCGATCCATGCCCCGATGATGTCGGTGATGCCGGTTTTGAAGAGCGCGGCCGAGACGATATAAACGGCCCAAACCGTAATAACGGCGGGATTGGAGAAACCGCTAAAAGCGTCATCTCCATCCAGTAAGCCGGTGATGACAAGCGTTAGCAGCACCAGCAAGGCGATGATGTCAACGCGCAGTTTTTCGGTGGCGAAGAAGAAGACTGCTACGCCTATGATAGTGAGGGTTAGCGCAATTTCAAAGGTCATAATATCCGCCAAATTTTGAATAAGATAGGTGATGTCTTATTATAGAGGGTTTTTATCAAAAGAACCTATGAGTTAAGTAAGTGTTTTAGAATGAAGCGAAACCAGACCTGCTAAACATCTCACCACAGAGACCACAAAGTACATAGAGTTTAAGAGCTAAAAAGAGAAAATCTCAGTGCTCTCTGTGGTTAATCTAACAGGATTTTTTTATGAACCCCCTCGACTACCTTCTCACCAACATCTCATGGTACGCCCCGATCTACAACCTCGCGTGGATTCTCTTCATGCTCTACGCTTTAACGATGCCACCCCTGCTCCTGTGGATATTCAAACTCCCCATCCTGCGTAACGTACAGCCCTCCCGCCCATGGAGAGAACAACGCCGTTCCTACGGCTATCTGCTCGGGGCAGCCTTTGTGATCTTCTCCTTTCGGCTGATCCCTTACTGGATTTTCAACGACAAAATTCTACACTTTCTCGGCGGTGGGATCGCTATCGCCTTGGTCTACGAGTATTTGGCGATCAATTTCAACGTCGCAGACGGGAACGGTATCTTCACCTTCCGCCACCTGCCGCAGGGACGGGACACACATCTGCTGGCAAATTTGACGTTGCTCTTTTTCTTCGCATCCGCGTTCAGTGTTTTTTCGGAATTTTATGAATTTGTTTCAAAATATGTAATGGGTTACCAATTCGACAGCAGCGGCTTCGACACCTGGCTCGATATTATGGCGAATATGGCTGGGGTGTTGGTGGGGTATGTGATTTTGTGGAGTGTTAAGTCGCAAGTTGCAAGGGGCAAGTAGCAGGTTGCAAAGACTTCCAGCCCCGCAGGGGCTTCCATGTGCTGAGGAAGGACGAAAGAGAAATGAACCGCCAAGACGCAAAGAGCGCCAATAGGGCAATCGCATCTAAATCAGGGTAGGTTCTGTTATCCTCGTACTGCTAGGATAGCA
>Ga0008651_10000880_pt1 | contig 17708 bp, 14 predicted proteins | sample SaaInlV_200m_DNA_6_FD_59173 | JGI IMG/M metagenome (GOLD analysis project Ga0008651, IMG submission 59173) | Marine microbial communities from expanding oxygen minimum zones in the Saanich Inlet - SI037_S2LV_200m_DNA | ecosystem: Environmental > Aquatic > Marine > Intertidal zone ...
TTACAAGTCCTGGCTCAACACGGATATGCTCATTCTCATCACGCTAATTCACGTTGAGCCTTTTTTATTTAATAGAGGCTCGATTTTATTTCGATGTATCGACAAGCATCAACTACTCAACCATCAATAACGGGAAGATTATAACCCAAGTGCACCAAATAAATGACATGGCTCAAGCGCTACGAAGAAACCTGCCCCATCTCGCTGCTATCGTAACCAGGCATCTGATTAACAGCTTTCTGAAACTCAACGGTCTGCAAAACTTCGAGAAGTGGCGCGAGCAAAGGATCGTCAAAATAGACCTGCGGCACGATCAACTCATAGCGTTCGTGAAAGAGCGGAAGAAAATCGAGTTCGAGGGCTTGGGCGGCTGCGGCAATACCAAGCCCGCAATCGGCGCGCCCGGAAGCGATAGCTGCTGCTACACCCAAATGCGTGAACTCTTCGTTTTTATAACCAGCCACCTGCTCCGCTGCAATGCCCAATTTCCCCAATTCATAATCAAGGAGGACGCGCGTCCCGGCGCCGCGTTGGCGGTTTACAAAGGCGATATCCGCACGAGTGAGATCATCCAGACCTTTGACATTTTTCGGATTCGCTCGCGGGAGAAGAAGACCTTGCTCCCGATTAACGAGCATCACCTGCTGGACAGGAATTCCCGTTAAGTATTTTTGGATATACGCATCATTATAAACTCCGGTTTCGGGATCAAGCAAATGTGACCCGGCAAGATGCGCTTCTCCACGCTTCAAGGCAACCAAGCCCCCCAACGACCCGACATTCGATGAAACCAAACGTCTGCCCCGCTGCGAGAGATATTGCGCCAAAAGGTCGAGAGTCATATCGTGCGAGCCGATGCAGAAGATCGTTCGTTCCAATTCGGCGGGAGAACGATAGAGATAAATATCCACGCTGTCACCAGCTTCTGCGCCTTGTGTGCCGCGCGGCATAATTGCCAGCCCATCGGCACGGACGAGGGAGGAGATCACGCCAGCCCCTCGGTTGAGTGGCGCAGCCAACATTCGGTCGCCGACACGCCCAACGGCCATGCGGATGTAGTCGTCGTCTCCAGCGGGAGATGTTGTTTTTCGAGTCAATTCTGCTTTAACGGTAGCAAGCTCTGTTGGCGTGCGTCCCGTCCATTTGGCGATCATCGGCTCGACAAAAATCTCTCCTGTCAAGGCTGCGGAGACGGGGTATCCGGGCATTCCGATAATCGGTATTCGGTATTCAGTATTCAGTGATCGGTCAAGCATTCCAATAATTACGGGATGCCCCGGGCGAACAGCAACACCATGTACGAGCAGCGTGCCGAGCTTTTCTACCACGCCCGCCGAAAAATCTTCCGCGCCCGCCGATGAACCGGCGTTGAGCAAAACCAGATCGTGGTCTTTGCTTGCTTCGAGAACGCGCGCGGCAATGGCATCGAAATCATCTATGGTGATGGGAAAACGTGTGGCTTCACCGCCCCATTTTTTGATCTGCGCGGCGAGGACGAGGGAATTATATTCGAGAATATCGCCGCGTTTAAGTTCGCTGCCGATCTCGACCAACTCTGTGCCGGTGGGCAAAATGGCAACGCGCGGCTTGCGCGAAACGGGAATTTCGGTATGCCCCGAAGCAGCGATTGCGCCCAAATCGACAGGGCGCAAAATATGCCCGGCGGGGAGAACAAGCTGCGTGGCAACAATATCTTCGCCGAGCGGGCGGACGTGTTTCCACGGCGCAACAGCCGCACGAATGCGAATAGATTTCGGCTCACGAATGGCAGGGGTGATCTCGCCGTTGGCATCGAGAGCTTCGGTCTCTTCGATTATGATGACGGCGTTGAAACCATCCGGCAGCGGATCGCCGGTATCGACATATTGCGCCTGCTCACCAATTTGGAGCGTGAGGGGCGCAGTCAACATTGCACCCGCTGTTTCTTTTGCATGAACGGCAAACCCGTCCATCGCAGAAGCATGGTAATGCGGCGATGAGTTCTTCGCCCAGATTGGCTCTGCAAGCACGCGCCCGAGGGCGTTTTCGTCGAGGGGGATGTTTTCGGATGCCAGCACGCGCCATAAATCGGCATCTTCGAGCGCAGATTGAAGCGCGGCTTTGGCTTTATCGAGGGGTATATCGTGGAGGTATAGGGGCATAGGTAGTAATCAGTGAAAAGTTATCAGTAGACAGTCTGAACGCGAATTTTGCGGGTCAGACGCATTTACGCAGGTTTTTTTATTTTGCGTTTCTTCCCTCACCCTGACCCTTACGAACACTCGTCCCCAAATCGGAGAGGGAAGGGCTAGGGACAGAGTTAAAAACGAAATTAAATCAAAATAACATCAACTGTCTCTCTTGGCTCGAACCCATCGTTCCTGAAGAGAAATTCATTTCTTGGCCGCTTTCGAGACGGCAATCGCTTCTTGCGTCCACGCTAATAATTGAGTGTCGTCATCAAAAATCTGCTTGGGAATCTGATAATAAGGCATACGTCCATGTTTGCCTGCCCCAGCTTCTTCAAAACGAGGCCGGTTACTATCATCCACCTTCAAATGAACGCCGCCAGCAGCCGTGATCAATGCAAACATTGTCCCCTCTTCAAATACACCATAACCACCAAACATTTTTTTCGTCGTGATCTCTCTCAAGGGGAAAATCCGACCAACGAATTCAGTTACTACGCTTTCCAGAGAATTTTCTTCCTTTGCTGACATACGAGCCTCCAATTTGAACCAGTGTAGACCAAAATAACATCAACCGTCTCATCGCGCACAACTCACTCACACTTCGACTTATCCCCGTTCCCATCATAGATGATATCTACCGTTTTCCCCTCCGACAAGCTGATATCCTCTAAGCGCACACTTCCCGGCACGTCCAGATCGTATATCTGGTATACGAGAACATCAAAGTATCCTTCGTTATCGGGTTTGTTATATTTGCTCAGTAATTGGACACCTACAGGCTCCACCAAAACCGCATGCTTAGTGCAGTTACGGATAAAGGCTGGAGCAGCTGCTTCTACTTCCACAAGCGGCAGAGACTTAATCTCCCCTTCTACGGTGGAATACTTTGTCTCAGTTGTTACCCATCCTCTTATATCTGGATTAGACGGTAATTGGACCAGCAGCCAGTCCCCCGCCCTATCACGTCCCATTGCAATGGCTATATCACTGTCATATAACACGCCGACATAGTTATAAGTCAAGCTGGGACCTCGGCGCACGTTCAGATTTCCACCAGAAACCGCAAAGGTGACTGGCACGGGTACCTGCGTGGGAGCCGGGCTTGCAGTTGGCGTATTTGAGATGGGTGTTTTGGTTGCCGTTGGCGGCGTGGTTGGTATGCTGGCGGTCGGAGTCCATACTGCGGTTTCACCCGGTGTTGCACTAGCTTGGGGCACATCTGTTTCTACCTCTGCAAATTGAACGCAAGCTTGCACAACAAATACAACCAGCCCAAGTATTGCAACAAGCATTTTTAATTTATTTTTTTTATTCATCTTTATCATAAAGAACCCATCCTAACTTTTTATTCAAGTCAATATCACTACTACTGTCTCGCCTGCGATCAAACCTGTCGGCAGGGAGCGATCTTAAGCAACCCAACTGCAGCGACGAGAGGGATTCAAATTCCGCAATTATCGCACTAAAATATCCCGTCTTCTTTCAGTTGCTTTCTCTCTGAGACTAAATTTATATTTAAAGGCACCTTGGAAAGAAAAGCTTCACGGTCGGTTTGTTTGCTTAGCGATAAGGCTTTTTCTTCCAAAACTGTATAAGCCATTTTTATATATTTCAAAGCAATATCGAGATCGCCAGCAGCTTTGCTAACCTGATAATGCACAAAATATATTTCTTCTCGGCGGATCGCAGGCAAATTGGTAAACTTTCCCAGACGGCTTATTGCCTTATTGCTAAATTCAAAGGCGCTTTTTATATCACCGCTATACCAGTACAGCAAGCCAAGTAAAGACTGGGCCACAACAATACTTCGATTAAGATTATATTTAGCAGCTTCATCTAAAGCGACGTGTAGCTGTCTCTCTGCCTCATCTAAATTCCTATAGGGCGACAAAGGAGAGATAAGCAGTTCAGCATAGAGGGTACGAATTAGCGGCAATTGCCAGGTGATAATTGTTTTTTTGCTTCTCTCCAATCCCTCAGAGATCATCTGGTAAGCTTTCTCAAATTCCATCGACTCTAGATAAACCTTGCCAAGCATAGCCATGTTGTAGGCGTTCCATGTATGAGGATCATCCTCTGAGCTTAATTGCAAGGCTTCCTTCAATGCTGCTTCGGCTTCCGGGAAAAAACCGATCGCCATGTAAATTTGCGCCAAGCCATTCAATAATGGAATTAAGTCATCTTCGTTTTGTATTTGTCTAACACTACTCAGAGATTGCTCTAATAGTGACAAAGCCAGCCCCAAATTGCCCTGATCAAACTCAGCTACACCAAGTTGTCTCTGAATGATATAAAGTTGCCGTCTGACTTGAGGAGAGAGTTCAGCATTTTCTTGCTCTATTTCATTTTTATAGAGAGCAAATGCAGAGCGTTGCATTTCAAGTCCAGCCGCAAAGTTCCCAGCTCTCATCCAGTAGCCAAGATTCGACATAATTATAAATCTGCTAATAGGGTCATCGTGGTAGTCTGATAATTCCAATGCTTCTTGCATAACTTTCACCCCTTCAGCAAAATTAACAGAAAACAGCGTGAATATGCCACTCAGATAACGTATTTTTGATAAAAGATTATTGTCTTTATTTTCTCGGGCTACTCTTTCCCCTTCTTCGATCAGCTTAAATACCTGGAGCTTATTTTGCTCATGGTCAGGCAAATGCCAACGATGCTCAGTAACAACAAGCAATAATTCAATGATCTCTCCATGCAAGCGGCTGCTCCCGGAGGCTAAACGGATATTCACCAAAGCTCGTTCGCATATCTCTACAGCTTCTACCAAGGCACCGGCAGAAAACAAATGCTGTGCTGCAGAGAAATAATATTTGGCAGCAGGAAGGAATTTATGAGCCAAATCATAATGATTCCCGATCTCCAAAACTACTCTTTGATTATATAAGCCAGTTTCTTTGAGCATATTTTCAAGAATTTCGGCAATCAAGCCATGGTAGATGACTTGCTCTCTGGGGCTCATTTTCTTATAAAAAGCTTGCTGCATCAAAGAATGTTCAAATGCATATACTTCAGAAATCTCTAATAATTCTTTATCGTCAGTCACAAACTCAACAATACGGTGCTGCTCTACAATCCCGTGCATTTTTTGTAACACATCAACTTCTTTTTTGTCAGTTAATTCGGCAAGCACAAGTGACATAAATTTTATTCCCTGAACAGAGCCCAATCTCAGCAACTCTTTCTCGCCTTGAAGCAGTTGAGAAATTCTCTGTTCAAGAAGCATTTCTATGCTCACTGGGACTGTAGTAGTGGAAATCTGACCATTTAGCTTCCAAACACCTCGTTTATTTTCAACACTTCCTTTCAAAACAACCTTATTGCCTGAGCGTTGAATAATCCCGTCTTTTTCAAGAAAGCTAAGATATTGAGTAAGGAATAGCGGGTGTCCTTTACACATTTCATAGATCCATCTGGAAAATTTAGAATCTAATGAACTACTAAATCTTTTGTGTAAATAAGCCCGAATGTCGCTAATAACCAGCCCTGTTAATGAGACAACTTGTGCTACATCTTTTGCAAGAAGCTCTCTCTTGGTACTGTGAAAGGGGAATGTTTCAGCCACATAGCTCGAACGGTAAGAAATAATAACGAGAAGGGGCAAATCAGATATTGCTCGTGCGAGCCTCATCAGCAGCCAATTCGAAGCGCTGTCTAACCAATGCGCATCTTCTATCACGAGAACCAAAGGAGTATATTGCGCGGCAATGCGGGAAATAATTTTCGTATATTGTTCCACCAAATTTTTTGAGTAGTCCAAGGTTGGTGCATCTGCATAAATTTGCCCAATTGCCGACACGGTCTTAATGCCTGCGTTAACTGCTGGCCCAAAACCCGGTATCAAATTAAGCCAATCTGCGCCAACTTCCTTTACAATGCTCAGAACAGCGTTTACGGTTTCCTTCGCTTCAGTTTCAGTTTTTAAAAGAGTTTCTAATATTTCTACAAAGGGGAAATATGCATTTTCTTCTCCGCTTTCCTGATAGCAATATCCATATATGAAGTCCAAGTGCTCGAATTTAAGATTAGCTTGAACATAGCCTTCAAGATGTTTTATGAGGAAAGTTTTCCCCATTCCGGCTTCCCCCTCAACAAATACAAAGCTACCATTCCCCTTAGAAGCCTTCTCAAAAGCATTATTCAGAAATACTAATTCTTGCTCTCGTCCAACAAATATATTCTCTTTCTCCATCAGTTAGCCTCTTGGTTGGTATAAAAAAAATATCTTTTTTACATTCGTTCCTAGATCACTAGACCAAAATCACTTCTACCATCTCACCCGCGCTCAAACCCGTTGCATCTGGGGCAATCTTGAGCAGCCCATCCGCGCCGACAATAGTAAAAATCAAGTTCGATTTGCCAAAGATGGGTTCGGCAAGAAAGCCGCCCTGCGACTGCGCTTCGCTCCGCTCAGGAACTAGCTTGACAGGTATCCAATCCTCCCGCCCGGCTTGGGATGAGAGATTGACTGTTAGTTTCGCAGAAACGCTCGGGCGTAGTTCTTCAGCATCCTGACCCAATAAACGCCGCACCAATGGCGCAACAAAAACATATCCGTTCACCAACGCACTAACAGGATTCCCTGGCAGCCCGATCACCGCTTTGCCAGCGCAAACGCCCAAAATGGTCGGTTTGCCCGGGCGGGTGTTTACGCCATGCACCAACACGCCCGGCTCGCCCAATTCGTCTATCGCGGCGGCGGTCATGTCGCGCGCACTGGCGGACGATCCCGCTGTGATGAGTACCATCTCGCATTCGCTTAGTGCGCGCGAAATCGCGGTTTTCATTGCGTCCATATTATCCGCGACGATGCCGTAGATCACCGGCTCGCCGCCATATTTTTCGACCAGCGTAGATAAGGTATAAGAGTTGATGTCCCGAACTTGACCGGGTTGTGGACGTTTTTCAGGATGAACTACTTCATCCCCGCTGGAGATGATGCCGATCTTGGGATGTACCGCCACATCAACATTTGTGAAACCCAAAGCCATTAACCCGCCAACTTCAGCGGGGCGGATCGCACTCCCTTTGGGCTTGATAAGGTCTCCCAGGGCAACATCTTCCCCGATACGGATCACGTTCTCCCCATCCGCAACAGCGCGGAGGATTTCGATTTCGTTGTCCACCGTCTGCGTATATTCGAGCATAACGACCGCGTCCGCGCCTTTGGGCAGCATCCCGCCGGTGTGGATGATGGCTGTCGTCGTAGGGATAATTTCAAGGTCGGGCGTGGCGCCCATCGGGCATTCACCAATAAGATTTAGATAGGCAGGCAGCGAGTCAGATGCACCATAGGTGTCGGCGGCTTTGACAGCGAATCCATCTACCGTGGAGCGTGAAAATTCTGGTAAAGCGTGTGGGGCACGGAGGTCAGTTGCTATGATCCTGCCTAATGCCGAAGCGGTATTTATTGTCTCGGTAGCAAGTTGGGGATCGGGAAGGTTCCGCAGTAATTTATCCAATGATTCTTTTGGGGGAAGGAGGGTTAGAAATTCAGGCATAGTTTTTAGGTTAGCGCATCCAGAAGGTGATGGTCAGTATGTAAGTAGTCAATCCTAATACAGAAAGGCTGAGCACGGTGAGGAATTTCCAATTTGGAGGGGCGCCCTGAGAAATTTTTTGCAGCCAAAAGATTTGAAAGAGAGCAAAGGGCATAATGAGGAAAACAGGGGCGATAAGCGCCCACGGGAAGCCGAGCAGAGGCATGCCGGCAAAGAGGAAGTAAGCGCTGAGAACGAGAATATGATGAAGAGGCACCGCCCGTTGCCAACTGATGCGAATGAGCAAAGTGAGGCGTTCGTATTTGCTATCTTCGGAAAAATCAGGGAAATTGGTAACGAGAAAGGTTGCAAAGGTGAGCGCGGTAAGCGGGAACGTGACCGCGCCAAGCAAACGATGGACAGTGCCCATTTGCAGGGTTAGCGAAAAAGCAGGGATAAAGAGGGCAAAAAGCATGGCGAGAGTAAATTCGCCAAAACCGCTGTAGACAAGACGCAAGGGCGGGAGGGCATAGGCGAGGGCTGCGAGGATGATAAGTATGGCGAAGAGAAGCGCGGAGGGTGCAATGCTGTTCAGGAAAAGGAAAACCGTTAGCATGGCAACCACGCCGAGCGCAGCGAGGGAAAGTTGAAAAGCTGCCGCGCGCAACCAATCGCGTTCCTTGATCGTTTCTTCGACGATGAGCGGCTCATTAGGCGGCCGGAAGTAGACGGTGAGCAAATTCATCGCGAGCAAGGTGAGCATCACCCAGCCAAACCCCAGTCCAAAGAGAAGGGGATGGTCGGCACGTCCAAGATAACGCGCGATGCCTGTGCCGAGGGTGTAGGTCAGCGCGGCGAGGGTGAGCAGGAGAGGGTTGGAAAAGGTGAGGAGGTGTTTTATTCTTTTCATATTTTTTTATTGGCGACAAAGTGACAATTTATGGTGATTAGCAAACTAGCTTTTACGCATATCTCGATAATGAATTTGGTTATGCCGATAGACCAGCATAATCATCTCTTCGACTGTATTCTCGCCTAAATAGGGATGACGCCCTTCTTTGGCTAAATCTTCTGCGCTGAGGGTTTCTGTCCACGCTGCCATCTTTGCGCGTACATCCTGAAATTTCTCCAGCAACTCTTGCGGTGAAAGGTCTTGCGCCTTCTCTTGTTGGCGCGCGTTATAGCGATCAAGATCAAAATCTTTTGATACGCCTTCACCGCCACCAATGATGCTAGGGAAGAGCTTCAGAAAAGCCTGCTCGGCTGTGACAAAATGAGCGAGAACGCTGCGGATCGTCCACGTGCCGCCTTCGGTGTAGACGGTTTTTGTCCAGTCGGCAGCGTCTAAACCGGTGAAGAATGCGGTCATCTTTTCGCCTTCAGCACGGAGGCGTTTCGCGAGAAATTCCGGGGATTTTGGCATGTAATTCTCCAATAAATGCACCACAGAGACACAAAGAACTCAGATTTTTTCTTAGTATTCACAAAGGCTTTCTTTGTGAATTTTGTGCTTTCGTGGTGAAACTAAATCAACGAGTATCCACCATCTACGGTGATGGTCTGCCCTGTAATATACTCGTTTTTGAGCAAAAACTCGAGCGCGGCAGCAAGCTCATCCATTTGAGCAGTGCGTTCAAGCGGCAAACGTTTGACAAGCCGATCCCATTCATCTGATGGAAAATCTTTCGCTTGCAGAACTAGCCCGGGGGCAATCGCATTAACACGCACTGTTGGCGCAAAACGCCGAGCGAGAACTCGTGTGAGGGATTGAAGCGCGGCCTCGCTAACTGTATAAGCGGGGAAACCTTTCCATGCTTTTTCTGCGGCAATATCAGTAATATTGACGATCAGCCCGCCGCCCGATTCGCTCATGCGATGATAGGCTTGCTGCGCCAGAATGAACGGGGCACGCAAATTGAGCGTCATCGCCAAATCCCAATCGGATATCGATAATGTGCGGGCATCGTCACGCTGCATCGTCGCTGCGGAGTTAATGAGCACTTTTAAGGGATGGGCAGATTCGTCCACCACGCTGAACAAGCCTTGAGCCGCGAGCGCATCGGTTAGATCTGCCTGGGCTAAAAAGACTGGCACGCCTAGCAAGCGCAACTCTTGTGCCGTAGATTCCGCTGCATCCCGTGAGCGGTTGTAATGGAGCAAAATGGCGTAGCCCTGCTTGGCGAGGGTGAACGCAAAGGCACGCCCCAGACGAAGCGCGGCTCCAGTGATAATGGCAAGGGGGAATATTTTTGTATTCATAACAGTATTCTGTGTTGCATATTTTGTAATGATTTTAGGTAATTTCTTTTAGGTAATCTTAAATTAAGAGTGCGGAGTTTCCTCCGCACGCAAGTTTATCATTCTCTGAGAAAAGTATTAGCGCTTAAAAAAGTTCGACATAAAGAACCACAAATTCGCAGGACGCTCAGCAAGGCGGCGCATGAAGTAGGGATACCACTGCGAGCCAAATGGAACGTAGATACGCACCTGATAGCCCTCGGCAGAAAGCTGTTCTTGCAGATCGCGACGGATACCGTGCAACATTTGGAACTCAAAAGCTTCTTTGGCTAACTCGATTTTCTGCGCATATTGCTTTGCGAACTCGACGCGTTTATCGTCCTGCGTAGCAATTGCAGGGATGGGTGGTATACGCCCGTCTTTACTCACTTTGGGCGAACCTTGTTCGAGAGCGGCATCCATCAATATTTTTGTAAGTAGATCAAAATTGGCATCCACATCGGCTTTTTTAGGATAAGCCTTGTCAGGTGGCTCTTTATATGCGCCCTTTATAAGGCGAAAACGCGTGCCGTCTTCGAGCATTTTGCGCGTGTCGGCTTCGGCACGATAAAGATAAGATTGCACAGCCATGCCAACGTTTTTGGGCGAAATGCCGGCTTCGAGCATTTCGTAATAAGCGGCTATCGTCATATCGGTATAAGGTGTATCTTCAATATCAATGCGGACGAAGTTCTTATACTCCTTCGCACGCTCCAGGATACGTCGCAGATTTTCGCGGCAAATTGTAGAATCAAGCCCCATACCGATCTGCGTCAATTTGATCGAAATGCCTGCGCGAACGCCTGCTTCTTCAATCGCATCCAGGATCGCCAAAATCTCTTCGGTAGATTGCGCGGCTTCTTCAGCGGTAGATGTATGCTCTCCCAGATGATCGAGCGTAGCGTTGATCCCTTTTTCATTAAGTTGGCGGACAACCCCTATTGCCTCGGCGGTGCTTTCCCCGGCGATAAAGCGTGAGGCAACATTCCAGGCAAAAGACCAGCTTGTTACCATACGTTGTGCCCACCCTGCTTGCGAAAGATAGATCAGAAAAGAACGGAGCATTTTTTCTCCTTGAAAAATAGTAGATATACAAATCAAACTACTTTTTATTCTAGCAACTGTCTAAGCGGAGCGTGTTATACTCTGCGGGTGACTTAAGTCACTAATTTTAGCTAAAAAAAGAGATGCAAATCTCTCTCTCGGAGGCTCTGTGAGAACCCGTAACACATCCTTTTTATTCTTTCGTCTTATTTCCCTGCTCCTGGTTGTCGCCGCTGTTGTTCTGACCATGTTCCAGTTGGTCAGCTATAGCCGTGAGCGTAACAGCTACCCCGCAGGCATGACCATCGCGGGCGTTGCCGTAGGTGGCGTAGATGCCCAGATCGCGTCTGAACGTGTACTACAAGTGTACTCGCAACCGATAGAAGTGCAATATGCTGGTGAGGTCATCCACATCTTACCTTCAGTGATCGGCTTTAGCGTGAATATCGAAAGTATGCTCGCAGCAGCCGATCTGTCACGTACCACCTCATCCTTTTGGGGTGGATTTTGGGACAGCCTCTGGAATCGCCCGCGCCCCGCATCTGCTATTCCCCTTCGAGCGACTCTCGTCGATGAGCAGCTTCTTGCCTATCTCGAGACCGAAATCGCTACCCGCTACGATAGACCTGCTACCGCTGCCCAGCCAATCCCCGGCAGCGTCATCTACGTAGCTGGCGAACCCGGGCAGGAATTGGACGTGAACCGCGCCCTGACCCTGATCGAAGATGCCCTACGCTCGCCAAGCAATCGCATTGTCGTTCTCTCTTACGAGCAAACGGCACCTACCCGCCCTACGCTCGAGAATCTCGAAATCCTGCTCAAGCAGATCATCGAAATTAACGGTTACGATGGCGTGATCGGCTTTTACCTCGCTGATCTGCAAAACGCACAAGAAATTCATTTTGCACTCGACAATGGCGAAGAACTAACCATTGAGCCGGATGTCCCCTTTACCGCGTCCAGCACGATCAAAATACCGATCATGATCTCGAATATTTTACGACTTGGCACACCCAATGCAAAAACCAGTGGGTATATGGAAGATGTCTTCCAACAATCGGATAATGCCGCCGCAGATATTCTTATGTCGCAAATTGATCCTTTTCGGGGTCCGCTTTTCGTCACGGAAGATATGCAAGCTATCGGGCTGGAGAGCACGTTCATGGCTGGATTCTTTTGTAATTCGGCAAACCCCTGTCCACTTCTGGCGCGCTACACGACCGCGTCCAATCAACGCACAGATGTATACACCAATCCAGATGATTATAACCAGACCACCGTCTCCGAGATGGGCATCCTGCTCACTGATATTTATCAATGTGCTGAAACAGGTGGCGGCGCGCTGATCGCAGCTTTCCCGAGTCAAATCAATCAGGCCGATTGCCAGCTCATGCTTGATTTTATGGAGCAGGATAAATTTGGTTCGCTACTCCAAGCCGGTCTTCCTGATGGAACAAAGATCGCCCATAAGCACGGGTTTATCCCTGATCGCTTCGGCGTTGTCCACGATATTAGTGATGTCGGCATCGTTTATACGCCCGGCGGCAACTTTGTGATCGCCATTTACACATATCACCCCGTGCAGGGGATTTGGGGTGAAGTCAATCCGCTTTTTGTTGAGTTAACACAAGCTGTTTATAATTACTTCAACTTGAGTAGCCCCTAAGCAGAGACTTTCGTTTATAATCCTTCTATGAGCGCAACCTTTCAACTTTATCGCCTGCAACAAGTAGATAGCCAAATTGACAAGGCGCAAAAGCGTCTCGATGAAATTCAACGCATCATTGAAAACAATACCGAACTCAAACGCGCCAAGGCATATCTTGCGAACTGCGAAAGCAGCCATCAATCGACAGAGAAAACGCTGCGTCAAGCAGAAGCTGAAGTAAAGAAACAGCACGTCAAGATCGAACAGACAGAAGCAATGCTTTACGGGGGGACGATCAAAAATCCTAAAGAAATTCAGGATCTGCAAAATAAATCCGAATCACTCAAGCGTTATCTCAGCAGCTTGCAAGATGTGCAGCTCGAAGCCATGCTTGCCCATGAAGAGGAGAGCGAAACACTTCAATCTGCGCAAAGCGCATTAGATGCGCTCAAAGCCAAACTCATTCAGCAAAACAGTCAATTGGCTGGCGAACAAGGTGTGCTAGATCAGGAAAAAGAACGCCTGCTCAAAGAACGCAGTATTGCACAACCGGCTGTCCCTGAAGAACTACTGACAAAATACGATCAATTGCGCAAGCAAAAGAACGGCGTTGCGATTTCATCCATTCTGGATGGAAGCTGCTCTGCCTGTGGCGCGATGCTCACACAATCCCACCAGCAAAAGGCACGTTCGACACTTGTTTATTGTCCATCCTGCAAACGAATGATCTATGCCAGTTAAAAAATAATTATGTTTCCACGTAACCCAAACTTCACCATTGAAGCTCTCTCTTTCTGGGTCGGTTTTATCGCCGCATCAGCATTTTGGTTGATGCTGGGTTGGATACGCCCGCTCTTCAAACAAACTCGCGAGGGTTGGCAAAAAAAACGCGAAGAGACCGCGATGCGCGGCACGAGCAATATCGAAGAATACCATCGTCAGGCTGTTCTGAAATACGCACAGGGAATGCACCTAGCAGCGCCTCTCTTCTCTCTTGACGAGATCGTCCTGCCTCCCAGCCTGATCGCCCCGCCTCCTCAAGTTGACCCTGGCGACCCATTGGCTAACCAGGATCAAATCAGCTATACGGTTCCCTATATCCCCCAAGACCCGGAACTCGCCTCTTTCTATCAAGCAGACACACTAACGATCCCGGAAGCTCTTTCGGGAGGTTCACACCTTGCTATTATCGGCTACCCGGGCGTCGGAAAAACGGTCGCTTTAGCCTATATTGCCAGCTTAACTGCCAAACGCGACCCGCAGATGGATACACTTCAAGAAGCTGTGCCTTATTTCCTGCATGTTGCTGATCTTGACCTGCCCCATAAAGAAAAAGACAATATCCTCGATCCATTGGTTGATTTCGTTACAAAAAACGCCTCTATTTTTAATGCGCCCCGTTTACCAAACCTTCTTCGTCACAGCTTCAACAGCGGGCGTGCTTTACTCATCATCGACGGGTTAGACGAAACCCCTCAGGAAAAAACACAAGAAATCGTTGCCTATTTGGCAGAGCTTCTAAATACATATCCTGAAATTCGTGTCATCATGGCTGCTGCTCCAGAATATCGAGACCAACTTGGCAACTTAGGCTTCGCAACACTCACGCTAAAAACATGGAACGCGCCCCAAAAAGAAGCCTTCCTCCAAAAATGGGGACATCTCTGGGAGAATTACGTTGCGCTCGAAACATGGGTACAAGCCGGCCCTGAACAAGTGGATGCCCTCTTGCTCAATGACTGGATCAGCATCGATTCCGCTTCGCTCACGCCACTTGAACTTACCCTAAAAACCTGGGGAGCCTACGCAGGTGACGGGCGTGGCGCAACCGCACTAGATGCAATAGAAACGCACCTCCTGCGCCTTTCACCCAGCAGCGTTCCGATTGCAGCTTTGGAAATGCTCGCCATGCAAGTTAACCTGACCATGTCGCCAATCTTCGATTCGCGCAAAGCACGCAGTTGGATAAAATCTTTTGAGCCTCCCGAAGAAAAAATTTCCGACGAAAACGAAGAAACAGGGCGCAAGAAAAAAGACAAAGTTGCCGCACCTTCAGTAGGGCTGCTCGCAAAAATTGCACAGACCGGGCTACTTTCCACGCACCGTGATATTCACATGCGTTTCGTACATCCTGTTTTTGGCGGATATCTTGCGGGTCGCGCGCTCAGCAGTTATAGCGTCGACGAGCGGTTAACGGGACAGCCCCTCTGGAGCGGAAAAACTCTCGCCATGCACTATCTCGCCGCCAAAGGCGATGCAACTCCTCTTACCGAAGCGCTCTTGGAAATGCCTGATCCCGTCCTTGAGCGAAATTTGCTCTCAATGGGCAACTGGCTACAAGACGCACCTCGTAAAACTGCCTGGCACGGCAAAGTTCTTACCGCACTCGCAACCGTTCTTCAAAACGATACCCTGCCGCTCGTCTTACGCGGTCAAATCGTCACGTCACTTGCCCGCAGCGGCGACCCTAGCGTTGCCGCGCTCTTCAGACAGCTCCTGCAAACGCAATCTGCTTATATCATGCAACTGGCGGCCCTCGGCAGCGGTCTCATGCAAGATAAAAAAGCCGTTGAGCCTCTCGCAAATTTATTTCAGTCCGCCAATAATACTTATACATTAACAGCAGCCTGCCTCGCACTCAGCGCGATCGGTAGCGACGCAGCGCTCGAAGCTGTCGCAGGTGCGCTCCTGCATGGTGATGAAAATCTGCGCCGCGCAGCAGCCGAATCGCTCTCCAATCACCCGAGCGAGGGTTGGGAGATGCTCCGAGACGGTCTCGAAATGGATGATATTCTCGTCCGCCGTTCTGTTGTCTATGGTTTAGCCAGAGTAAAGGAACCCTGGGCAACAGAATTGCTTGCAAAGGTGCAGGTTGAAGATAAAGAGTGGGCCGTCCGCGATATTGCATCCAGCATTATCCAAAAAGCTGACGCGCCTAATCCGCGCATTCCGCGTAAATTATCACCGCCTTCTGAAACACCTTGGCTGATCGCCTTTGCAGGCAAACAGGGTATGGGTATTTCACCCGGTGCGCCCGCAACAGACGTGCTCCTGCTCGCCCTAAAAGGCGAAGAAATAGACGAACGCTTGGCAACTTTGCCCTATCTGCGCCGCGCACCTAGCGAAGGCGTCGTCAATGCCCTCTACCACGCCATGAACGCTGGCAATATCGAAATGCGCGAAGCCGTTTTCCTAACATTGCTCGAAATTGCTGCCAGCGGCGTCACACTACCTAATCCACTAGCTTACGGGCTCGCCTAATTCATCATCCCTGCTCAAAAGGCAGGGAAATTTTTTCTCGGAGAATTTCATGTTAATTACCAATGCCAACTTGATTACTTGGGGATCAGAGAACCAAATCCTGACAGGATATGCCATCTATATCAAAGGGGACAAGATCCACGAGATCGCCCCTGAAGCTGAACTTGTTCAGCGTTACCCGAACATGACGCGCGTTGATGCACGCGGTCAATTTGTGATGCCCGGTAATATTTGCGGACACACCCATTTCTACGGTGCGTTCTCACGTGGCATGGCGATTCCCGGAGAGGCCCCCAAAGATTTTCTTCAAATCCTCGACAAGCTCTGGTGGAATCTCGATAAAGCTCTGCTTGAAGAAGATGTGCGCTCTTCAGCACTTGTCTGCCTTGTAGATGCGATCAAACATGGCACCACCACACTCATCGACCACCATGCCTCGCCCAGCTTTATCGACGGCTCTCTCGATGTGGTCGCCGATGCAGTCACCAAATCCGGGTTGCGGGCATCGCTCTGTTATGAGGTAACGGATCGGGATGGGGAAGCCAAGATGCAGGCAGGAATTGACGAGAATGTCCGTTTTATTAAACGGTTGCAGGCCCAACCTGAGTCGCGTCTCGCCGCGAGCTTTGGGTTGCACGCTGGCTTAACTCTCTCCGACGCAACACTTGATAAGTGCGCGGCGGCCCTCCCCAGCGGGAGCGGTTTTCACATCCACGCTGCTGAAGGGCTTGCAGATCAGGATGATAGCCTTGCAAGATCTGGCTTGCGCGTGATCGACAGGCTTGAAAAGCACGGTATTCTTGGCGGTAAAAGCATCGCTGCCCACGCTATCCATGTGGACGCACGTGAGATCGAGATTTTGGCAGATACAGGCACTTGGGTAACGCATCAGCCGCGCTCAAATATGAATAACGCGGTGGGCGTCTCGCCGGTCGAATCATTGTTGCGCGCAGGCGTGAAAGTTGGCTTGGGCAACGATGGTTTCTCAAACACGATGTGGGATGAATGGAAAGCAACCTATTTGCTGCATAAATCGGCAAACGGTGATCCGCGCCGGATGGGTGGTTACACAGTAAAAGAATTGGCGATTGAAAATAATGCGGCTTTGGCAAAAGTTTTCTTCCCCGAGGCTCCTCTCGCGGAGGTCAGCGTGGGCGCGTTCGCCGATTTGATTTTCGTTGACTACCACCCCATCACTGAAATGACTGCAGGCAATCTCCCTTGGCATATTCTCTTCGGTTTCAATGAAAGCATGATCACGACCACTATTGTTGGCGGAGAAATTTTGATGAAAGATCGTGAGTTGCTTACGCTCGATGAAGCAGAGATCGCTGCAAAATCGCGCGAGGTGTCGGCTAGTGCTTGGAAGCGTTATCAAGATATGTTCTAAACATTCACCATGGATACAACTACCGAAATTATTGGATTATATCCAATTGAAGCAAAAGAGCCTGTCCATCTAGTTGAAATAAGAATCAAAAACTCTCAAGGTCTTTTTGACATCTACAAATTTACTCAAGAAGTTCATGGGCAACCTAAAACCAACTGGCAAGTTCCTTACAATGAAAAAATTCTTGATGAAAAAGGTAATAACGTAATTGCTGATGGATTTAGCGTAACAAATATATCAAGCCTGTGTACGGGTAATGTAAGAATAATTTTCTTTTTTCACTACCTAGATATATCAAAACCTCTAACCACCCCGTTTGGCGAAACGCCCCTACCAAGGGAAACTAGAATTCCACCCCGACTTCAAACAATAAAAGACCTCTTGCATAAGTCAATTTAGCTCAAAATTGTAGAGCGAAGCGATCAAATTGA
>Ga0008651_10000885_pt1 | contig 17682 bp, 14 predicted proteins | sample SaaInlV_200m_DNA_6_FD_59173 | JGI IMG/M metagenome (GOLD analysis project Ga0008651, IMG submission 59173) | Marine microbial communities from expanding oxygen minimum zones in the Saanich Inlet - SI037_S2LV_200m_DNA | ecosystem: Environmental > Aquatic > Marine > Intertidal zone ...
ACGATGGAGGATGTGAGCGGGGAGGCCTACTTTCCCGCGGTACATGCGGCGCTGAACGGGGCAACCGGGTCGGTGGCGGTCGCGATGTTCCAGATGCGTTTGCCGGGCTCCGCCACGCCGACGCACCCGGTACGACGGCTGATAGAGGCGCTGGCGGACGCACAACAGCGCGGCGTGGATGTCAGTGTCATTCTCGATCGCAGCTTTCAATACGATCACGAACAGCGCCGTCGTATGATCAGCCGGGTCAACGACAACGCGGCCGAGACTCTACAGGCCGCCGGGATAGACATATCGTTTGCCTCGCCGGGCCGGCTGATGCACCAGAAAGTAATCGTCGTCGACAGCCATACCGTCATCACCGGGAGCCATAACTGGACCCTCCTCTCGATGACCCGCAACCAGGAAAGCGGCGAACTGATCCGCTCGCCCGAGTACGCCGCCGTCAAGCTGTGCCAAATGGCGGCCATATCCACCACGCCACCGCAGCCCGAGACACCCGACACCACAACCAAGATCGACCTGCCCGCCGCGTTCCTGATGGACCCCAAACTGGCACCGCGAATGCTGACCCAACAGGACGTGCGCGCGTTCGACACCTACCTGTTGCTGCAGCGCTACAGCCACCCGCAGGCTGTTCCGCCCGAGAGCATGTCAAAGGAGCGTCTCCTCAAACTGGATTGCGCCCGCCTGGCAACAGACCTGGACATGGACACGCATGCGGGTGCAACAGCCTATCGGCGACAGATCATCAAAACACTCCGCAAACTGCAGGCGCGCTACGAACTGATTGAGGTCACCTTTGAATATGCCGGACCGGCAACCGTGATCATACGCGATGTTCCCGGCCATGCACTGCACATTCCACAGGCCTACTGGACCTATGGATGGTCGCGCACGTTACCGATGCCGGCAAAAGTGGCATATCTGATCTGCCTGCATGAAGCGGTCACCAGTCAGGGCGAACCCGTCTGGACGGCCAGCAAGAAGATGTTGTCTGAGAAATACAAGATCCCCGGCGACACCATCAACGCCGGTCTCCTGGCCCTCGAGCGACTCGATCTCATCACCATCACCCGGCACAGCCATCCGCCCTCGCAACCATTTGCCATGCGTCGCCCCAACACCTATCGCCTCAACCCCGTGATCGCGCGCGAGCTGCGCGAGGCCATGTGGGCGGCCCTGCGTGAGCAATACACTCCGGCGCTATTCGACCAGGCACGGGCGCTGGCAGACACCATCGACCGACCAAACCACTACGACACCATCGAGGGCCTCCTGCGCAGCATGGATCAGTACGGTCTCCCTGCGGTGCGTGACGCCACCGCCACCGTCGCTGCCCTCCACCGATCCAACCCGATGCGCCACGTCGGCTACATCATCACCCTCGCCCAGAACGCCCGGCCCGCCACACCGCAAGCAAGCCAAAGGTAGACCATGGAATTGACACCCCAACTGATTGACAGACTGAAACACGCCACCTTCTGTCGCCCAGCCATCGTGGAACTTGCAGATCTGTTTAAGGAGACGACTGCCGAGGAGATCAGCACGCTTGTCGCCCAACTGACCGAGCGGGGCGAGGATGTCGCACTGGACCGCCTGCTGAATGTGTGTGCTTACCTCGACTTCCTCGTCGAACCCACGGTCCTGGCGGAAAGCGCCGCTGTCATCGCCGACCTGACGGACCTGCCTTACTGTTATGTCAACCAGGATGCTGCCGCCATAGCGCCGCTCATAAAGATGGCACGTTCCGAACTGCTCTCATGGCAGCGCCAGGCCATACTCGGCCGCCTGGCCACCGAGCTCGCCCTGCGACACGAGACAGACCATGCCGAGGTCAAGCGACTGCTCCAGTATCTGCGCGAGGAGATCAGAACGCCCCCGGCGGTCGCACTGGTCTATGACTCACTTAACATGCTCGAGTCTGGCGAACTCAAGGAGTGTGTATTTCCGGTCATGCTGGACTATGACATCGATAAGACCCTCCCCGATCGCCCACCGCCAAAGATCATCGGGGGCGGAGAGACCGTGCGCCGCCCTATTCCCAAGCTGGGCCGCAATGAACCGTGTCACTGCGGCAGCGGCAAGAAGTACAAGCGCTGTTGCTTTGAAAAGGACCAGGCCATCCTGGCGGATGCATCCTCTTATGCGGGCGTCACGAAGAGCCAGCTTGTCGAGGATCCCGGCATCGTAAACGACGCGGACGTTATCCGCGATCTGCGCGCCTACGAGGTCAAAAAACTGAAGCCAGAGACACTGGCCACGAATCAGCTTATACCTGCCAGTCAGCAGGCCCAGCGTTTTGGCCTCATGGAGGTCTCCTTCGCCATGCTGATCGAGCGATCGCACCGGACGGATGGCACCTACCCTTTAGACGAGGGACACTTCGTGGACCTCATGGAATATGCCCTCGCCCACAACGATATCGAAATGGCACAGCGCGCCCGTGCAATGGTGCCGCGCGACATCGAGTTTGTTGATTGGGATGAAGTCGATCTGCAGTTCGCTCTCTGCCAGGATCCGAAGCATCTCGCCATGATCGAAGCACGCTGCAAGGAAGCGTTCTGCTGTCTTCCCGACGAGAAGACCGGGTTTCGCAATCATGAGTTCTGCAACCTGACACATCTCTTTCGCCTCAATTTCCCCGCCCTTAGCATTCTCTTTGGGCGTGCGGCCGTGCTGGAATGCCCGGACAGGGTGCTCGATAACGAGTTGGTGGTGGAACGCGTGCACCAGGCCCGTATTGACCTCGGTCTCTCCCCCTGGGATGACCCCATCGACACCTGGTTTAACGACCAGGAGAGAGAAGAGATAGGGCGGGCACGGGACAAGAAACAGGCGCGTGAAACAGAAGCACTACGCGAACAGCTCGCGGAGTCGCGCGAGAAGATCAAGCAGGCAGAAAAGGGACTGTCCGCGAAAGAGACCATGCTTGCGGATCTAAAGCGAGAGCTGGAGAGCACAACAGTTCTTCAGGAAACCCCCAAGACCGTACCCGAGAAGCCGCAACAGGAACCGCAGGAGGCCGCCCAAGAGACCATGGTTCGCCTGCGCCGACAGGTCGACAATCTCAAAGCCGAGATCGGCAACCAGCAGGAGAAGCGGCAACGACTCAGGCACGAGCTGGAGCGGGAACGGCAACGCGCACAACGGGCCTCGGCCGCACAGGCATCCGCAGACAACAAGGAACAGGCAAACGATGGAACCGCGCCCGAAATGCCAGGCGAGAACGCCCGTCACATCGTGGTCCCTGACTATCACAATAGCTTCCGGGATGCATGCCAGAGCTTGCCGGGATCGGTCGCCGCCAGCGCCATGAAGGCCATTGCAGCTTTTGCCGTATACGATCCTACCATATGGCGCAACGCCCGCAGCATCAGGCAACTGACCAGCATCTACCGCGTCCGCATCGGCTTGCACTACCGCCTGCTTCTGCGCTGGATTCCGGGTCAGGACCTCACCGCACTGGATCTCATCCCCCGACAAGATCTCGAATCATGGATCAAACGCCACGCCTGAAGCGGCACGTTCACCACCACCCGAGCATTCGGCTAGATGCCGAGCCCGTTCCCCGTGTGCTGATTTCAGAGCGTGACGTTTAAGCTCACGATCGTGAGCTTAAACGTCACGCTCATCCCGCTCAGTCGATATCCTTGATGACCTCAATGGAGGCGCGCACGGGATCCGTCTTCTTGGGTGGGGCGGATGGGCGGACGGTGGCGGGGTATGGCGCGTTGGCCACCAGGAGGGACATCGCACGGTTGGCCGCTTCGCGGGAGAGTCCGTTGGTCATCATGGCCTGGAGTATCGCGCTGTGGTGCCGGTGGATACGGGCACGATCCCAACCGGCCGCACGCACCGATTGCACCAGAGAGGCATGCGCGGCATCCGCGCAGAGCGCACCCACAGCCACCCGCTCTTGATCTAGGATGCGATTCATCTCGGCCTGCGATTGATTATAGATCTTCTGGCGCTGTTTGTTGACCTCCACGAGATCGGCATCACGCTTGCGCTCGACCTCCCGGCGCTGCTCCTCAAGCGACTTCAGTTCGTTGCGCAGTAGGACGCCGAAATCCGAGACGGCCGTCACGGCCGCGTTATCGGGTTCGGGTATCGGCGCGGCGCCGTCTACGGTGCAGACCCAGAATCCATCCACGCGCGCCTGTGAGGGCCGCTGTCCCAGCAGTGAGAGTGGCGGCGCCGCCACGGTATTCCAGGCCGCCCCGACCACCGGCAGCGCCACACCTTCGACCCCACCGTTCCACACCGCCTTCACGCCCGAGTTGGCCACGTGGTAGACCGGCACCACCGCACCGCCCCAGACCGTGCCCGCGGCCGTACCGATCAGTCCCACCGGAATGCGCACCACGTTGTCGACCGTGCTCTGCATCACCGCCCACGGATAGGAGAGCCACCACCCGAAGACCCGCTTGTCGCTGCGCCTCTTGGCCTGCCTGAAATACTTCTTCCACGCGCGGCCCGACCCCTTGACCGTGAAGTCCGCCAGGCAGTCGTCGTAGGCCCACTCAAAACAGTCCGTCGTGGTATCCCACATGTCGGCATACTTCTTTTTGCCCACATACTCGCCCAGGTTGTCGCCCGCCTGCTTCAGGTTGCGCCAGCTGTAGCGTGCCGGATGGGTGTAGCCCGGCACAATCCGGATGTCATACCACGTGCCGTCATCGCCCTCCACGCGGCCACGCCAGATGAGCTGCCCCTTCTGCTTCATCGGCAGAAAATAGCCATCGTCCTCTTCAGCCTGTAGCAGACCTCCCGCCACACAACTCAACACCAACACGGCACACCAAATTCGTTTCGTTCCCGTCATGACATCTCCCCTCTTAGATTAAGCATAGCACAGCGGCATCGTACGTCATCAATCCACAGCCTACAGCCTAAATCGCTACAGCCTGAGCGTCCTCATGGATGCTCTACGCCGCCCGACGGCGGGCGATTGAGTGGCGCAGGTTCTGTTTGAACCGCTCGCGCCGCCACTGGGTGAAGCTGTCGGAGTAAAGCTTCATGGCGAGCTGATGGAAGCCTTTGACCAGCTCCTTGGCGCTCATGTCTTGCGGAATGAAGTTCAGGTCGAAGAGCGTGCAACGCTTCCAGTTGGCCGGCCCCACCAGGCGCCCCTCCCGCTCCAGGCGCGCGTACAGCGGCGTGCCGGGGAATGGGGTCAGGATCGTGATCTGCACTTCGTAGAGCTCCGCATCGCGAACAAAGTCGTAGATGTCGTCGAAGACCGCCGACGTCTGGCCGTCGAGTCCAACGATGAAGCAGCCGTTGACCGTGATGCCATGCGACTGAATCGTGCGAATGGAGGCCTTGTATTCCGCAAAGCGGGCGTGCTTCCAGTTGCTGTTCTGCTCGAGATGGTCGAGCGGGGCGGCGGTCGGACTCTCCAGGCCGATCAACACCTGCGCGCAACCGGACTCACGCATCAGGCGCAGCAGCTCCGGATCGTGCGCCACGGAAAGGTCCGTCTCGGTGAACCACTTGATGCGCCGCTGCTTGAGCTGCGGCAACAGCTTCTTCCAGTAGGCGCGATTGACAAAGCTGTTGTCATCCGCGAACTCGATGAAAGGATGCTCCCACAGCGCGCAGATGCGATCAATTTCGGCCAGCACCTTGGCGATCGGCTTCTGTTTGTAGCGACTGCTGATCAGGTTGGATCCCGCACAGAACTCGCAGCGGTGCGGACAGCCGCGACTGGTCTGTACGGTTAGCCGATTGTACTTCGAGAGATCGAGTAGCTCGAAAGCCGGCATCGGCGCATCGGCCAGATCGAACCCGACATCGTACGATCCGTAGTAGGACTTCAGGGCACCGTTCTCGGCATCCGCCAGCACCACTGGCCAACTCGCCTCGCCTTCACCAATCACCACCGACGTGCAGTGCTGCAGCGCCTCCTCCGGCAGCGCCGTCACATGCGTGCCGCCCATCACGACCGGTACGCCGGTGGCGCGGTAGCGCCGTGCCAGTTCATAGCCCTCGTTAATCTGGGCGCTGTAACTTGAGATCGCCACCAGGTCAAACGGTTCGAGGGTCTCCCCTTCGGCGGCGAGGTCCGGGACCTCGATATAGTGCACATCGTGTTCTGCCGGCGTCATCCCCGCCAGCGTGAGGAGCCCCAAGCTCGGGAGCGAGGCTATCTGCTTGCTGCGCTCCACGAACCCCGGCAGGGTTAAGCCCAATTCGAGCAGTTCGGTGTCACAGGCACGAATGCCACTCATCGCGATCAATCCAATCTTCATGGTTAAACCATCCTTTCTATGAGCAGTGCAATGGCGAGCATGACGGCGCCCGCCGGAATGAAAAATAGGTGACGAAAATGGCTGCGCCAGGCCGAGGCATAACAGACCGCCGGCATCGTGACCGCACCAACCAGCATGAGCGTCGAGGCCGCGGCCGAAGTCGCGCCTGTGGCCATCCCGGTCAACCCGAGTCCCAGGTTAAGCAAGCCGATCCCGAAGAACGATATGTGCGCCAACCGAATCAGCCGCCGCGGCCAGGAGGTGTACCCGCCCAACCAGGTGGCGCGGTGAAAGAACAGCCCCGGGATAGCACCCGACACGGCGCCCAACAGAAACCCGATCCACGCGGCCGTGATGTTAATCATGCTTCACCTCCCCGTTCTCGAACTCGCCGTGGGCCAGGAAGTGCTTGGTATGCGCGATCACCGTCGCGTTACGTGCGATGAACGTGTGTGTGGCGTGGACCCGCCGGAAATCCGTCAGCTTTGGCGGCTTGACCCGCGCGATGGACACCTTGCCGTCGTCCGGACCGGGAATCAGCGTGGAGAGAATCGGGTTGATCGAGCGGTCGCCCGCAATGACCCCCAACTCAAACGCGGGCGCCCCCAGCCGGAGCGGCAGGCTGTTGGTGCCCGTGCCCAGCTGATTCCCGGCCGGGCCATTGATCTTTCGGAAGATGGCGTTCCAGCCCAGCTTGTCGGGTACCTCACTGCCCTGACTCGGCGGCGCCAGCATGACGGTACGACCCAGGTTGGAAATCTTATGGTGCTCAAGATGCTGCCGCAGAATGATGCCGCCCAGAGAGTGCGTCACGAAATGGACCCGCTTGGCTTCTTTGATCTGCGGATCCAATGCCTTGAACACGTCAGTCGTCAACTGCTCGATAGGGGCCGACGTCGACGGGTAGTCGTGATTGATGACCCGATACCCCTCGCCACGCAGCTCCCGCTCCATCTTACGCATGGCCCGCTCACTGCGGATCAGCCCATGCAGCAACACGACCGTCTCCTGCCCGGGCGTCGCTACTGTTGGCGCTTCAATCGGCATGGTGGCCGACCAGGCCAGCCCCAACCCCACAATCGCCAGCAACACCACCATCAGTATGGTGCGCTTAAACCGGCTGTTCCCAATGACCCCCACCGGGGGGGCCCACTTCGAATGACGCAACGTCTTTCTCATCCTTACCGCTCCTTTAAGTTCGAGATGACGCCATCCCCTATTGCAGGAGCCGTGCCACCTTTCCATAGAAATACGTAACAGACTTACTGACAACATGTTGCATCATACACACTATAGACCGTGATATAGGGATAGACATTTTATGCATGTTCTGCCTACACTACCTGCATGCCAACACCCACTATACTACTCAAAGCTGAAGAGCGGGCCTTTTTCGGGATGCTCGAACAGGCGGCGTTCAGTAATCCGTTTGGTGATGAGCGTGGAGATATTGACCGGCGTATTGTCGAGGCGCCGGAATCCTGGTCGCGGCCGCGGCTGCTGGAGGAGTTGGTCGGCAGCGTGGCTACGCGGGTGGAGGTGCTGGAGCGGGCTGGACGGTCCGATATCCGGCGGTATGGCGACAGCGACGCCAAGACCGTTGAGACGGCGCTCCTGTTTCACCTCTTTCACCAGCATATGGATGATTTTGATGCATTGATCCGTGAGCAGGCGGCCGAGGCGGACTCGATTGTGGTCGCGCCGTTCACGCGATTGCTCTACGAACGGATGCTCAGTCTGGGGTTCAGCCCGGACAACGCGGCGCGCTACATGGCGCTCTTCTACCAGATGCGACGTGCGTTCTTCTTCATTTGCAGCTCCCTGATCGGTGAGACGCGTTCGATGCAGCGTGTGCGTGAGCGGCTCTGGACCAACATCTTCACCGGCCGGGTCGACTGGTACGACGCCTTTATGTGCGACCGCATGGAGGACTTCTCAACGCTCATCCTGGGCGGCACCGGCAGCGGCAAAGGGGTAGCGGCGGCCGCCATCGGGCGCTCTGGCTTCATTCCCTACGACGCATCGACGCATCGATTCAAAGAGAACTTCGTGACGGCCTTTGTGGCGGCAAACCTGTCGGAGTTCAGCGAATCGCTGATCGAGTCGGAACTGTTCGGACACTGCAAAGGCGCCTTCACGGGGGCGGTCACACCGCACACGGGCGTCTTCGGACGCGGCCGCGCGTGTGGCGCGATCTTCCTCGACGAGATAGGAGAGGTCAACCTCTCCCTCCAGACCAAGCTGCTACGCGTCATGCAAGAGCGCGTCTTCACTCCCGTGGGCAGTCATGTGCCGCAGCGGTTCTCCGGCCGGATCATTGCCGCCACCAATCAGCCGCTGGCACAGCTGCGATCGGAGGGGCGTTTCCGTGACGATGTCTACTACCGCCTCTGCTCGGACGAGATCACTATGCCGTCGTTGCGCATGCGTCTGGACGAAGCCCCCGACGAGCTGGAGCAGCAGGTCGCACACACCTTGACCCGCCTCTGCGGGGAGCGGTCCGGCATGGCCCTCGCCCCGGTCATGGCGTCGCTCACACGCACCGTGCCCGCCGACTATGCCTGGCCGGGCAACGTGCGCGAGATGGAACAGGCGGTCCGTCGCATTCTGCTCGGCGGCGCCTACACGCCGCAGCCACTTGCCGCCGCGCCGGGGGAGCTCACGGCCCGTACCGACCTGACCGCGCGTGCCCTTGTGAAAGAGTACTGCCGCCGGCTTTACGATCGCTTCGGCAGCTACGAAGAGGTGGCCCGCCGTGCCGACCTGGACTGGCGCACCGTCAAGAAGCATCTGCAGGATGCCTAAATCCGTGTAGATTCCTCGCGGTGCTCTCCCTCTCACACCCACACACTCCCCCAGGTTACACGCCGGCGAATCCCTTGAGCATCTTGATCTCATCAGGCCAGATGGTGTCGTCGACGGTTTCAAGGATGAGAGGAATATCGTCGAAGCGGGGATCGCGCATGATGTACTCGAAGGCGGTCATCGGGATCGATCCCTCGCCCAGGCTGTGGTGCCGGTCCTTGCGGCTTTCGAACGGAGTCTTGCTGTCGTTGATGTGCATGCCGCGCAGGTACTCGAACCCCACGATGTCGTCAAAGGCCTTGAAAGTAGCATTGCATGCCTCTTCGGTCCGCAGATCGTAGCCTGCAGAGAAAGAGTGACAGGTATCGAGACAGACGCCGATGCGCGAGGTGTCGTCGACCCGCTCAATGATCGTCGCCAGATGCTCGAAGCAGTAACCCATGTTGGAGCCCTGCCCGGCCGTGTTCTCAAGAACGACCGTAACACCTTCGGTGACTTCGAGGGAGTGGTTGATGCAGTCCGAGATCAGCGTCAGGCAGTCGTCCTCTGAAATTTCGCGCAGGTGGCTGCCCGGATGCATGTTGAGCAGCGTCAACCCGAGCTGCTGACACCGGGTCAACTCGTCAATAAAGGCATCCAACGACCTCTTCCGCTTAGCGGCATCGGCGTTGCCCATATTGATCAGGTAGCCGTCATGCGGCAACACGACCTCGGGGGCGTAACCACACTCCGCAAGGGCCTCGCGGAACTTTGTGATCGTCTCATCCGTATAGGCCGGTGCCTGCCACTGGCGCTGGTTCTTGGTGAACATGGCGAAAGCCGTCGCACCAATGGCCTTTGCATTCACAGGGGCATTGAACACCCCGCCCTGAGTTGTAACGTGAGCACCGATATATTTCATGGTCGATTCTTCCGATTGCCTGGGCCGTTCATTCTCTTACGCGCATGCAACGGCACACGATAGCGGCAACGACGACCCGTTGGCAACCCACTTGCGCGGCCACCTCAGTTCCACGGCATACCGTGAAAGGCATTGCCCTTGGGTGGACCGGTTCCGTTGTGCGGATAGAGCTCCGTCTTTACGCCCGAGCTGCGGTGTGGCACGTAGGGTCCTTTAGGCCCCTCAACTTTCCCATCCGCCAGAATGTTCTCTCTGGCCTTCTCTATCTTCGCGTGCAGCACCTCCCGCGCACGTCGGCGCCGCCGGCGGAGGATGAACGGAAAGACCGGAAGCAGCACCAGAGCCACAACAGCCATGAAGCCATACAGCCACACACCCGCCACGGGAAACGCATTTGCCAGTAGCACATTCATTGCCGCTCATGCTATAGATGCAGGCAACCATCGGCAAGAGCGATAACGTGAGCTCGCGCCCATAGCACTACCTCATCCGGCTTGTCGTCCAGCCGGAATCATGGCACGTTTCCGGGAGTCATCCACAGTAACGCTGCCATTTAAAGACCGTGCCCCTGACGAAGGAACCCGTATGCCCGAACTACCTGAAGTTGAAACGGTCGCCGAGGGGCTGCGTGAAGGGGGTCTGGTGGGGTGCCGCATCGACACCATCACGGTACACTGGCCGCGCACCATTGCACGGCCGGGTGTGGCGGCGTTTCGCAAGGGATTGCGCGGCCGTCAGGTGACATCCGTGGGGCGCCGCGGCAAGTTTCTGATCCTGGGGCTCGACAACGGTCGAACGCTCTTGATTCACCTGCGCATGACCGGTCATCTCTTTTTCGCTGCCGCAGATGAGGCCTCGCACGGACATGAGCACGTCGTCCTCGGGCTTGATGACAGACGCGAGCTGCGCTACCGCGACACGCGCAAGTTCGGGCGGTGGTGGCTGGTCTCGGATGCCACGGATGTCATCGGTCACCTCGGGCCCGAGCCCCTCGACCCGGCCTTCCGTTCGGCCGACTTTGTGAAGTGCCTGTCCAAACGCCGCGGCGCACTCAAGCCCCTGCTGCTCAACCAGTCCTTCATTGCCGGCCTGGGCAACATCTATGTCGATGAAGCGCTCTGGGCCGCCGGCCTGCATCCCGAGCGGAAGGCCGAGACGCTGAGCGACGAGGACCGCAAGCGGCTCTACCGCACGATACGCGAGGCCCTACGGCGCGGCCTGCGCTCCATGGGCACCACGCTCGGTAGCGGCCTGACCACCTTCCGCTCGGTATGGGGCCGCAAAGGCACCAACCGCGACAAGCTCAACGTCTTCCGTCGTACCGGCCACCCCTGCCCCCGCTGCGACACGACGATCGAGCGTCTCATCGTCGGTCAACGCAGCACCCATATCTGCCCGACCTGCCAACAGCGCCCTTGACGACGGCCCCTCTATAGCGTAGCCAATGGGAATGATCTGGGTATACATAGCGGCAGCCGCGGCAGCAGGCGCCATGGTGTGGTGGGTGGTGCGGACGCAAGGCGTCGCGCGACGCAAGCAACTGATGGCGGCCGGCATCTCGGCGGAGTGGGAAGCCATCCTCGCACGCAACCTTCCGCCTTACGACTCGCTGCCGGCGGAAGCACAGAAAACGCTGCAGGGCTATATCGCCGTCTTTCTGGATGAGAAACAGTTTGAGGGGTGTGGCGGCCAGGAGATCACAGACGAGGTCAGAGTCTCCGTCGCCGCGCAAGCCTGTCTGCTTCTGATTGGACGCAAGGAGGCGACATGCTATCCGAAGCTGCGCTCGGTACTGGTCTATCCGCACACCTATGTTGCCGGCGGAAAAGGAATCTTCGGGGCCCAGAACGACGCCCCCTCGACCCGCCTGGGCGAATCGTGGCAGACGGGGGTCGTGGTGCTCTCGTGGAACAGCGTGACGGGTGGGGCACGCAACTTCGATGACGGGCACAATGTCGTGCTGCATGAGTTTGCCCACCAGCTTGACCAGGAAGATGGCGCCGCCGACGGCGCCCCCAAACTGGAAAGCTGGTCCAGCTACGGCTCCTGGGCACGCTGCCTGAGCGGCGAATACCGCTCCTTCCTCAAGCGCGTCGCCAAACACAAGCGCACCGTAATCGACGAATACGGCGCCACCAATCCCGCCGAGTTCTTTGCCACCGCCACCGAAGCCTTCTTCGAGAAACCGGAGCAGCTCGAACGCAAACGTCCCGAACTCTACGAAGAGCTGAAACGGTACTACCAAGTCGACCCACGCCAGTGGGAGTTCTAGAGCCCCTCAGCCCCAAGCGCCACAAGACCAGAGCCCCAGGTTGCGTGTCATATAAAGCTACGATCGTAGCGCTGTACGTCACGCTCAAGATTACTTTTCACTAGTAATATGGGGTTCTCTGAACTGTAGCGTGTCATATAATCCTACGATCGTGGCGCTGTACGTCACGCATAAGGTCATATTTTCAGTAGAACTATAGGATATTCAACGTTGTAGCGTGTCATATTTCCCTACGATCGTAGCTTTATATGACACGCTCTTTGGCAGACACAAGACGGAGCGGAACGACTTGGGGGAACTCTACGAGGACTGCAGGCCCCATTTTCGGATCATGCGGTAGAGGGTCGCACGATCGATGCCGAGGGCAGCCGCGGCACGGTTCTTATGCCACCCATGGGCGTCGAGTGTCTTGAGGACATGCTCGCGGGTCTGGTGCTCAACGAAATCGGCCAGGACTTCGGCATCGGGTTCGGGCGGCGCGGCATCCGGCATGCGCAGGTCGTCCTGTCCGATCACATCTCCCTGCACCAAAACTACGGCACGCTCGATGGCGTGTTGCAGCTCCCTCACGTTTCCGGGCCATGGCGCGGCCAACAGGTAAGCCATGGCTTTCTCGTCGAGCTGCGGCATCGTGCTGCCGTAGCGCTCCACGTAACGCGCCAGGAAGTGCTGTGCCAGCAGGAGGATGTCATCGCCGCGCTCACGTAGTGGCGGCACCTGAACCGGAATCACCCGTAGCCGATAGTAGAGGTCCTCACGGAAACGACCGGCCTTCACCTCTTCGGTCAGGTCCCGGTTGGTGGATGCCAGCACGCGGACGTTGACGGCGATAGGATGGGTCCCCCCTACCCGCTCGAACACACCCTCCTGCAAAACGCGCAGGAGCTTGGCCTGGAACTCGGGGTCGGTCTCGGCAATCTCGTCCAGAAACAGTGTGCCACCATCAGCCGCCTCGAATCGACCGCGCCGTGCGGCAACGGCGCCCGTGAAGGCGCCCTTCTCATGACCGAACAGTTCAGACTCCACAAGGTTGGCATTCGTGGCCGCACAGTTCATGGCGACGAGAGGGTGGTCGGCACGAGGACTGCGGTAGTGAATGGCTTGCGCCACGAGTTCTTTCCCCGTACCGGTCTCACCGCTGATAAGTACGGTGCTGTCAGAGGGGGCTACGCGCTCAATCAGATCATATAGCTCGAGCATACAGGGGCTTCGCCCCACGAGTCGCTCCCCGTAACGCCCGTCGGCGCCGAGCTGTGCGCGTAGCGCGGCGTTCTCACGGTGCAGGCGCGCATAGTCGATCGCACGCGCGAGTGTGGCCTGCAGTTCGTCCGTCTGAGGAGGCTTGATGATGTAATCGAATACCCCCTGCCGCAAGGCCGCCACAGCCGAAACCACGTCGGCCTGCCCGGTAATCAGGAGGAAGGGCACGTGCGGGTGCTCAACAGCGATGGCCTCCGCCAGGGCCAACCCATCCATCCCCGGCATGCGGAGGTCCGACAACACCACGTCCACCGTATTCTCTGCGATGTGCTGCAGGGCTTCCCCGCCTGATGCCAGGGAGATCGTGTGATGTCCCCAACTCTCGACAAGGAGCCTTAGCGCGTTACGGTCAACGGGGTCGTCATCAATAAGAAGTATCGTTGCTCTCATGTTTCGCTTGCTCCCTGCGTCATGCGGACTACATTCATCATAGACCGTTCACCGACTGATGGAAGTCCAAATCAATTGGAGCCGAGCACTATGCGCAGAGCGCGAAGCATTCGATACCATGCACGCTGGGTACGCATCCTCTGCTGTCTGGCGGTGGGCATCGGAATCGGCAATGCCGTCTTCTTTAACGGACTCTCCGTGCCGGAAACCGCGATCCGTGACTACGTGGTCTACAGTGAATCCACGCTGTTCCGCTATGCACCCCCATCTGTCGAGATTCTGATCGTGCTGGGGCTCTGCCTGCTGGCGGCGTGGGTGCGGTTCGAGAGACCGCTCCTGATGGTATTGAGCGGAGGCGGCATGGTTGTGGGCTATGTCTTCATCTACATGACCATTCTCCTGACGCGTGAATACGTGCTACCCGCGGTCGCGCCGCTGCTGGCCATACTCTCCTGCTCGGGCATGCTGGAGACGATGGCCTGGAGCGAGGAGCGCTCACGCCGGCGCGAGCTGGAGGATATCGACCGTGCGCGTCAGCAGTTCATCGACATGCTCGTGCATGATCTCAGGCGACGTGTCTCCTCGGTACTCTCATCAGCCTCGGTGATTGAACGGGCTGAGCGTGGACAGCCTATGACAGAGGCGTTGAGCACCATGCGCACCAGTGCCGAGCGGATCATGCTGCTTGTCAACGACCTGCTGGATATCCGTAAAGTCGAAGAGGGTGTAATGGCACTGAACCGGCAACGCACCCCCCTGCTCCCGCTTCTACAAGCGACCATGGCGCACACGGAGGACGCCGCCGCTATGGCAGAACTCTCACTGTCACTGGAGTGCCCCACGACCGCACAAGGGAGTGTGGACCCACACATCTTTGCCCGCGTCATGGCCAATCTGCTATGGAATGCCGTACAACATGGCTCACGCGGAAGCGCTGTCGAAATCGCCTGTAAGCAAGAGGCGGGCATGACCCATGTCTCCGTGGGCAACCGTGGTCCGATCATTGCAGCCTCCGAGCAGGAGAGCGTCTTCCGGGCCTTTGTCTCGGGTCACGGCAACCCGAACAACGTGGCGACTGACAGCACCGGGCTGGGCCTCTCCTTCTGCCGCCTCGCGGTAGAGGCCCACGGCGGCAGCATTACACTCGAATCGCCCTGGGCGCCGCACAGCGATGGCGTCAACGTGACCATGACACTCCCCTCGGAATGATGCAGCTGTGCAACGCCGTGGTGCCGCCGCGCCCCATGATGCCTCGTGCGCCTCTCGTCAACGCGTGTATTCCTTAGGAAATCACGCGCCTCCCTCCTGGCACGCCACTTGCGATTAGCAGAGGCGGGTAGCCAAACACAAACCAGGGAGGGCATCATGAAAAGGGCATCCGGATTCAACGCGCGAGGGCAGGCGTTCACGCTTGTGGAACTGCTGGTGGTGATCTCCATCATCGGCGTACTGGCAGGCCTGCTGCTGCCGGCACTGAAGGCCGCACAGGAGAAGGCGCGGCGCGCGCACTGCCTCAACAACCTCAAACAGGTCGGTGCATCGCTGACCATGTATGCCATGGAGCACAACGACCTGTTTCCCAGCAACATGGTGGTCCTCTCAAGCGAGTATCTCCCCGATCCGGAGAGCTACAAGTGCCGCAGCGACCGGGTCCGCCAGATCGCCGACTCGGTGCAGGACATCACCAGTGCCACGGCTGACCAGTACTGCAGCTACAACCTCGTGGTCCGCGACCTTGACGGCCTATCGATCGGCTCATCGTGGCCGGCCAACATCATGGTCGCCTGCGACAAAGATGGGTTGAACGGAAACGTGAGCGAGAACGGCTTTGGAGGCAACCATGGCGACGATGGTGGCAACATCCTTCGTGGCGATGGCTCCGCCAAATGGATCGACGTCGACCGGTGGAGCACCAACATCTGGGGCGAAGCCGATCTGGCGGAGCTGAGTGGATTCTGACCGCGCGTCATGCAACCTGTTTGAGCAGATCGCGCAAGCGGGCGCCACGCGCGGGGTTGACCTGCTCGACGAAAGCAACACGTCCACAGAGGTGGGCCCGGAAATCAGAATGACCATCACGGTTCTGGCTCTCAAGCCCGTGCCGGAGGCAGTTTGTCAGGATGGCTTTGAGACGATCATAGACTCTGCGATCGATGCTCAGATGGTCGTTTACGACCAGGCCGCAAAGGCGCTGACGAACGCTCTTGTGCATCAGACGTGTTTTGCGGTGATGAATGTCGAACCCCTCCTCGGCCACGATGCGCCACACCATTGCCTGAAACCTGTTGACGGATCGCGCAAAGGGTTCATCACCGGAGAACGCCAGATCATCCGCATAACGGGTATAGCAGGCACCCACGCTTGCGGCCGCTCCCGCCAGACGACCATCCAGCCGATAGGCCGCCAGATTGGCCAGTGCCGGCGATGTCGGCGCGCCCTGCGGCAGATGCGGCGCCGAATAGATCTTCCCACCGGGACGCTGCCGACAGATATAGCCCGGCACCGTGGAGGTGCATAGCCCTGTCACAAGCCGTGCCACCTCGGTCGGGTATCCGAGCGTCGTCAACATGGCGTGCACACGCGAGGCCGGAATCGACGGAAAGAACTCCTTGAGGTCCAGGTGCAACACCAACTCGCGTCCCACATGCGGCGCCGCATAATCGACGACGGAACGGGTATGGACGAATGCACATGCCGCGGGGTGCGGCGGAACACGGTCCAGGACACCATGCAGGATCCCACGCTGTGCCTGCTTTAGAAGATAGTGCGGCTCCTCCACAAGTCGCCACCCCCCGGAAGGCTTGCGCAGCCAGTAGTGTCGATAGTGACGCCGCAACAGCTCGTCGGGCCGGCCCTGACGATGTTCACAATCGGCCAGCCAGTGTAGCTTCTCTTCCGGCAGATCGAGCAGGGCCGCCAACGCACCCACGCTGCTGATCACCGGCAGGTGCCACGCCGGATACCGCGGGGCCATGCCGGTCGGCCAAGGAAACCAATGCACGATGTGAGGGCGCGTACGGTCGTTGATGGCGCCTCGGAAATGCGGGTTGGCGGCAATGGCCTGCACGAGCGCCTCGTACGCCACCGGGGAGGGATGCTGCAGGAGCATGTCGCGAATCAATCCCCGACGCCACCGCCATCGGCGCCCCAGGGCATCCGCCGACCGATCCAACATGGCCTCCCACTCCCATGGCCCGGCCAGCAGGGCCGCCGCCACACCGCGGGTGAGGGACTCAATATGTCTGGCCTTCAACATGCCTAACGCCCTGAAGCAGGTGTCAAAAAAGAGCGACGCACTCGACCCGTCCTGTGAAGCGCGAGCGGAGCTGCACAAGGTGCAGTAAGGCTCGTGCCATGAAGTGGCTCTCTGTCGTGATACCCCGGGGTAACCCCGGAGAGACAATACTCCAAACACGTCGAAGCATTATCAAACTCGAGTGCGCCGCCACATCGCCACCATAAAGACCGCGTCATCAGCAGGTCAAGTGTCGTTGGCGAGCCATGAGAAGATTGAGCTGCCAAGCGGCCGCTACACCCTACACCCGCGGGGCGCGATGCAGGAGATGGGAGGCCCGTGTAAGGCAGAAGTGGCGAATCCCCATGCCGGTCACGAAGTAGAGTACCAGGCCGATGATACCGGCCACCAGATAGCTCTGATCATCATCGAATACGTGGAACTCGGTCAGCACGAACATCCCCACGGGCGACATGAAGAGCAGTTCTTCGATCTTGAATGGGGTGCCGTGGATAGCCCAACTGAGCAGGAGGACCAGTAACGGCGGGATAAGAATGAAGGC
>Ga0008651_10000890_pt1 | contig 17635 bp, 8 predicted proteins | sample SaaInlV_200m_DNA_6_FD_59173 | JGI IMG/M metagenome (GOLD analysis project Ga0008651, IMG submission 59173) | Marine microbial communities from expanding oxygen minimum zones in the Saanich Inlet - SI037_S2LV_200m_DNA | ecosystem: Environmental > Aquatic > Marine > Intertidal zone ...
CCATTCTCGGTCAGCACCCCCACACGACCGTCGGCGATTAACACCCCGCCGCGCCTGACGAACGCACGGATCGCTTGCACCTGCGCGTCGGAGAGGCAGGTGGCCAAGGGCAGGAAGAGCGCCCGGTAACCCGCCAGGCATTGCGGTTTGGCCTCGATCTGAGCGCCGGCCACGAAACGGTATTGGTACCCCAGATCCTCAAGGACATGTGTGGTATCGCGGAGATCGTCCAGCCACGCGCGATCCTCGGCGAATGCGGATTTGGGTGCAACTTTCCCCGCCAGCGCCGCGGCGTACATATCTGTCTGCGAGTAGAGGATGGCGATGCTCGAGTCGTCCCGACTGCCGTGCAAGAGCAATTTCCCAATCCCGGCCCGGAGCTCGGCCATGCTCGCGAAGAACCACTCGCCCAAGTTCGACACCGTACCGTCCGGGTTGAACGGGGTATTCCCGCAGCCCCAGGACATCCACCACCAAACCGAGTTGTGACCGCGAAGGAGGTTGTGCCAGCCAATTCCCGAATAGCCGTCCTCTTTGTCCGCGACCGAGTTCGCCCATTCCCCGGTGAGCGCGCCCGGGCCCGCGAAAGACCGGACGAGTTCCCCGTGCAGCGGATATGACGAGTACACTTGGTTGAGTTCGAGATTGCGTGAGAGCCTGTAGAAATCATACCCGGCGAGGTAGTGGTAGCTCAGAAGACCGTCCCAGCCAACATTCGCACCGGGATCTTCCCGGCGTATCACATCCGCCAACGCCTCATGCTCATCGGTAAATGCTGTGTCCATGAAATCACGATGATCAAACCATGGCGCGAAGCTCGTGCTCTGTTTTGCCGCTTCGCCTATCCACATCGGCGCTGTGATCTGGTCGAAGCCGGCGTGTGTCGTGCCCCAGACCGCATTGAGCTTGGCGATCGTTCCGTAGCGTGATTCCAGCCAGACACGGTACGCAGCCATGGTCTCGGGCGCACCGCAAGCCTCGTACTTCGTGTCACGGGACATGTAGTTCTCGTCCCCCAGCGTGTAGGCCACCGGCCGGTAGGGCGCCGCCTGTCGGCATGTCGTTCGCACCGTCTCTGATGTCTTGGCCAGCCAATCCGGATCAAACAACCCCGGCGCCAACGTGTTGTCGTCGTGCGCTGTGTGGGCGAGCCGGGTGACATAGGGCACAAGGCGCAGCCCGGACCTGGCAGCAACGGCATACTCGCGTGCGGCCACGCTGTCGCCAAGTTTGCCCATGTGACACAGATCCATCATGTCCATGCCCAACGCATAGCAGGCGCGTTGCGCATATCGCGTGACGGTTTCCGCCCCGGGAAAGGACCAGGTGAGCGCAGTGAAGTCGTCGAGCGGGTATGGAATCGGTATGGTGAAATGGTCCCGACGCGTCGCCAGCGCACGGGAACCGGCGTAAATGGCCGAGTCCACGTGGTGACAGATCGTGACCGGGCGCTGTAGGTTAAGCTCTACCTGCGTCTGTCCCAATTTGGGCACGGCCGCCCTGCCCTCGGCCAGGATGCGCCCGAAGCAATCGCTGACCGTGCACCGCAGAGCCAGTGGCACTCCTGGAGGCGCAGCCGCGACCATGGCGTTACACGTGAGCTTGCCGCCGGCGATCAGATCCACCATCGGCACGGCATCCGGATGCGCGCGACGGGACGGGGAAAGGGACAGCGAATTGAACCGCAACGTCGTGGCCACAGGCAACACAGTGGACGCGAAACCGACGCATTTCCCGTCTGCCCCGCGCAAGAGCACATCGACGAAGTAGTTGTGTGTACCCGGCAGCTCCGGCAGGTCCAGACGGCCACCCGGGCCGAGTTTGCCGGCCTCAAGCAGCACGGTATTGTCCAGCTCATCCTGGATGCGCAATAGCACACTGGCCGGACGTGTTCCCGTTGTCTCGAGGCGTACGACACTCGGTTCTCCGGCCTTCACCGGTGTTTTCGGTGGCCGAAGTACGGCTGCGGGCAACTCGCGGTCGGCAGCGGCGAGCAACGCAGCAGCGTTCATGGCGAGGATACGGTCGGTCGCACCCTCGAGCCCTTCGGCGGCCTCGTGCTTGGGCACGAGTGCCGAGTAACGTGCGACGTTGACCTTAAGGACCACGACTCGGCCCGCCCCGTACCGATAGCCCTGCAATGGCGGGCCGTCGCCGACGCGTCCGGACTCGTCCGGCCGCAACCCCGGCAACTGCTCCCACGGAAAGGCACGGAGCGCGCTTCCCACCAGTTCCGGATCCGGGTCCGCAGTCAGTTCGGCGGGCCAGCCTCTGAGCAGTCTCGATCCACCGGTCAGCATCAGTCCTTTGCCGTTGCGCACGTGTTCGAGTACGACAGCGCGCACGGCCGCAGGCACCACCGTGCCCGACAGGTTCGCGATGAGAATCACGTCGCGCGTGGGATCGGCGCAAACCCGCGCCGCTTCACGCGACGCGAGACCGACCCCCAGAGAGCCAACGCCGGTGAAACCTGCCAGGGACCAGGCACGCAGGTCCGCGATGGCACGTTGGGTATCAAAGTACTGATGGGTGACATCCATCTCCAGTCGTCGAGCCAGCTCACATGTCTCATAGGCAGCCCAGCGCGGCGCGAGCAAGGCGACTCGCACCGGCCCTCCGGCCAGCGCGGCGCCCCAGGGGAAATCGAGCGGCATAGGTTTGGGTCCCCACGCTTCCGCTGGACGTTGGAGGTGCTTTGCTTCCTCCTCACGCACGCGTGTTGCCCGTTGCGCGTCCACCGGCAGGGGCGGCAGGACGTCCTCCGGGTCGAGTTTGAGCATGGTGGCCAGCTTGTCGGACTCGGCATCCGCTGAGCGTCGGAAATACGCACGAGTCTCCAGGGGATCGGGCAGGGATGGGAACTCATACAGCGCCAGGCAGAAGTGGCGCTGTCCCGGCTTGAGCTCGAGATCGATGTACTCGCCATAGTCACCGATCCCCCCGGCTGTGGCCTTCGCGAACACATCCGTGTCACCAAGAAGCAAACCGGCTGAGCCGTCTCCTGTGCGCCCCTCGGCCGTGTCCTCGAACAGAAGCCAACGTTCCTGTGCCAAGTCCAGGTCTGCCGACCCGCTGGTCAGGGTCCGCCTCGCTGTCGTGACACTACGCACATGCGGCTTCACAAACGTTGCTGGATACGCCATCAGCCTGAGCTTGCAGCTCTGGATCTCTTCCTTGGGGTCATAGCTCCCAAAGAACAGGAGCTTGTCACTGTCCGACGCGACCGCAAAGCGCGCAGTGACGATCGCCTTCGGTGTGTCCCAAACGTACTCGACCATGGCATCCTGGCCGCACTTTCGAACGATCCGGAACTGCGCCTTGTAGCTCTGGATGTTCAGGTCATCGAGCGTCCACGCAAAGAAGCCCTGGTTGTACCAGCAGGCCATGGATGGCGCCGAGATCCCCAGGGGGGCGTACCCACTCTTCGGAGCCCATGTTGCCCACGTCACGCGTTCCGGATTGCCGGGAATCTCGATCACGTCGTAGCGCAACGTGTAACTGCCCATCGCGTTCGACAGGCAGACGTCCTGAACAACATGCTTCCCCTCGGGCTTCGTACGGATTCTGGGGGGGGGCACGAGGATCGCGGCATTCCCCGCGCGGTCAAGTGTCTGTGCTCCTGCTGTCATCGTCAAGAGAACGACGGCGGCGGTCATGGGCCTGATCATTGCGTTTTCTCCCAATGCTGGTGGACTTCAAAGCCACGTCCTCGCGTCCTCACACACCCAGACACTGCTATTGTTGCCTCAGTGGGTCTCACGGGTAACTTAGTGCCTGAACGCAAACCCAGCGTTCGAGGGCGACCGCTTGAACTCACGAAGCAGGCCTTTCGGTGCAGGCACTAACTTATCCTCTTGCAGTGACAGTGCCCCTCCATCGCTAGAGCTCGCGCGAGTGACAGCGACGGACGCGCGAATGGCGCTCCGGAAGCGGCTCCCCAACGGCTGCCGAACGGAGCCCGATTTTCACTTCGGATCGCAGACCGTGCGGAGCGGTGCGCGTGAATGGCCCATCGGGTCGACATGGACGAGCTGGTATTCGTAGGCCTGGCCCGGTTGAAAGGCGGAGTCCGCAAACCTGCCCGTGTGAAACGCGTAGTCCCAGCGATCCAGGCGCACCATTGGCAGGAACGGCCATTTCTCCGTGCCCGCCTTCCTGCGTCGTATTTCGGTGAACTGGATGTTCACGTCGTTTCCTGCTGGCCATGAAAGCTCGTTAGCCTTCGCCGAGGAACGTACCGTGAACGTCCCGGCGTCCGCAACGACGGGCGTTGTGCCGGCGGACCTGTGCAGCACCACATTGTCGACCCATACGCGCCTGGTCATGCGCGTGTCAAGATGCCCGTCATCAGGTGTGTCGCTGATCCCAACCCTGATGGTCAATGACGTGTTGCCGGCCGGATTCGTGAAGGCCCAGGTGTGAGGCCGGTAGTGGTGCGAGTTGTCGTCCGGCCTCTCAGTGAGCAACCCCTTGCCGTCGCCAGTTGCGACCGTGACGGTTGTGTCACCGCCGTCGTAGGACCTGAATCCGTAGTCTCGGAGCCAGACTGTGAGCTCCAGGGCTTCGCCGCCTTGCAGTCCCTGGATTTTCTGCTCAATTCCGCCGGATGTCATACCGTCCCGGTTCGAGCTGATCTGCATGGCCAGCGCGCCGCCATCACGCTGCAGCCCTTTGCCGACTTTTTCTACGACCGCTTCGCCGAAAACGGTCCAAGTATCGATACCCGGCTCTTCCATGTTCCCGTCCGCGATGAGATTACCCGCAACCGTCAGAGGCGCATTTTGTACCTTGACCACGAGCGTCTTCATTGCGCGGCGATCGAGTGTATCGAACGCTTTGACGACGACCTCATGTCGGCCATTGACCATCTCCCGCGTGTTGATGACAAAATCGTAGGGGGCCTTGACTTCACGGTGGTAGAGAGCACCGTCGATCCACAGCTCCACGGACAGAATGCGCACCTCTGGCCCGCCTTCCTCGATCACCTCTTTGGTGACGTCGCCGGCGTAGGCGACGTCTGCGCTGAGCCTGATTGCGCCGGCAAGCCCGGCATCCGGGAGTGTCGTATAGTCGGGGAAAGAGGCCTGCAGCTCAAGGTCGTTGTGGTGGTTGACGATCAACGCCACGCTACGCTCGTGCGCAGGCCACGGATGCAGCTTTGAGGTCGCCTTGGCGACAACGTTCACACGTCCGGGCAGCCCGCTGTTCTCGGCACCCGTTGCTGTATACTGGAAGTGAAAGGTGCGGCCCTCACGCCGTAGCAACCGGGCGGCCTTGCCGCCAACGCTCACATTGATGTCCAGCTCGAGTTCGGGGAAGTCGCTGTTCGACGCGGTTATCTCGACCGTGTCCCCGGCCACCGCGCATTTCCGCCCAAGCTGCAGCGTTGTTTTTGGCTTGATCACATGCTTGAGAATCATGTTACAGTGGAAATGCGTGCCCCCACGGGGTGCTTTGTCCTTGGACTGAATCGTGAAAACGATTTCCCCGTTGTTGAATGTGGCCACGTCATTGATGAAGATCCCGTAGCCCGGGTTATGGCTTCTGTCCGGGCCTGGCACGATCTCCCGTGTGTCGACCCAGAACATGTTGTTGTCGTGCTCGAACGGACCGAACAGCGAGTCGGACACGACGATGCCGTTGGTCCACTTGTTCAGGAACGGGATCCACGCGTGGTCCGGGGTGCAGGGTTGGGCACCGTATTCGTCGCCTTTGCGACCGTGCTCGTTGCGCAGGCCCGGGTCACCGGGGCTTCCGGCCTGAATGGCTTTGGGAGTCGCGCTTTCGCTGCTCCACACGGGGTCTCCGTTCCCATCGAACCGCTCAAGGATATGCCAGTCGGCGAGGGTCTCGTCGTTTACGCGCGTCACGGGACAGCGCAGTATGCACTCATTCCAGAGCACGTCTCTCTCCTTACTCAGAACCTTGCAGATGAAAAGGTAAGCGTAGCCGCGATGGATGCGCCCCGAGACCGCCGGCCCGTGGCCCCAGGACCGGTACGGTCGCGGTGTTTCCAGGTCTACGAGCTGCAGTGACCTGTTCAGTGTCGCGTATTCGTCGTCCGTGTAGTAGAGTGCGACGCCGGACTTCTCTTTACTCGAATTCGTTTCAGCGGCCAGCCAGAAGCGTTTGCGGCCGTCGGGCAACTCCGTTATGAACGCGGTATTCGGGAACATGAACATGCCAACGCCGCGCCCGTTCCAAGGCAGTCCCAACGGATCAGGGAAGCCATTGGGCTGCTTTCCCGTCGCGTCGTTCTTGTCAAGCCAGCGGTCTTCGTGGTGCATACCGTGAAACCAGCTGTGGTAATGCTCGAAGGACATGCGTTCCAGGTTCACGCGAACGGTCGAGCAGATCAGTCCCGAACCGGCCCAGTGACCTTTGCCGCCATCCGCGTGCAGGTCACCGTTCTGGATGTAGAACCTGCCGTCGTGATAGACCATGTCCCCCCATTCGGCCATACTCAGGTTCGGACGGTCTTTGACTCCCGACCTGCGCCCCGTTGCATAGCGATTGACGATCGCACGCACGAAGGTGCTTTGCATGTCGTAACTGCCGTGCAGTTCCGGCGGGGGGGCTGCCAGCTCGATGCGGACCACGGGCGTCGTCATTGTCTGGCCGAGGTAATCGGTGGCCACCACTTTCAGCTCAAAGACGCCATGCTGGCCGACGAATGCCTCCCAGGGAGTGAGGCCGACACCCCACCAGTGGATCGGCTCGGACTCTGTCTCGAGCCAGTCCTGAGCGCCGCGGCGGCGGTAGTACCGGATGTACTCCGCAGGCTTGAAGCCAGGCGGCTTGGCGTCGGCTCCGTACAGCCAGAAGTCATCCACAATCGGCCACCTGAGTTTGTTGAAAGCCCCCACAGGTATGGGGGCCTGCTTCAGCTCCGACAACGGCCCGGCGCCCGGTCCTACCAGAAACGCGCCCCTCTCTGCTCTGATCGCGGGCGGCATATCAACGCCGACGTAATACGGTCCGTGAACGGTTGCGCCCAGCTTGATCCGGCACTCGTACAAACCGCTCTTCATCGCAGGTGCGGGGTCTTGAATCCACGCCTTGCCTGCCTCGGTCGCAGGCTCCAAAGCCTGCCATTCCTTGCTTTCCTTCTGCATGGGCGGGACCGCGACTTTCCGGAACTCCCACCTCGGCTTCGCATCGGTTGAGCCGGGTTCGTAGCGCCACTCGAGCTTGTCCGTGAGCGTGTGGATGCAGGTGAGCTTGGCGCGGCCACGCGAAAGCTGGTCACGCTTGCCTTCTCGGTGTACCGCGGCAGGTTCGGAACTGACAGCGGGCTCTGCTGCGCGCGCAAGAGCGAGAGCTTGGAACATCAGAACAACACAGAAGCAGGCCCCGAGCCGGATGCACTGGCGAGTCGTGGCCGCGCCAGTGAACATGCTGATGGACAATGCGTGTTGAGCTCTGTGCATGATCATACCGCCGCCTTCATTGTGGCTATTGGCGCAACGTGTCACCCGATCAAAGCATAGAGACGCCTTTGCCGCGACACGCAGCGTCCTAAGGGATGGACATAGCTTGCTGGCTGCGCTGAGGAAGGTACCCGTGAGAGATTGGGGGTGCAAGGATCTGAGGGGGCTAGCGGTCTGAGTTATCAATCCGCGCACAAAATGTTGCAGCTATCTTGGCTGCAGTAGCGCTGCGCTCCGGGCGGCGTTCCTGGCGATCGCGGCCCTCAGGGCCCGGACATGTGTTTGGTCTGTCCCGAGTCTTCCAGCGATCGGCAAGCCTGGTTGCGTTGGGACGTCTTGAAACACCAGAGCTCATGGCTTCCCACTGGACCGCGGGGTTCGTGCCTGTATGGTTTGGGTCATGCATTGGTCACGGAACATTGCGCCATGGACAGGGCTCAGGCTCATCCCTGTGCTGTTGTTGCTCCTCAGTTACACGCAGAGCATCTTCGCTGATGCCTCGTCGCGGGATGCTCCCCCACCGGACGCCCTGCCTCCGACTGTCTCTCTCAAGGAAGCACCCATGCTGCGGAGCTTGGTCGCGAACGGGGGGCTGCCACCGGTGAGCGAGCGCGTTCCTGCAGAGCCGCTCGTGTTGGTGCCAACCGAAACGACAGGCACGTACGGTGGGACCTGGCGACGACTTGGGGTGCATCCGAGTGACAGCCTCCTCGGATCACGCATCGGCTACGAGTCGCTGGTGCGCTGGGATCGCACCGGCCGTAACGTTGTGCCCGGCATCGCGAAGAGCTGGGAGATTCTGGACGGTGCGAAGCGGTACGTGTTCCATCTTCGCAAGGGCATGAAGTGGTCGGACGGGCACCCGTTCACGTCTGACGACCTGGTGTTCTGGTACGAAGACGTGGTGGGGAACAAGGAGATCTCCCCTGTGTTCCCGAGCTACTGGTGCCCCGGTGGCGGCACTTTCACACTTCGTGCTGATGGGCCGCATGTGGTCGAATTCCTGTTCGACGAACCTAACGGGATCTTCCTAGAACTGATGGCCTTCAGAGGGATCGGGCTGTACTACCCGAAACACTATCTCGTTCAGTTCCACAGCCGCTACCAGGCGAAGGAAACGCTCGAGGACTTGGCCAAAGCCGAAGGGCTGGATCTATGGCATCAGCTTTTTCTGCAGAAGGCGAACATCCACGAGACCCCGGAGTGCCCGACTCTCAGAGCCTGGGTGCTCAAGGTCGGACCGCCGGCCACCCGTCTGATGGTCGAACGAAACCCCTACTACTGGAAAATCGACACCGAGGGTAATCAGCTCCCCTACATCGACCGAATCGGCACCACCATCATGCAGAACAAGGAAGTGCTGAATCTGAAGGCGATCACCGGCGGGGTCGACATGCAGGCGCGTTATATCGACAGCTCCAAGTTCACCCTCTTCATGAAGAACCGCAAGCAGGGCGGGTACCGCGTGCTGGCCGACCCATCGCCATCCAGCACGGTCGTCTACCTCAACCAGCGCAGCAAGAATCCGGCAATGCGGGGCGTGCTATGCGACCCCCGATTCCGTCGCGCGCTGTCCATCGCCATCGATCGCGAGGAACTGATCGAGCTCATCTACTCGGGGCTCGCGGAACCTACCAACGGCGTCTCAAGCGAGTTCGATCCCTGCTATCTTCCGGAGTTCTCGACCAAACACACCGAGTATGCGCCTCAGGAGGCACGCAGGCTGCTGGACGAGGTCGGCCTGCGCAGAGGCCGTCTCGGGATGAGGAGGATGCCGGATGGCAGCCGTTTCAAACAGATCCTGCACTACTACCCGGCCGAGACAGGCACAGGGGCGGAGCTCTGGCAATTGGTTGCGGACTACTGGCGCGAGATCGGTCTGGAGTTCGTAGTGAAGAGCGACGCCCGGACTCTTAGCGTGATGCAGGTGCGCAACGGCAACAGTGACTTCTGGGCCTACGCGATCGCCGGCATGCACTGGATCACCGATGCCGGGTGGTACGTCCCGATCCGCGACGGAGCTTACTTCGCGCCCCTGTACGGGCGTTGGGTCGTGCGGAAAGGCAAGAGCGGGGTCGAACCCGCTGAGGAGTTCATGCGGTTGCTGGACTGGTACGGACAGCTGGCGCGGACCGACAGCGCGGACCTGCGCCTGCAACTGGGCCGGGACATCCTGCGGCAATGGGCGAACCAGTGCTATATCGTTGGCGTCGTGCGCAGGAAAGAGGTGACGCTGGTGGGGAACCGTATGCGGAATTTCCCCGCGAGCATGATCCAGGATTACCGGTTGCTGGCGCCGGGGTATCTCTGTCCGGAGCAGTTCTTTCTCGAGGACGCCGGAGCCGCGAAGTGATGTCGAGTCAGGCACGAGAAGCATCGGAGTGCCGTTCAAGGCTAAGGGCATGCTGAGTTACATCATACGACGAATCCTGATCATGATCCCGACGCTGGTGATCATCAGTGTCGTGTCGTTTGCATTGATCCAACTGCCGCCAGGCGACTACCTCACAAGTTGGGTCGCGCAGATGCAGGAGACAGGCGAGGATGTTGATGAGGCACAAATTGCGAGCCTGCGGCAGCGATACGGGTTGGACAGGCCTTTTGTGGTTCAGTACTGGAAGTGGATCAGCGGAGTGGTCCGCGGCGACTTCGGGCAGTCCTTTTCGTTGAACCGGCCGGTGAGCACGTTGATATGGGAACGCCTGGGGTTGACCATCGTGATCTCGCTGATCACGATCCTGTGTACGTGGCTCATCGCCATCCCTATCGGCATCTACTCCGCTGTTCGTCAGTACACCGTGTTCGACTACGTCTTCACATTTGTGGGGTTTATGGGCATGGCGACGCCACCGTTCCTGCTGGCCCTGTTGGTGATGTACTTCTCCTACACGTGGTTCGGGATCAGTGTCGGCGGCCTGTTCAGCGATGAGTATGTCGGTGCGCCCTGGAGCTGGGCGAAGCTGGTGGATCTTCTCCAGCACGCCTGGATCCCGATTTTCGTTCTGGCTGTCGGAAGCACAGCCGGCATGATCCGAACCGTGCGCGCAAACCTGCTTGACCAACTCGAAATGCCGTATGTGGACACGGCTCGCAGCAAGGGCGTGCATCCGCTCAAACTGCTCCTGAAGTACCCGGTGCGGATCGCGATCAACCCCGTTGTCAGCACCATCGGCTGGCTCCTGCCTGCTCTCGTGAGCGGCTCGGTGATCGTCGCGATGGTCCTGAATCTGCCCACAACCGGACCACTGATGCTGACTGCGCTGTTCACTCAGGACATGTACCTGGCCGGGTCTTTCGTCATGATGCTCAGCGTGTTGACCGTCATCGGCACGCTGATTTCCGACATCCTCCTGGCCTGGGTGGATCCGCGAATTCGCTTCGAACGCAAGAAAGGCTGACGACCTCCCGGAGCCCCCGGACCTGCCATGAACGACCCGACGGACAACCAGATTCCACAACCGGCGCCGAGCGCGACTGAGGAGTGCCCTGAAGAGACGCTCTACATGGCCAGCCAGTGGCGTCTGATGTGGCTCAAATTCAAGGACCACCGGTTGGCCCATGTGTCCCTGTATGTCGTCATCATTATGTATCTCATCGGCGCCTTCTGCGAAATTGTCGCGCCGAATGCCCCGAACCGCCGCAATGCGAAGGGCAAGTACGTTCCTCCTCAGCGTATCCGGCTCCTCGATCAGGGGCGTCCCCGCCTGCCGTTCGTCTACGCTCTCGAGCGTCACAAGGACCCCGAGACATTGGCGTTGACCTACACCCTCGACTACGAACGCCCCATCGGTCTGCGGCTCTTTGCCAAAGGGGATCCTTACCGGCTCTGGGGAGTGATCCCAATGCAACGCCATCTGATTGGCGCAAGCAACGGCGGGCGCATCTACCTGATGGGGGGCGACAAGCTCGGACGCTGTGTCTTCAGCCGAATCATATACGGGAGCCGCATCTCGCTGTCGATTGGGCTCATCGGCGTGGTCCTGAGCCTGGGAATCGGCATCGCCCTTGGCGGGATCTCGGGGTACTATGGGGGGATCGTGGACACGCTGATCCAGCGGATTATCGAGGTCCTGCGGTCCTTCCCCACGATTCCGCTCTGGCTTGCGCTCTCAGCTGCCATGCCCGCGACCTGGGGCCAACTTCGGGTCTATTTCTGCATGACTCTCATTCTTGCCTTCATCGGCTGGACGGGCGTGGCCAGAGTTGTGCGCGGGAAGATCCTTGCGTTGCGTGAGGAGGACTATGCGATGGCCGCCCGGGTGGCAGGCGTCCGCGAATTCAATATCATCATTCGACACCTCGTACCGGGCTTCACAAGCCATCTGATTGTGACCATGACCATTGCTATCCCGCGGATGATCCTGGCCGAGACCTCCCTGAGCTTCCTGCGCCTCGGGCTGCGACCGCCGACCATCAGCTGGGGCGTCCTCCTGCAAGACGCTCAGAACGTGAACGCGATCGCTCTCTACCCGTGGCTCATGTACCCGGTTGTGTTCGTCATCATCGCCGTGCTCATGTTCAACTTCCTCGGCGATGGCCTCCGGGACGCCGCTGATCCATACCGAAACTGATCTTGGAAGACACCTTCGGAAAGGCACTGTGGACAAGCTGATCGAAGTCCAGGACCTACACGTCCATTTCCAGCTCCGCGAGGGCCTCGTTCGAGCTGTGAACGGGATTGACCTCTGCATCCCTGCGAACCGAACCCTCGGGATCGTGGGGGAAAGCGGTTGCGGCAAGAGCGTCACCGCCAAAGCCCTGATGCAGATCCTGCCTCGGAAAGCCTGCATTGCGCAGGGCCAGATCCTGCTTCACCCAGAGGCAAACGAGACAGAGCAGGCAGCCCCGACCGACATCGCGAAGCTGCCCCCGGAGAGCCTCGACATGCGCCGCATCCGCGGCGCGGATATCGCCATGATCTTCCAGGAACCAATGACGTCCTTCTCCCCCGTCCATACCATCGGCAACCAGATCATGGAGTCGGTCTTGCTGCACCGGCAGGTCGGGCGCCAGGAGGCCAGGGACACTGCGGTCGAGATGCTCCGACTCGTCCAGGTCCCGATGCCGGAACGCCGTGTGGATGCGTTTCCGCATGAGCTCTCCGGTGGTCTGCGGCAACGCTGCATGATCGCCATGGCCCTGTGCTGTCAGCCGCGTCTTCTGATCGCGGACGAGCCCACGACAGCGCTGGACGTCACGATCCAAGCCCAGATTCTGGCCCTCGTGCGTCGGCTGCAGAGGGAGCTCGGCATGGCCGTCATGATGATCACTCATGACCTGGGAGTTATCGCACAGACGGCGGACGAAGTCGCGGTCATGTACCTGGGCCGAATCGTGGAGCACGCCTCCGTCGAAGGCCTGTTCGACGATCCGCGGCATCCGTATACGCAAGGGTTGCTGGCCTCCGTCCCCCGGATCACGGTTGGCGAGAAGCCACCTCTACACTCCATTCCCGGATCTGTTCCGGACTCTTTTTCTGTGCCGCCGGGGTGTCCTTTTCATCCCCGGTGCGAGTCCTGCATCTCCGGTGTGTGTGACCAGGGCAAAGCGCCCTTGCTGCGAGAGGTCGAGAGCGGGCATTCCGTCGCGTGTTTTCTCTATCCTCCCTGTCACGAGGATGGCGGAAGCGGCGGTCGACCGGTGAACGAGGGGGGCAGCAATGCCACTGCTTGAGGTCCAGAATCTGACCAAGTTCTTTCCCATCACGGCGGGAGTGTTTCGTCGCCAGGTGGGAGCGGTCCGGGCAGTAGACGATGTGAGCTTCCACATTGAAGAAGGGGAAACCCTCGGCCTGGTCGGGGAGAGCGGCTGCGGCAAGACCACCACGGGCCGGGTAATCCTGCGGCTCATCGAGCGGACGGGAGGCAAGGTACTGTTCCATCACGACGGCACGCCCGTGGACATCACGGCTCTCGAAGGGGAGCCGCTCCGCGACTTCCGCAAACACATGCAACTGATCTTCCAGGACCCCTTCTCCTCATTGAACCCGCGCATGACCGTGATGAGCATCATTGGCGAGCCGCTCCGAGCCCATGGCTACAGCCGCACCGAGATCCATGACCGTGTCCGGGAACTCACCGAGCAGGTCAACCTGAAGTTCGAGTTCCTGCAACGGTACCCGCATGCCTTCAGCGGGGGGCAACGACAGCGAATCTGCATTGCTCGGGCCCTCGCGCTGAACCCGAAACTCGTCGTCTGCGACGAGCCAGTTTCGGCCCTGGATGTCTCGGTTCAAGCCCAGATATTGAACCTGCTCGAGGACCTTCAACAGCGCTTGGGGCTGACCTACCTGTTCATTGCTCACGACCTGTCCGTGGTCCAGCATATCAGCCAGCGTGTGGCCGTGATGTACGCCGGCCGAATCGTTGAGCTGGCCCCGACCGATGCGCTTTTCCGGACCCCACAACATCCCTACACCTCCGCGCTTCTGAACGCCGTACCGGAGCCGGATCCCCACGTTGAGCTGAAGGACGACCTGTTGACCGGGGAAGTCGCGGATCCCTCTGATCTGCCTTCTGGCTGTGCCTTCCATCCCCGTTGCCGGTTCTGTGAGGAACGTTGCCGGCACGAGCGCCCCGAACTCCGTGAACTCTCCCCCAACCACGTCGCAGCGTGTCATCTCGCAGACCGGTGATCCAGCGCTCAGTGGGGCTGGGGCCAGGTCTTGTGGCTTGCATTTCTGGAACTCAGTTTGCAGCGGAAATTACAGACCCCAAGGCCCGCCCCCGATTACCTGCCTCCCAAATGCGGTTCACCGGTCGATCCAGCGCACACCAATCCGGCGTCTATGGTACGCTTTCAGGTCGTTGGCGAGAGCTGGGAAAGGCCTCAAGCGGTCATCCTCAAGCAGGGCAGCTTGTGCTGCCCCCTCAATACAATTCGCCGCGGGGCGAAGTGAGAAATGGAAGGGCTGCGCATGGTTGAGAAACGACGTGTCATCGCCTGTTGGGCCGTGTTCCTGTCTGGGGTCACGGGAACGCTCTCTGGAGCACCTGCCGTGGGGCTGCGTCCCGACCGCGTGCCATGGGAACCGCCGGTGAATGCCGTGCACATTGACCCAACTGCGAACGTGGGCCACACAGCCGACGGGTCGCGGGAACGGCCTTTTGCTTCCTTGGAGAGAATCCAGTGGCGCGACGGGGGGGTGTACGTTCTCCGTCGCGGCACCGTGCTGGAAGCCAAGGCCTTCACCGTCTGGAAGAAAGACGTAACCCTCGCCTCTTACGGGGAAGGGAAGCGCCCCGTTATTCGATGCGTGTCCGTTGCCGCGGGCCGCACGAACCAGCATGCCATCCGTGCGGATGTGGCCCCAAGTCTCACGATCCGTGATCTGGAGATCGTGGCCCCCAAAGCGACCAGCTGTATACGACTCAATGAACGCTGTTCGGGCGCGCGAGTGACCAACTGTCTGTTGCGGGGAGCGGTTTGGGGAATTCGCGCCTTTCGTCTCTCCGGCTTGACCATCGTCGACACGGAAGTGCGTGACATCAAGGACGACGGCATGTTCATCATGGGGGTCACCGACATGGAGATCGCCCACTGCTTCGTGCACGATGTGAATCAGAATTGGAGGCCACCCTACACCTCGCAGAAGGAGGCCGGTGGCGATGCCATTCAGTTCCTCAATTGCGACCGTTGGCACGTGCACCACTGCGAGCTGGATCGGGCCAACAGTGGGAACAAGTTCTGTTTCATCTCCAACGGACCAAAGCAGAAGATGGGCATCTTCGAGCACAATCTGACTCGTGGTCCATTGACGACGGGTGACGGCGGCGCCTCCGTCTACTTCCATGACGGTGATGGACTGATCGTGCGGCACAACACGATTCTGGCACCATCGCCTGGGATGCTCTATTCGCATTCCACGAATCTCAACGTCTACGGCAACGTTGTCGTGGGTGTTTCAGGCGGAGTCTTCGCCAGCAAGAGCGCCCGTGTAGCGCATAACGTGTTCTGGGACGTAGAGGGTACGCTTGCGTCTGGCGGGCACGTCACCTTCGTAAACAACGCGGGGCGATTGGCGGTGGGGAAGGACTCTCTGGGCAAGGTTCGTAGGCTGGATGCAGAGTGCAACCTCCTTCTCACTCCCGAGGACTACGGGCGGACGCCCTTGTTCGTGGCGCCCGAAGAACTGGATTTCCGTATGCGCCCCGATTCCCCAGGCATTGATGCGGGGCGTGCCACGGACGTGGAGATCGACCGTCTCGGCACCACCATTCCGCAAGGACAGGCTCCCGACATTGGCGCTTATGAACGCCAGTGAGGACGGCTCTCCCGCCATTTTTGGCTACGGTGAGATACTGAGGGCTGGATCTACTCCTCTGGGTCGCGAAGGGTGACTGCGTGCACGGTCGTGCAGTCGCCGCCAGTGCAGCCCTTCCCCGGCCCGCCGCGAGTGTAGAGCAGCATCGGTGTGTCGATCGGTCGGTGGCTGTAGGGACGCTCGACGTTCAGCAGCCACGCAGGAACCTGGGGGTTGGCATCCGCCAGGGCACAGGTCTCGAACGTCTGCCCCTGGTCGTCTGAAACCAGGAGCGCCGCCTCCCATGATGGGCTCCCCCAGCCTCCGCCAGATGGCGAACCTGTAACGATCGCCAGGTAAAGACGGCCCGACGTGTCAAAGGTCAGCGTGCCGTGCATCGCCACAGCCCGTTCGGGGAAGGCCTTCGAGATCTCAGGCAACAAATCACGTCGTCTCCATGCCGTGCCATCATGAGACCACAGAGTCGCGCCCGGAGGACGCTGTTTCAGGTGCGACGTGAACACGAAAGGGCGTCCTTGTGGGCTGAGGGCCACGTTGCTCGTCCGCATATCGAGTTCAGGGGACTGGGCAAAGAAGCAGGGCGTACCTGGGGTGGCTGGGAGAGCAACCCTCACGCCCTCGGCAGTCTGCCAAGTCCGTCCAGCATCGGTACTCGTCAGGTACCCGGCCGCCTTCCCCCCCGCAGGATGTCTGTCATAGATGTGGAAGACAAGATGAAGTGTGTTCGCCGCGTCCACGGCAAGAGCATTCCCGTATTGCGTGTAGCCTGACGGAGCTTTTGAGTCAACGACTTCCACAGGGTCAGACCAATTCCCCCCTTTGGGTCGACGCTGGTACATCAGACGCCGGGGCATATCTCCGCCTCGGTAGGTCAGGTGCAGCGTGTCATCCGGGCCACAGACGAGGCTCGGATACGTGGCAAAGACACCGACTTCCTCGACAGGACTCCATGCGGAAACATCGTGAGGGCGTTGCGTTGTCTGGAAATTGAACGGCCCATGGTGAGGACCGTAGACGATGTGGAGGTGCCCCCGACTGTCCATTGTGATGGCGGGACCGCTGTGGTTGTCCACGCCCTTCCCGACCAGGACCGTTTCAGACCAGACTCCGGTCTCCCGGTTCAGGGATCGGACCTGGATGTCGGCCACGTGGTCAAGCCAAGCCACGAAGGTCGTGTTTCCGGCAGTGATGACCTTGCAGCTCATGGCGTATGCCGTCGCCCGCGTACTGCCGTTCCGGGAAATAGTCTCGTCTCGTGTGACCATGGCCTCTCCTCCAGTAAGACTGATCGCGACGCTCCATGCGACGGCACCGACACTCAGCCGCAACCGTCGATAGTCGAGCCGACGACACTCACGTAGGCAACTCATCCGCATTCTCTCCTTTACAGCCCCGGAAGGGCAGAAGCCACAGAGCGGGCCCAGACACCCTACTGTGGACCGATCTTCCGGAACAGCACCATCGACTTATGAGGCAGCCCGGGGATTCTCCCGTCCTGCAGAACCTGCACGTCCCCGTCGATCGTGTGCAATTCGGCAGCTTCCCATTCCGCGGGCAGATTGACTTCAAGAACGCTGACGGGGCTCCAAACGAACGCGGCTGCCGCGTCGGCATCGCACCACACCGACCCGAACGGCGTGACGCGAACGAACGGTCGCGGCATCAGCTCCAGAGCCCGGTTGAACATCTTGTTACAGCGACCAGCTTCCTCGGTTCGGCGGATCTCGCCGGGAACGGTTTCCATACCGCATGCGTACCCGCTGATCGTGTTGACGAAGAACGCGTAGTGCATGCCCAGCCGGAAGTAGTCCATGGCCATGTGATCCGGGGCGTTGGTGTAGCAGCCCATGCCCGTGAACACCCATTCCATGCCTGAATGATCGACGTAGAGTCGCTTCCGGTACCAGAAATTGTCGAGTGCCAGGGGACATTGCCCTTCCAC